>Ga0082212_10010718_pt1 | contig 11709 bp, 15 predicted proteins | sample TergutNt197P3_FD_71548 | JGI IMG/M metagenome (GOLD analysis project Ga0082212, IMG submission 71548) | Neocapritermes taracua P3 segment gut microbial communities from Petit-Saut dam, French Guiana - Nt197 P3 | ecosystem: Host-associated > Arthropoda: Insects > Digestive system > Gut ... | reverse complement strand
CGTTTTTCCTTTTGTTAGGTTTTGCAAATCCCAATTACTTTCCTGAGCGTGCGTGGGCGAAAGCAAAAGAATTGCGGCAAATATTGGGTGGGGCATATTGTATTTTTTTTCTGTACAATATGCTTGTGAGGGATTTGCCGCATTTTTTTTGCGTGCGGTGTGTAATGCGGTGTGAGTTTGCGAACACGGCATTACACATAGGGAAAGTGACGGATAAATAATCTCTCCTGTGAGCCAAATACAACGAAGAAATTTACTCTACCACAAATTCTATTCTACGGTTTTGTTTTCGGTTTTCTCTTGATATGTTAGGAATAAGCGGTTGCGTTTTTCCTTTGCTTTCAACTGAAACTCGCTCAGAAGCAATGCCTTTCTCTATCAAATATTCTTTTCCTGTTTCCGCACGTTTTAGCCCTTTTCTTAGATTAATGTTTTTAGAACCTATTTCGCAAGTATGACCGACAATAATCACGTTAATATCAGAATAATAATTGAGTATATCGGCAATTGTATCAAGTTCTGATTTTTGACTTTGTGATAGTGTGACTACATCAAAAGGATAGTTGTTTATTGTTGTTGTTTCAATTCTTAGAATTACACTTCTTCGCTCCTCGACTGCTTTTTGCACTGCTTTTTCTCTTTGAATATTTGCTTGATATTCTGTTTCTGCTGTTGTTTCTGTTTTATTATCATCAGTGATTAGAATAACAAACACACAGAAAAGACCTAAAATAAAGCATTTTATTAAATATGATCTGATTGTTTCGTTCTTATTTTTGATTACCCAATAAATATTAAATCCAATTACTGCTGTAAAAATCAAGAAGAAAAGCGTCTTATTCTCAATTTCTTTGTAAAGGGAAATTACCAATATTACAAGAAGAAACAAAAGAAAAACCGTAAAAACAAATCGTTTCATTTATAAAGTGTCAGGTATAGACACAGGCATAGATTCATTCTGTACTTCCTCAAAATTAATATTTTCCTCTGCCTCAATAGAAAAAGCCTCACTTTTTTCTTCCGTATAAGTCTCTGTTTTAGTTTTTTTAGGATTGGGAACAGGTTTTATATCGGATTCCGGAAGAGTTGTTTGTGGTGATGAAATATTTTCAACTTTTGGGACAGAAGAAGGGTTGGATTTATTGGAACATTTATCTCCTATAAAAGTAATCAACCCACCAAAAGCCAGAAGTGCTAAAATAAAAAAAGCTTTTCTAAAAGGAGATACAGATTTTACGCCTGTTTTTTTTGCTTGTAAATAACATCTTTGTGAACAAAAACAATTTTGTTCTCCAAACAGACCTTGTGAAACATATTTTCTTCCACACCATTGACATTTTTTTTCAGTTGTTGCCATATTAATATTTTTTTAAAAGGTTAATAATATTTTCTATGTGTAATTCTTCGTTTAATTTATCGCCCCACTGCATAAAGAAAACAGCCTTGTTTTCAATAGCATTGTAAACGTTGATTAACAAGATAATGAGAACAAGATAAAGGATAATGGTTAGGATTCGGGAGTTCATTTGCAGGATATTACAATTTTATAACTTTTCTAATTGAACTTTTTTTACAATAATGGAAAATTTATCCCAATTTTGCAACAGAATAACATTCCCTTGAATCACAGATTGTAATGGTTTATTGGCAGTGTGAACAGGCAATTTTGTTTTCAAACTTATGCGCTTGTCCAATCCTCTCAAAAGCGAACCGCCTCCTGTCAGGAAAATTCCGGACGCCATAATATCGTCAACTAATTCAGGAGGCGTTTGTGTCAATGTTTTTAGTATAGCTGTTTCAATTTCCGAAATGGAGGCATCCAATGCCATAGCAATTTCGTGATGTGTAATGGAAATATTTTTGATCTTATAGGTTGATAAATCGCGTTTTTCTATTTCTAAGTTTGGTGGCGGATTGTCAATATTCGGCATGGCGGCGCCGACCGTTGTTTTTATCCATTCGGCAGTTTGTTTACTAATACGTACATTATGTTCGTTGCGCATATAATCTACAATATCTGTGTTGAATTTATCGCCGGCTGTTTTGATGGATTTATCGGTAATGATACCACCCAGTGCGATCACTACAATTTCGCTCGTTCCACCTCCCACATCTACAATCATTTTTCCATCATTATTAAGCACATCCAATCCCATACCAATTGCAGCAACCATCGGTCCGTGAACACGCCTAACTTTTTTAAAACCAATTCGTTTGAAAAGGTCTCCAATAATTCGTTCTTCCGCCTCTGTAATATCTGAAGGAATACTAACAAGTACCTTAAAAACAGGCGAAAACAACGATTTCGGTTTACAATTCATCCGGTGTAAAAATTCCGTCAGCATCAATTCTGCAGCGTGAAAATAGGCTACAACTCCCTCTTGTAACGGATCAATAAACCGAACAGAGTCACTGCCAATCATCGTCAATGCATGCTTTCCCGCGGTTACCAATTCTCCTGATTTACGGTCTATTGCAACGCATGACGGTTCTTCAATTTCCACACGACCATTTTGAACAATCCTCGTATTGGCTGTTCCTAAATCAATCGCAATCTCTTTTGTCTGAAATAAAGATAATAAACCCATAAAATTTAATTTACAAAATAAAACAATATCTTCTAAAATGTTTGTGTTTTCATAATTTACTGTGCAAGAATTTCTTCTATCTGTTTACTCATATAAATATTCACGATTTCTTCATACAAAGAAGAGTCTTGCAGAAAAGAACCGGGAATATATTCTTTGTACTTTTCAAAAAAATCAAGAGTATATAGACCTTCGTGATAGTCTAAATTAATTATTTTATCCCAATCAATAAAATCTTTAAATTCTTCTACTTTTTCCATTGTCCAACAAACAAATCTGTTGGAAGACAATTCTCTCCAATTCCATTTTGAACTGAATTTTTTGAGATTTTCGACAGAGAAAAGACCTTCGCAATCTAATGAAGATACTTCATCCCAATACAAGTAACCCTGGAATCTTTCAAGTAATAATGCACTCCAAAGCACATTCCTATTTCTTGAAATAGCTCTCCAATCAATTTTATCTCTATATCGGTCTATCAATCTTTCAGACCAATAAAATTCGGTGCTGTCGCCTGAAGACAACCGTTCCCATACTTTCTTTTCGCAAACGTTAGCGAAAAACCCATCGTTAAATTTGTTTTTGCTCATATTTATTAAATTTAAAATTACGGGGCAAAAATAAAACGAGGTAATGCCAAAAGACGACATAGGGTATATTTTTTTCAAAAAAAAGATGGGATTTTAAGATTTTTGGATATCAACAATCTGTTTGGCAAAATTATTTATTGCTCCACTGCTTCTAATTAGTTTGTCAAAATCTGTATATTCTTCTTTCTTGTCCCAAACCCAATTTCCTTCAGTCTTATCAAAATTCCCATTTCCGACAACAATTTTTTCAGGATTTTTAGAAATACAAATTCTGTTATTTTTAGAATCTGTTATTTTAAAAATAATGCCATAATAGCCTGTTTCTTTGCCTCTTCTTCTTTGTTCTATTTTATGATAATTATATTTTTTCCTATCTGAAATTTCAAATCCTTCTAATATTATCTTTGCTTCTAAATCTTTCCAAAATCTATATTCAAGCATATTTTCGAGATATGGTTTAAATTCTGTTTTCGTATTTTTTAATGCTCCAGCGATTTCTTCCGGATCTCGCATTGTTGGTTTTTCTTTATATAGTATAGCATCCTTTAATTGTTGTTCATAAGTCAAAAAATCAATCAATTCAAGATATTGCTCAATAATAAATTTGACTCTAATAGACTCTTCTCTTAATAGCAAATCCTTTTTTAAGCAAGCTTGTAACCATTCTTTTATGTCTTCCCGATAGGAAATAATATAATAACCATCACGTTTGTTCCTTTCTGTTTTTTTTGTGGAATAGGGAGTAGCTTCTCTCCCATTCAAAGTTAAATATAATAGAATACCTTCTCTATCATTCTTTTCTAAGTAATTACGATAACGAAATATTTGTTCTTTTTGATCATCTGCATAAATTTTATTTTCAATAAGTAGATAATATTTCTTAGCTTCATTTTTGTTTCTTATCCAAATATCAATTCTACCAATTTTTTCTAAATTTTGTTCAGTCTCAACGCGTACGTTATCCGTAAGTTTATCAAAAAACTCTGCGGTTTCTGAATATCTCTTTTTAATTATATTCATAAATGTTTGTAAAAAGAACTTTCCACATTTATGTGTCCCTTCCGGTTTTAGCAAGTTCGCAATAAAAGCAGAATGTCTATTTTCACGAGTTTCAATACCAACAACATTAAAAAAATTGAATTGTTGGTTTTTCCATTCTTTTTTTTCTTGAATCTTTAAAATTTTTCCTAATAGTTCTTCCATAATTTCTGTCTTTTTTGTTTTATATTCTATAACGCTGATACATATCCCCTACCGTTTCTCTTACCTCCTCCTTAAACCATCTTGGTTGGAGGACTTTTATTTTGTCGCCGTGCGATAAAATTTCCTGTTTGAAATCAAATGTTGGGGCAAGATGATAGCTGAAAACGGTGTAATTTTCCGTAATTTCTTTTTCTTTCTGTGAATGATGCAACGGCAAAGATTGCAGATATTTTCTTTGAATACCGAATACCATAATTTCTACTATACAAGGCTTAATTGTCTCAACCACAGTAATTCCAAAAGCATTTTCAAAATAGGTCTCAGCGCAAAAATCACTCGGCATTTTAAACGGCTTATCCGTAATTTGCAAGTTTTCAATTCGGTCTAATGAATAAATTCTAAGCATGTCGTCAAATGGACTTTTCGCCAAGACATACCACCGCTGTTTAAAAACTTTTATGCAATAAGGTTCTATCTCAAAGCTGCTCGGCTCATCACTCCTAAAACTTTTATAGCCAATTTTGAGTGTCAAATCGTCTCGCATAGCTTCAATGATTGAGGTAAGAAAACGTTGTCCGGACGGAATTTGCTCAAACAGAATGCGATGTTTCAGTTTCTGACTTTCGTTCATCAAATTATTTACAGCAAAGGAGTTAAGCAGCCAGTTACGAACGCCCTCTTTTTTCAAATCATCCGTATTATCAATATAATATGTGTATCCTTCGCATTTATCGCAATCAATAATAATATCAAACATCTCCTCAATGGCAGTGCGATGATTGTGGAACGTGCGAAGTGGAAAATCTTCGTCATGCTCGTTGAGAATAGATTTTTGCCAAAGTTTGTTTATTTCCTCAAACGTAATCCTGCCATGACGATATACAATTTCAAGTAGCCAGACGTAGCGTTTGAAAAGATTAGAAGTTTTGTCTTTACTGCTCATAGTTCAAAATTTAGGGGCAAAAATAACATTTTTCGGCAAAAATAGAGATTTACTATGTCAAATTGCAGCACAGGCTGATTTTTTAGTACCCAATGTCTTTTTTTTTCTGCACGTTTTGTCCGGCTATAGCATACAACGATCAGCGGCTTTGCAGCAGGTGGGCTAACTCTTAAATATCAGCGCGAAAATATTAAACTTTCTTTTCGCTCGGAATTGTCCACGCGAGGTAAAGCCCACTTGCGCAAAACCGCCCGTTAAATGCTGTGGCTGCCTTCCCACGATACTTTCAAAGAACGGTATTTTTCCAGTCAAGCCCCTCTGTCCGAATTGGAGCGCGGGTGAGCTCGAATCCATTATCTTAAATTATACTTTTTGACTGACTTTAATTTTTGCTGCATTTCTTTTGCTGCGTTAAAAAAATCGTCTTTTGTCGGATGCTTTTAATATCATATGACTAATAGCAACCGCCAAAGTTAAAAATGGAAAAATAGTCAGAATCCACATATTAATTTCTGAGGAGACGTAAATCATAGCGACAATAAATATCGCTATATACACAAATAAAGTAGAGTTTCGTGTTGATAAAACTCTATATGCTTCAAGTATAACTTTTCCGCCGCATTTGGAACAGAATTTTGTGCCATCCGTATATACTTTTCCGCATTTTACACATTTGAGTATCATTTGTTCGGGTGACACCAATTTTGTACCATCTTCACTACAAAAAACAGTACCTGTCGAAAATGTTTTTCTACATTTCGGACATATTGGATTTTCTATAAATTTAGATTTTTCTGTCTTATAATCTTGATTTTCATCCGATTGTTTTCTCTGTTCTTGTTCGTCAATATTTTGCGCCCCCTGTGCCTCTTGTTCCTCTTCCTCATCTTCAAGTACTCCATTACATAAAGGACAAACTTTTAGACCACATTCAATATCTTCTCCGCAAAACCAACATATAATCAAATCCTTTTTGTCATCAATCTTTTGAATGTCTACAGGTTGGTTATCAGAATACTTTGATGGTGTTTCTACAATAGTAGATTGTCGTTTTTTAATTTCTTGTTCTGCGGCTTCAACCGCTTCGGGTTGATAATCTCCCAGAGAACTACCAATAATTTTTGTTAGTTCTTCGTCGGTCCGTTTGGACATCACATCTTCAAAATTATTTTTCATTTCAATATATTTTTTTTCCTGCTCTTACGACTTTACAGGTCTTGCCTCTGTAATTTAGAGTTGCAGACAAAGTCAGAAAGAAGGAGACGCAAAAAAATGTCTCAATTTCACCGGAAACTATTGATTTTGTAAGGATACTGTCCGCCATTGCATTTAACGTTTTTGCATATTGGGGCAGTGGCGGCTTCGAGGCATTTTCCTGCGGGCGACAAACTTGCTTTTCTGCACACTCTTTCAAGCGGGGGTAGTGCCGCCATTGAGCCAATATGCTCGTTATGGGCAGGTTTAGCAATTATCTCATTATCATTTTCTTATAAGTTTATTTTTTCTAAATACTCTTTTGCAGTAATAATTTTTATTCCTCTAAATTCTTCAAGCACCAACAAATCATCATCGCCAGTAATGATATAGTCAGCATTTGCCAATAATGCACATTCGAGAATTTTGTCATCATCACTATCTCGACAAACATTTTGAATTGCTCCGGTTACGGAGATATAATTAGCAAGTTCTTCGATGGAATGTATGAGATGAGTAATATATTCATTGCTAACATTGAATTTCGGGCGGGCTAGAACTACTGCCGTTTCTTGAAGAATTTCCTTGCAAGTAAACAACTTATCTTTCCCATCAATAACTCGCTCCATTATTTTGCGCGGATTTCCGCCCCAAAAGAATGATGAAACAAAAATATTAATGTCCAAAACTATTTTCATTTGCTGTAGCGATTTGCTTTTATTTCATTCATTACATCTTCTTCCGACAAATTGTTATCCAAAGCTACCCGCTCGCCATACGCAAATAAATTTTGCCAATTTCGCTTTCGCTGAATATACATTTCTGTAGCAGTACTTATTAAGTATTCACGAGAAGGAACTACTTGTCTTTCAACAAACCGATCTATTTGTTGTAATATTTCTTCTTGAAAAGGTATTTGTATCATTGCTGTTGCCATAATATTGTGTTTTTTTAAATCAGGGTGCAAATTTAAATGATTTTTTTGGATTTTGAATATTTACAAGAAAAAACATTTATTATTCACTACGAAAACCGTTTCATTATAGGGTGGTGGGCGGGCAACAAAAGGAGAAATGGCATTAGCCGTTTTTCCTTTTGTTAGGCTTTGCAAGTTCCAATTACTCTCTGGAGCGTGCGTAGGCAAGAGCAAGATAATAGCGACAAATATCGGGAGGGGCATTTTATAATTTTCTTTGTATAAAATGCTTGTGGTGGAATTTGCCGCTATTTTCTTACGTGGGGTTGGTTTTGCGGTATGAGATTGCAAATACGGCAAAACCAACAAGGGAAAGCCCGTTTAAAAGGTAGGATTTAAACGACGATAATCTTTAACTGTGCAAGGACCTTTATTCACAACTGTGATATTTTTTGCTATACAACCCGGATATTCTCTACTAAACCAACTTTGTAAACCATCACCTCGCTGCTCAAATGCAATTCTTTGAGTAGCATCTACAATCAACTCACGGCGAACTTGCCTTCCCCCACCACTCTTTCTCCCTTTATCATAAGATTCAATCCTAGCCATGAGTAGGATAATAAACTTCCCTGGTACAAGTTTACGTTCTTCTTCTTTTCTTTTCCGTTCATTTTCATTTTCTTTTCTTCTAAATTCTTGTTTTTCAGATTTTAATTGCGCTCTACTATCTTTTCGTTCCTTTTCTCTATATTCTCCTTCACTTTCTTTTCTTCTAAATTTTTGCCTATCAGATTCTGATTGCTTTTTTTCTTTCTTTTTCTTTTTTAATACTAGTGGAATACCTACCAATAATCCCAATGCTAATATTTTTCTTAATTTACTCATAACTATTTATATTCTAACGTTTTTTAGGTAATATGAAATTAAAAATCCCAAACATGATTTTTATCTTCCAATGCTTTTCTTGTTGTTTCTATATTTGCTAATTCTTTAAATGGCGAAGATGTAGCGAGTTTGTTTATACTATCCAATCCCATCGCCAATTGTTTCAAATTATTGCTTTCCATAGCATTATCAACAACTTCAAATAATTTTGCAAAATTTTCTTTTCGTTCATCAAAAGATTTATCCAAGTATGCAAGAATTATTTCTTTCTGTGACTGTATGTTACTTACAATAATATCTCTTTTTGCTTCTATTTCCTTACGTTTCGTTTTCTGTACTTCCGTGAATTTTGCAACTTCCCCAGCCATTGTAACAAGGTGCGTCAACGCTTCGGTAGCTTCAGCAGGATTTCCGGCTGCTAAAGAAGTAACCACTCCTGTGAGATTGCTTCTAATATTTTCCTCGAAATGGTCTCCGTCTTGATATGTTTCTTCAGAAAATTCACTTTCAGATTCAATCTCAAAATACTCAAATGATTCTTCCAAGTCTGATAATTCATCTTTTCGAGTATTGCCACCGGAAAGTTCACTTATTTTTTTATTTGCCACATTTAATACAACATCTTTTCCTTGGTCAACAAATTTGCTTACTGCTGTTACTGCAATAGTTTTTCCTTGCTCTATCAATTCCTCAGCAATCTGTTTGCCGACTTTTTTAAATTTGTTACTGATTTTTTTACGCATAATTGATTAATTCTTTATTCAGTATTGTGTGTGTTTTTGTGATTATTTGTGCACTCTTATCGGAAACTTGACCATTTTCATCTAAAAGAGGAGTCTGTGCAAGTTCTCCCATTGATTTAATTAACAAACCTGTTTTTTGAAAAACACTATTGTAGTATTCGTTGTAGGTATCATAATCTACGGTTAAAGGTTCCATAAAATCAAATTGCAGTATTATTCTTTTTTCAAGTTCAGAAGTAACGGAATTTAACTCGGCAGTTCTTTGATTTATTCCTTTCATCATAATCCACACTTTTTCCATATTAGCAACCATAACTTCAACCTCTTTTTGATATTCTTTTGCCTCAGTAAGTTTTTTAGCATAATGTGTAGATGCCATTAAACCAGCAGCCATTAAGGCAACTACAGCGGTTGCACCGGCAGTAATGCCGGTTAGTACTGCCGCACCAGCAGCCACTCCTCCACCTCCTGCTGCAATACTTCCACCTCCAAGCCATGCGAGAATTGCATTTGAAGCAGCAGCACCGCTTAGACCACTTATTGCCGTTCCGGTTGAGGCAGTTGCTAAAGTGCTTACTGCACTTGTAAACCACTTCGCCATCCTTGTGTCCGTGCAACAATGCGTGAATATCGCGTTCAAGTTGCTTTTCCGAAGGCTCTCTGCCGGTTTCGGGCGTGCGTCTTTTAGTGAAAAACCTCCTGAGAATATTAAACACGCTGATAGCCGTTTTGTCTCTGGTACGCTCGGCAACCGTGCGCACGTTGGCATAATAGGCAAGCGCAAAATCGTAGCCCATATTGCCGAAAGTGTTCATCAAGTCGCGCACATCGTTGGCAATAGATAACATACGCTCGGAAACGTCTCGCATAAAGAGATAATCTTCCACCACATCGTTAAAACTTTCCACATCAATAAAATTAGGCGCAAGCTCGGGAAAATTGTTGATACTCTGATTTGCCGCAAGCATAAAGCCGTAATTGCGAAAACCTTTACCCACCACATTGTTTCTTCGATTGGTTTGCGCTGTAATTTCGGTTCTGACCTGACTAACCGTTTCGGCAAGAAGTTCCATTTTTGCAACCAACTGATCTTTTGCTGTGTTGGGAAATACCTCGTCCAACGCTGCGGTAGTGATGAACATACTTGGAGTTACGGTTGCCATTTTGCCCTCTGCATTATAAATGGCGGTAGGAATTAATGCGGGATCTTTGTGTGCAACGCTCGCAGCGTTACTTTCGGGGGGTAATTTTTCTTCTGTCATAATAATAATGGTTAATAAATTTATGGATTTAATTCTTTTAATTCTTAATTGTTAATTTTTAATTGGGAAAAGCCGACCTTGAAAAACAGTAAACGTTTGCCTTTTTTGCAGGTTCGTTTACTAATTTTACAGCAACGTTTACTAAATTTACAGGTTCGGAGGCTAAATTTATAGCATCGTTTACTAATTTTGTAGCAACGGAGGCTAATTTTGAAGGTTCGTTTACTGATTTTGCAGGTACGGAGACTAATTTTATTGCTCGGTTTACTAATTTTACAGCAACGTTTGTTGTGTTTGAAAAACCGGTTACCGCGTTCTCACACTTGCGTGTTATTGTAACTAATTGATAATCAGAATGGAGAGAGGGGGGGGGTAGATGCCGAAAAATTAGAAATTGCCGAAGTTTCCGCGCAGGCGGTAGTGTTTTGGGTGGTTGGGCGGGGGTGGCGGAGCGGCATTTTTCGGGTTATTTTTGCGGAGCAAAAATAGAAAATATTTTGAAAAGTGGCGAAAACGGAAAGAAAAGTTGTGAAAATTAACCAAACAACGTTGAATGTGAACCTGTGTTTGTTAAAACTAAAATCATTTCATTATCTTTTTGTACCCAAATCAGTAGCCAATCTGGTGAGATATGGCACTCCATATATTTCTCATCCGCTCTCTCTTTTCCGAATCCTGTTAAAGGGTGTACTCTATTTTTAGGTGGCAACGTTTCCAACTTTGCAAGCCTTTCAATAACTCTGTACAGTTCGTTTAAGTCCAAGTTTTGTTTATGGCAAAGTTTTACATTCTTTTTAAATGAGTTAGTATAAGCAACAGCAAAAACAAAATTTTCGTTAGATGCTAAAGCGGCAAAAAAATCGGCTACATTCATCCGTTGATTTTCGTTGGTAAGGTCTTCCATTTTAAATTTTTTTTTTGCCTTTGTTTATAATAGTGTATTTTCCTTGACGGTATTCATCCAATCCTATTTCTATTTGGCTTTTAGCCATTGGTTTGATTTGAAAGACTTCCAACGACAAAAGAAAATTTAGAGTTTTTTTTGCAAAAGGATTAGCTTTATCGTAAGTTAATGCAACTGTTTCGGGTTTTTCCATTATTGCTGCTTCCATGTCTTTATGTTTTTGAATTAGGCTGCAAAAATACGTTAAATCTTTCAATTACGCAAATGGAGATAGAAATTGAGGGTAAATTTTCCCAAGAGAGTATATTAGGTATTGTCTATCGGTGTGCTTTTTCCTTTCACGGACGCAGTAACGCCATTGCGCTTAACGCCCAACGGCTTCGCGAGGTGGCGGCTTCCCACAAATCTTCCCTACGAGCAACCGCCGCGAAAATAGTAAATATTTTCAAACGAAAAGTAATGCCGCCATCTTTCGAAA
>Ga0082212_10010717_pt1 | contig 11710 bp, 10 predicted proteins | sample TergutNt197P3_FD_71548 | JGI IMG/M metagenome (GOLD analysis project Ga0082212, IMG submission 71548) | Neocapritermes taracua P3 segment gut microbial communities from Petit-Saut dam, French Guiana - Nt197 P3 | ecosystem: Host-associated > Arthropoda: Insects > Digestive system > Gut ... | reverse complement strand
TAGTTTCCGGGCGGTAATTTTGGTACAATACACGGTGTGTTGATCGTTCCCTTACTATCTCCCATTCCTATGCGAACTCTCTTTTGGACAAGCACGTTGGTATTTTTTTTCGCTTCGCTCGTTTCTGCCCAAGATTTAGAGCAGTTGCGAAAAATCATTGACGACAATCGACCGGCAACGTTGCCCGACGACCTCGGACGCAGACTGCCGCCACCGGAACTCGTCGAGAAGTGCAAAAAAGTGGTCGAGGCGGCAAACCAAATTTACGCTATGCCAAATCTCGATGAAAATACACGATATTGGGCGTTACAACGTGAAGCCTATCCTCTCATTATCCTTGCTTACGCCGGATCACCCGCTCATTATTCCCGACTGGCTGCCGTCAGCGATGAATTGGACGTGAAAGGAAACAAAAAAATCTCCAAAATAACCGAAGAGCACGTCTTGAAAATCGGCAGTGCATTAGCCACAACGGTCAGACCGGGCGGCAATGCGGGGATCAATATCGACTCCCTTGCCCAACGCATGATTTTATACGCAGAACAGTATCCTGGTCAGGAATCCATGCACATGATCGATCAACTGTTGGCACTCGTACACACGATGAATGCAAATCATCGTGACCGCCGATTAGCCATAATTGCTCCGAGGTTTCACAAATACTTCCTGTCGGTCAATCATGGGACAAGGGCAAAAATTCTCGAAACGGATATTCTCCGGGCAACGCTTCACGGTAATCCCATGATGTTGATGGGGGTCGATATTAACGGTCAAGACCTGGATTTGAATTCGTTGCGCGATAAAGTCGTACTCCTCCAATTTTGGGGAACGTGGTGCCCGCACTGCAAGGACGAGATTCCTGACTTGATTTCGCTCTACGAAAAGTACAACAAGTCCGGCTTTGAAATCATCGGCATTAACACAGGAGTTAAAGGAGACGATGAAAAGAAGGTGAAGCAATTCGTCGAGACGACAACGTTTGCGGGCAAAAAAATTCCGTGGACGATTCTCCACGAAGGACTTGGCGAACGCAAGAACAAAATGACCCTCACGAAACTCTACGGAATTGACGAGTTGCCGGTGTTGATCCTGATTGGTCGCAACGGCAAAGTAAGCCAATTGCATCCGCTACCGAGTACGTTGGATAATCTCGTTGCTGAAGCAACTTCCTTGCGAGCGGGTATTGAATTTACCGAAGAAGAAAAGAAGCAACTCGAGGAGATGAACAAGAAGCGGGAAGAAGAGATCGACCGGCAAATCAAAGAGGAACTCGGTACGCAGTAGTATATACTGAAAGCAGTGGCAAATTACCATTTTGAACGGTCTTGTTGAACAATTTTTTTGGTTTTTACCATACAAACGGACTTTTGAAACGTAATAATGTTTGTTAGGCAAAAACCAATACCACTCATCTTCGGCAAACGAAATATAGCAGAGTCGTAACCTAATACAGCCTAATCGGAAATCGAAGCGTGGGCGAGGAAGCCTTTTGAACACGTTGCATGATTGGGATACAATAACAAACCAAAGAGACGGATATGCAATATCGACTGGGGACAGGACGCTTACGCCTTGAAAACGCCGAATTTGCCGAGAAAACATGGAGTTACACGGCGGAATTTGGAAAAAATGGGGCGGTTGGGCGGTTAAAAGCACACTACTTTTTGCCATCATTTTTGCGTTGCTAATGGCAAAAAATAAGTTTAGTCAGTACAAATACGCGTAAATGGAAATAATCATTGCTACCGGACAGGAACTGAACGAAACTTCCATCCAAGAAATGACCACCGTTCTTCGTAACGGCTATTCCGTTTCGTGAATCGGCAACACTTGCGGACAGAGCAGGTAAATCTTCGGGGTCGAAATTTCGGACAAGGCTTTGCCGTTCATCAACGTGTTCGGAGCACGACTTTCCAACATGGCTTCCATTACAGAAAGTTTCGGTTTATACCGAATTGCTTTGTACGAAGTTCCCAAATCGGCTAATTTTCCAGCCCGCTCGATGGCATCGTCCAGAAAACCAATCTTGTCGATCAAGTCGTTCGCTAACGCATCGTTTGCGGTGAAAATTCGCCCTGTTGCCAGTTCGTCCAATTTGGCGGGATCGTTCGCAAATTCTTTGCGTCCTTCACGGATGATTTCTTTGAATCGGTCGAAATTGTCGTCGATCAAGTTCTGCCAGAGAGCACGTTCTTCATCGCTCATCGGTTTGGTGAAACTGCCCATCGTCTTGTGCGGTCCGCTGGTAATCGGAGTCGCTTCGATGCCGACTTTTTCGAGCAGTTCGGCGGCGTTGAAAAGCGAAGCGATCACGCCAATCGAACCGGTGAGCGTCGCCGGTTCGGCATAAATTTCAGTTTCATCGCCGATCATCGAAACGTAATATCCGCCGCTTGCCGCAATGGAACCCATACTGACGACAATCGGGATTCGTCGTTTCGACTTCATCTGTTTGAGCAGGTGCAGATAATAATCGCTGCCGGACATGGTTCCGCCGGGGGATTCCACCCGCAACACCACCGCTTTGACCTTGACATCGGAGGTTACTTTCCGAATCTGTTTGGCAATGAAACCGTCCTCGTTGTTGACGATGACCCCTTCAATGGTAATGATTGCAATTTTGTCATCGGCATTTCGATCACCGGCGACAAATCTTTCCGAAACCGTTTTGTCTTGTTGTTCCAATGCAATTTCGTCGAAGGCTTTGGTCGCTACGGCAAAGAGGAGCACACCGCCGAAGAGCACACCGACTCCGAGCATTCCGAGAATGGCGAGGGCGATGAGACCGTGAACAAAGAACCGGGAACAACCGTTGGTTTGGGCATGGGGTTGCTGATGATAAACCGGGGGATAAGGGGGGGGCGCACGGTATCCAGCAGGCGGAAAGGGACGCGGTGGGGCAGGATTGGGTTGCGACGGAGGAACATTCGGAGTATTTTCAGACATGGATGGGGTTTGATAGACGAATATGCAGTAACGGATGGATTATATCCGCAATCAATCGGCACGTCAAGAAATGATATGTTTGCAGTTCGATGATGGGACGCAATCTATTTTTTCCAGATCAATTGTCCTAGATTGCGTATGATACTCGACATACCCGGATCGTCCTGCCGTTCGGTCGTGTCCTGTGGCTCATCCGGCAAAATACTGGACGAAATCGGTCGCAACCGTTTTCCCGATGGTCTCTCCGGTTGTTGCTCCGGCGGCGGTGCAGGTTCCGATTTAGACGAAGTATGAAATTGAAGATGAAAAGGTCGAGGCTGTCCCGCTATCGGTTCACGTTTGCGTTCCTTCTCCAAACGTTCTTTTTCAAGGATTTCCGTTTTCGGTACTTCCCAGTCGGGGTCAACACGTCGGGAAGGCGTGTGCGACGAATGTTTGCGATGATGCGGCGCATTTGAGTCCGCCCGGTGCGTTGGTGCATCGGCACGGTATCGATCCCGCTGAACATTGTCGCCGAAATAGACTTTTCGTGCTTCGGGATTGGCTAACACTTCGTCCGGTGTTCCGTGGCACAATACCGTACCGGCTTGAATCACGTAACTTCGCCGTGTGATTGCCAGTGTGTCCTGTACCGAATGGTCGGTAATCAAAATGGCAATGCCTTCGGCGGCAAGTGTGCGAATGATCTCTTGAATACTCGCCACCGTAACGGGGTCAATGGCGGCAAAGGGTTCGTCCAGAAGAATGATTTTCGGATTGGAAACCAATGACCGGGCGATTTCCAAACGTCGGCGTTCACCACCGGAAAGACTGCCGCCGTAACTTTGCCGAAGATGCGTCAGATGGAATTTTTCCAGCAGTTCTTCGCAACGTTGTTTGCGGTCTGCCTTTTTCATGCCGATCATCTCCATGATGCCGTAGAGATTATTCTGCACCGATAATTTTTGAAAAACGCTTCGGTCTTGCGGCAGGTATCCCATTCCACCATCACGGCTTCGGCGGTACATAGACCAATCGGTAACATTCTGATTACTAAGATAGACAATGCCGCCGTTGGTACTGATGAGTCCGCATGCCATACGGAAACTGGTCGTCTTGCCTGCTCCATTGGGACCGAGCAGACCGACGACTTCCCCTTTGTTGACGTAAAACGAGACACCGTCCACGACGCGGCGGGTGCCGTAAATCTTAATTAACCCTTCGACTTTGAGAACAGTCGAAGCAGATTCAGCGGACTCAAACATTGACTTGTGCAAAAACGAACCGGAGGGTGATTCTAGCCAATTTTCAGGGATTCTGTCAAGAGCAATTTGACGCAGTGGTTCTCTTGGTTTTATGGACATTTTTCAATGAGTGCTATCCGGTTTTACATTTCCTATATCCGTAACAATGGTGTACCCGGCGGCGGCAACGGTTTTTTCTAGCAACGCTTTGTTTTCGGCGGCTTCCTGATCCGTACAGATTTTATTGTCGTACAACTCGTATTTTTTCCGCACTTCAACCGGTGAAAGATTCGGCATCACCACGTTTGCTCCCGCTCGCAGTCCCAGTTCCCGACCCTGCGGGGCAATCGTACCAAGTGCCGTCGTCGCCGGAATAAGCGCGTAGGGAAACATCAAACGCAATATCGCAATCAACCGAAGCGTCAATGATAATCTGCTGCTGTCTGCCGTCTGCCGTCTGCCGTCTCCTGAACCGGAGTACCGGCTAAATGGGGTGTCTCTGTGAGCGAGAAAAGGTCCGATACCAATCATCGACGGTTTCAACTGTTGCAGGAACCGCAGGTCTTCGATTAAACATTCCGTCGTTTGAAATGGGGAACCGACCATAAAGCCGGAGCCGACTTGATAGCCGATTTCTTTCAAATCCCAGAGGCATTCTTTACGCCGCTCCAAATTCATCGTATCGGGATGCAATTTTGCGTAGTGTTCGGCATTGGCGGTCTCATGCCGCAAGAGATACCGATTGGCACCGGCATTGAAAAATTGTTGATAACTGTCACGGGAATATTCACCGAGCGACAATGTGATGGCACAATCCTGGTACTGTTTTCGTATGCTTGCGACGATTTCGACGATTCGTTCTGCGTGAAAAAAATGGTCTTCACCTCCTTGCAACACGAATGTTCGGAAGCCGAGTTTGTAACCGGTGTTGCAGCAATTCAAAATTTCATCGAGAGAAAGCCGATAGCGGTCAAGAGCGGCATTGCTTCGCCGAATTCCGCAGTAAAAACAGTCGTTTTTGCAGTAGTTGGTCAGTTCGATGAGTCCACGCAGAAACACGTCGGTGCCGTAGAATTCCCGCCGCCGTTCCTCTGCTCTACGAAACAGTTCTGGGGCGAACTGGTCTTCCGACAAAAGTGTGGCAAGTTCGGTGTCGGATAAATTTCGGATTTGATAGAGTGTTTCAATGATGGACATGGCAAAATCAGTGGGCTAGTCTGCTCCGTCATTTATTTGTTCACAAAAACCGGAATGTAACGACGGACATGTGTGTCATTTTTACCGCTTTTTGCTGTCGTACAACATCAGACAAGCGGCAAGAATCGCAACGCCGATAAGCGACCAGAGCAACGTCAGACCGCCTAATGGAACCAGTGGAAAATCGAACATCTGATCGAGTAGCGTGAAAACTCCGCCGAAAAGAGCGGCACAAAACCCTTCCACACAGGGATACCGGATGCTGATCGGTGATTGGCAGTCCCGACATTTGCCTCGCAGTTTAATCCAACCAAACACGGGAACATTGTCGTACCATCGGATCAAATGCTCGCAGGCAGGACAATGCGACGGGGGATGATTTAGACTTTTCCGCAAAGGCAGACGGTAGACAACGACGTTCAAAAAACTTCCGACGCAACCGCCGAAAACGATGAACCAAAGGTATCCAACCGCAACCAAAACGGGATCGTGTTCAGGCATGTTTTATTCGTCCCCGCTAGATTCTCGCTGCTGTTGCAGTTGCTGCTGTTGTTGTAATTGTTGCTGCTTCATAAATTCTCTGGCAAATCGTTTGGCGGTGAGTTCCCCCTGTTTGGTAAGCAGTTTCACGACAGCATTGATACATTTTCCGTCAATCTGGAATTTTTGCAGTTGGGCATCACCCGGAAATTCGGTTGTTACAACCACTTTGGCACTGCTGTCCGCACTCGAGAGGACTGCAAACAGTTCTTTACTATCGTCGATGTCGTCCTTATCCATACTTCCCGATTTTTCCGCCAGGGGCAAAACCTGCTTTGACAAAAATTCACCGAGCGGTTTCAAGGCGAACACGGCGGTCTGCTTCGGTTGCGTTGGCGTTTTTGTTTTTTCCAGTGCGGCTTTCAAGGCTCGTTCCGTTCGGGCAAAGTCGAGTCCAATGGCAACGGCAACGGCTTCATCACTTTTTGTTGCCCAGCACAGACTCACGGGCAAACTCTTCAATGCTCGTGGAGCGGCAATGCCTGGCGGCAACTCCGCAAGCGGGTTCGGCAAACAGGAAAGCGAGTAACCGGCAACGGTTTCGTAGTCCTGCTTCATTTTGCCGTCGATAAGTGTTTGTACGGCTTTGCCTTCTTCTTCGCCAAGAAGTTCCGGCAGGGCTTTGTACAAATCATAACCGATTTTCACGATCAATTCGGGTTTTTCTGTTGCCTCGGCACAAAGGAATGTTCCGTCCGAATCGAGGGAAAGAGCGAAATCAATTGTTTTTTTCTGCGCGTAAAAGTCCACACATTCCCGTAACCATTCAAAAATGATTTCTGCAAGCCGGGCGAACTGTTCGCCCTCCTCTTCTTCATCGGCTGTTTCCCGGAGTCCTTCGATGAAACTATCGCCGATAAGTTGTATTGCCGCCGCCATTTCCGCAATTTCGCTGTCGGTCAAATAGTCGATGTAACTCAACGAAAAGACCGTTTTGGACGTGTCGTGGAGAAAACCACTGAACAACGTCTTGGCATTTTTCTGTTTTTGAAATTTTTCCGCTGTTTCTGATGTTTTTTTGGGAACGAACAGAGCAGAGCCGGTCATTGTCAACGTTCGTTCGTCAATGGACATCCCCAAGGTGGAGAGAGAAAGTTCATCAAGTCCCGCCGAAAAGTTTTCAAGTATTTCCGTTGTATCGAATTCCATTCCTTGCATTGCCAGTGGTGCTGCAATCATGCCGAGCATTGTTTCCACATTTTCTAGGGAGATGTTGTCCCAGTTGACGGTAACACCAAACGTGAACTTATCCAGATCGGCAAAAAGTTTTTTCGGGTCGGCAGTCGAAGCAAACTCGGCGGCATTCACCGGTGCGATCACGAGGTATCCCGTTTTTTGATAGGCGACGAAATCGCCAACGGGACTGCTGATCATATATCGATTTCCTGCTTTTTGCAGCATGGTTTTCAGCATGCCTACGTACATTTCCTGACCGGGGACACTAAAGGTATCGAAATTGGAAATAGGCAATGCCAAGATGGCATCGAACCCAAAGGGACTGTTTTCGTTGCTTTGAAGTGTCAGCCCGATGATGCCGTTCGCATTGACTCCGGGCATGTTTTTATAGGGCGTGAGCATTGCCCTAACACCGAGCGCACCAGTGGGATCGGCAACGCTATTGACCTTTTCCACAATGGTGACGATTGTACCAGGACCCGCTATTTTGAGGGTTAAAAACGGATTGAATTCTGCTGCTTGAATGAGAGATGTTCCCAAAACGGCGAGGACAACACACCAAGCCGACACGAAGGAAAAAGTACGGTGAAAAATATATGACTGCATAGAGGTCCCAAGAAAATGGATACGCTAAATCTTTCAGAATCCTACCGCATGAGAGGGTAAATGTCAACAGCAGTTAGAATCGGATGAAGGAAAATGCAAGTCGCGGGAAAAAATACCGTGTACAAAACTGACGGAATCGATCCGTTGATCCATGAAATTACGACGTTGACACACTACACACTTTGCGATTACAATAGCACGTCCTGCGATTCATCGTTTTTGCCGCTCCTGGCTCAATCGCTTCATTGATGTTTTTTGCCAAAGCCTATATTGCCTTCGAACGCCTTTGCTGTAATGTCATCTTCTTGGTGGCAGTCGCTGCACTGACGCTCGGTCTGTTCATTGCGTCAAGTTATCAGGCGTACAAAAATTCATTGAACGAAACGACCCAAAGTCTGAAAATCGACATCGAAAGCCAAACGAAAGCCATCGCCACCTCCATCGAAGAATACTTTCGTGGCAAACAGGAGTCAGTCCGGTTGATGACAGACTTCCTTCTCGTGCAGGAATATCTCGACCGGGTTCGACAAGACACCATCGAAACCGACGCGCGTTTTACCGAACTGTGCTCGCTGTTGAAAACCGTCAGCGGTCCTGATAAAAACATTGCCATCGCTTGGCTCGCCAGCCTTCGGGATGAGTATTCGCTCTCTTACGACGACATTTCCTACGAAAAAGACGGTTGGTCCACTCGCACCCGAGATTGGTTTCCCGGTACGATGGCTGCCGAAGACATCTATTTTTCCGACCCATACATGGACTTTGAAACCGGCGAGGTTTGCGTGAGCCTCGTCCGAAAAGTGTATGCTCCGCAACCGGGGGGCTTACGCCCCGCCGCTCAGAATTCCGGCGACGTGGTCGGCGTTGCCGGTTTAGACCTGTTTTTTCCGCCGATCCGAACAATGATGGAGGAGTTCGTTTACAAGGACTTGCATTACCCTATTCTCATCAGTAACGACGGTTCGATTTTCTACCACCCCAAAGAAGAGTTTGTCTTCCACAGCAAATTGGGAGACCTTGACCCGGCACTGGGACAATTTACCGACGAAATCACGCAATCCCGAACAACCGCAACCCATTTGATCGCCCTGGACAAAGGGAAACACCCGGTCTATTTCGGATATGTGCCCGTCAAAGGAACCTCTTGGTCTGTCGGAATTGTGTGGCAAAAACATGATGCCGAAAAGGCTTTGGTGATATTCGAGCGGGCATTGGTGCGGTCGCTGTTGTTAAATTTAATTTTGTTTTTTATTCCGCTCGTCATTTTCGGTTTTGTCCTTCTCAATCGGCGGCGGCGATTCATGAAAATGAAACGTCTCTACGATACCATGATGGACCAAATGCAAACTGGTGTAGCGGTGATTGACCCAAGTACCGACTCCTTTGTCGTAACGAATCCGGCATACGAGTATTATCTCGGAATGCCCTACGAAACGGAGGTTTCATTTTCAAATTACCATTCGCTTTTGGGCGTTCCCGATGTCAGCGGATTGTTTCAGGCATCGACCTCCTATAATTTGGAAATGTCGAACACGCCGGACACTACGGAAATCTCGCTGCAAGTGAACGGCTCGGAACGTTTTTTCTCGCATTATTTTGCCGAGTTCAATGATTACACCGGACAACGTTTGGTGCTCTCCGTACTCTCGGATGTGACGGAATTGAAGCAAATGCAGGAAATACTGCGGCAGGCACGCGATACAGCGGAATCTGCCAGCCGGGCAAAGAGTTCGTTCCTCGCCAATATGAGTCACGAAATACGTACTCCAATGAACGGAATTATTGGGCTGACCGACCTGCTCGCCACGTCCAAACTCGACCCGCAACAGAAAGAGTACGTGGAACTGACTCGAAGCAGTGCCGCCGCACTGCTCACGGTGATTAACGATATTCTTGACCATTCTAAAATCGAGGCGGGCAAACTGCTCATTGAGACCTACGATTTTGACCTGCGCCGGCTCATTCAGGAATTGACGTTTTCCTTTTCCCATTCCGCACAACAGAAGTCTGTGGAGTTTCAAACGGTCATTGCACCGGAAGTACCGCAATTTGTGAATGGAGATGCGCACCGGTTTCGGCAGGTGTTGAGCAATTTTTTAAGCAACGCCGTCAAATTTACCGAGTCGGGCAAAGTGGAACTGAACATTTTTCCGCTCCAAGACCCTCAAAAACCGGACTTTGTGCGGTTTGAAGTGTCGGACACCGGAATCGGCATCACCGACTCGCAGATAGTCATGTTGTTCAAGCCGTTTGAGCAAGCCGACAGCAGCACATCCCGAAAGTACGGCGGCACAGGGCTGGGGCTTGCGATTTCCAAGAGACTCATGGAACTCATGGGGGGGCACTCCGGTTGCAGCAGTGAATATGGTGCCGGTTCGGTTTTCTGGTGCGAACTGCCGTTGCCGAGAGCGTTAGGCACTTTCTCTCCTGGCGAATCATCGACACTCATACTGGGCATGAAGTCCCTCCGCATCTTGTTGATAGATGATGTCAAAGTCAATCTGATTGTGCTATCGTCGATGCTCCAACAATGGGGGCACGTTACCGAAACGGCGGTAAACGGGAAGCAGGCAATCGAACTGTTGAAAACACGCCGTTACGATTTGGTCTTGATGGACTGCCAAATGCCGGAAATGGACGGGTACGAATGTACACAAAAAATTCGTATTCCCTCAACGGGCGTGTTAAATCCACGCATCCCGGTCATTGCGATCACAGCGCATGCGATGACCGGCGACAAAGAGCGGTGTCTTGCCAATGGGATGGACGATTACATTTCCAAACCGATTGACCAGAGAGAGTTACATAGTAAACTAGCCAAATGGGCACCGAAGTAATCAGGGGCAACGGCGGCGGATACGCGAATTTTTCTACCGAAAGAAACATTCCTTGTTAACGAGGTCAAGTGTCATAACGATTCCTCGGCAATGTCTTTCATGTCGGTATAGGGTCCCATTTTTCTGGCTTTTTCGACGATTTCGGTAACGAATCTCTGAAATTTCGCTCCTTCGGCGGCAGAAATCCACGAAAAATGGACCCGATCCGTATCGAATCCGAGTACATTCAGCAGTTCCCGAAAGAGCATCCAACGCCGCCGGGCATGAAAATTACCGCTGTTGTAATGGCAATCGCCGGGATGACAACCGCTGACCAGCACGGCATCGGCACCGTTTTCGAGGGCTTTGACGACCAGATTGAAGTCAATCCTACCAGTGCAGGGCAGACGGATGATTCGCAGGTTCGGCGGATATTCCAATCGGCTCGTACCGGCAAGGTCGGCACCTAGATAGGTACACCAGTTGCAAACAAAGGCAATAATTTTCGGTTCAAAAACGGCAGGGTTGCTCATAGTACACCGGTTGTAGAAACGCTCCCATTCTTGCACATGTGACGAATGGTGTCAAGAGAATACCTGCCGACTGCTACTGCACGGATGCATTGCCGTGTTACCGGAGGGTAGAATTGCGATCAATTTTATCTTCAGCGTTGACATAGGCATCCCTTTTGTTGCACCAGTGAATACGGTGCCGGTTCTCCTGGCATCACACCTTCTTGTTCGTAACGAGTCGGGCGAAGTGTTCAAACGACCGGTCATACGTCTTTTCTGCATCCGGCGGGAAGAAACAGCCAGGTATCTGACGACTGGCAAGATGCTGCCGAACGCAATCGCAACAGATTCCTCGCTTGCTACAAGAAGTGTAGGTACACGCACACGCTGATTTGTTTTGGTCAATTTTACATTCCATCGGTTTTTTATTTGGGTTAAGGGACAAAAAATGCAACGTTTCGCTTGCGTTTTAGCCGTGAAACGCACCACACAATTTCAAATATGCTTTAGGACATCGTCCAACGCTTCAATAATGTCGTCGATGTGTTCCAAGCCAATCGACAAGCGAATCAAATCGGGACTCAAACCGGTGGACTTCACATCCGCTTCGCTCAACTGCGAATGAGTGGTGCTACCCGTAAAAGTAATCAAACTTTTCGCCTCGCCGACGTTCACCAAATGACTGAACAACTTG
>Ga0082212_10010716_pt1 | contig 11712 bp, 11 predicted proteins | sample TergutNt197P3_FD_71548 | JGI IMG/M metagenome (GOLD analysis project Ga0082212, IMG submission 71548) | Neocapritermes taracua P3 segment gut microbial communities from Petit-Saut dam, French Guiana - Nt197 P3 | ecosystem: Host-associated > Arthropoda: Insects > Digestive system > Gut ... | reverse complement strand
ATCATCTTGAGAAAGTGGAAATAATACTAGACTTGGCATTTAAAAACCGAAAAACCCTCCGATATCGAGAATTCTATAACGTAAATTAGGGATTCGTAGCACCATTGTGCAAGTAAGGATTTTATTTTTTTCATCTTTTTCTCTCTTAGTAATATTTTTCATTTTAATAATAATTTAGATATTGCAGTCGGTACTAATAACGATTATACTACAAAAGCCCTTGTTTAAACAGTTTGCTGTTTTACAGCAGGAAGGCGTGCACCTTTGTTTCAACAAGGGCTTATCAATGGTACTACACATTTCATCACCTCATTTCTCTTTATATTTATTGTAGTATGTGGCTCCCTTTAAAAATCTGTAACTTTTTTGTAATGTATGTTGTTTTGCATTAATATTACTTGCTATGCAGAATTATGTCAATAGATCATTATATCCAAAAACTCTTGATAAGGATAAATTACAATATCATTAAAATTGTAATTCATAGTAAAAACTAGTACTGTTTCAGAAAGATGCTGTCAAATAACCAAACGTACGGACTAAGGCAGAATAAACTTTTATAAGGAGAGACCTGAGATTTAACTTGCATGACTGCATCAGCTGGCATTGGCAGCTTACCCCATTTTTCCTGACGTGTCTTCATTGCCAGCAAACTCTCTTTCTCTGAAAATGGATCAGTAATTGCAAAAAAAACTTCTAATACTGCATAATACGCAATTTTACTATAGAATTCTGCAAATTCATCCTTCGGGAGGTTGTAAACTAGTTCATAGAGCAAATCCCCCCTATTATCAAATTCATTTTTGATAATTGCAGCCCTCCCTTTCAAAAAAGTGCCGCCCTCTGCAACGCAAAAATTGTGGGCGAGGGCTGTTATCAGCCAGTGCCTACCCGGATGTGCGCTACATATTAGGAAGAAACCCTGCCAGGGGGATATTGGAGAGAAAACCAGGGATGCGCTGGTCGCCAAGACAGAGGCTTTGCTGGAGGAAAAGCAGTCCTGAAGCGCAAAGCCGACGGTACAACCTTGGCGAAAAGGGCCACAAAAGTTTTTGTTAAATACTTGAGAGTTATTAGTTCTAAAAAATGGTAGCCCTTACACGAATTTTGCGTTATCCTTGTTTTGAGCAAAACAGGAGGCACGCCATTCGTGGGGGCTATGCGAAAAGTATACCAGACATCCCGCGCATTGGCTATAGGGAAATTATGATAGCCTGGCTAAACGAAGCCCTCTCAACATTCAAACAATGCTTTACGCGCACAGCCGCATACAAGTGGTTTGTAGTGGTTGTAATCGGATTCATGGCGCGCTCCGACTCCATGGGCCTGACATCTGTTGTCCGCGAGCTGCACCTCAACCCCGCCTGTTACCATTCGCTCCTGCACTTCTTCCGGTCAAGAGCCTGGACGCTTGACAAGCTAGAGTCTTGCTGGATCCGGCTTGTCTCCTGGTGCGGGCACTTGTTCTTTGAAGACGGGATGCCAGTACTCGTTGGCGACGGGATGAAGCAAGCCAAAGAGGCAAAGAAAATGCCTTGCGTGAAAAAGCTCCACCAGGAGTCGGAGAACTATTCCAAGGGCGCATACATATTTGGCCACATGTTCGGCGCAATCGGGGTTTTGGCCGGCAACGCGTCCAAGATGTTTTACGTGCCCCTTTCCATGCGCATCCATGACGGCGACAAGATGCCATCCAAATGGGCCGGCCCTGAAAGCGTGGCTGAAAGCCATGCCGTGAGGATCGTGCGCGACGCATGCCGCGTGGCGAAAGGCCTGGTGCGCAAATCCATCCTGCTGCTCGACCGCTACTCCTGTCTGTGCCCGCTTTGGAAGCCCTTCTTGGGGAAGAGCTGCAAGCTGGCAAGCCATTGCTCAGCATAGTCGTGCGCGCCAAGAGCAACGAGGTAGCCTACTTGGACCCGGTCCAAAGCCGCAGGGGCAGGCCCCGCATAAAGGGGGAGAATGTCAAGCTGGCAAGCCTGTTTGACACCTGCAAAGACTCCTTTGTCCACGCCAATGCCACGCTGTGCGGGAAAGAGAAAAGCATATCCTGCCTGTGCCGCGACCTGCTTTGGGGGAAAAAGCTCTACCTGAAGCTGCGGTTTGTGCTGGTTGCCGGCGGCTCCACAAGATCCATATTTGCCAGCACAAATTTGGGCCTTTCGCCTGGGCAGATTATCCGGCTCTACGGGTACCGTTTCAAAATCGAGTGTTGCTTCCGCGAGCTCAAGCAAGTTGTCGGCGGGCTCGCGTACCGCTTCTGGTCCAGCTCCACGCCAAAGCTTGACAAATACCGGAAAGCCAAGGACGACATTTTGGAGGAGGTCGAAGACGAGGGCAGCCAGGCCAGGGTCGCTGCGGCTTTCAAGGCGATAAACGGCTATGTTATGCTTTCGTGCATCGCCTTGGGGCTGTTGCAGATTTGCTCTCTGCGCTTCAGCGGCGAGGTCAACGGAGCTAACCTCCGCTGGCTTCGAACCAGGACAAACAGCGTCCCCTCAGAGGCTACAACAGCCCATTATATGGGAAAAATCCTTTTTCGCATGTTTGCCCTGATGCCAAATTTAGACATAATTCGATTAATTCGGGAGAGCAAGCAGGATATGACGACCCCTATGCGGAACTAGATAGGGCTATAAGGGCGTTAACTTTCAACTCTCCAGTTAAATACAAGACGGAAAAATACTTCAACTGGAAATCGAGGGCAACTAGATTGCCTTCAGCCGCAACGAGGAGTCGATCGCTAGCGCGGAGAGGTTCGGCAGCCTCTACACAATCCGCAGCAATGTGCCCAAGGAAAGGATGGCTGCGGCTGGGCTTGTCCAGACATACAAGCCCCTCATCAATGTGGAGCAGGATTTCCGCAACATGAAGACAGTGCAGCTGGAAATACATCCAGCTTGCCATAAAACCATAGACCGGATCAGGCGCCACGTGTTCATCTGCATGCTCTCTTGCTACTTGCTGTGGCACTTCAACCAAGCGATGAAGGCAGCCTCCAGCCAAGCCATCCCTCTCTACCCTGCTGCGCACCATCCCACTGATTGTATATTGGCCCATTCCCCTGTTTGGGGCAGCTAGACAATCTCAGTGCAAAGCTCATAAAAACGCTCTTCTTTGCGCCCATGCCCTTCATCAAAAGAATGTTTGTACTGGTTTTCTGAAAGCCTGGCCGCCTGAATTTTCGAAGTATTCGACAACAGCGCTATGCAACGCCCCCTGGTTTCCCTTCAATGCGAGGACATAATCCGCCTCTTTATTTACAATTTTTTCTGCAATCGCTTTTTGGCAGCCCATAGCGTCGATGCTCACAATACAGCCCCTAAGATTAAGTATGTCCAGCAATTCCGGGATTGCTGTAATTTCATTTGATTTTTCATCTCCTTTTGTCTGCCCCAAAACGACTCCGCATCCGCCCGCCCAAGCGCTGACCATATGTATCGCTTTTTTGCCATTCCCTTTGCTGCCCCGGAGCGTTTTCCCGTCTATGCCCACAAGCTCGCCTGCAGTTAGCTTGAAAACGCTCTGCGTCCATGCAACAAAGCATGCCTCGAACTCTTTTAGGTCAATTATTTGGAACACGCGTTGGAAAGTGTCATGTGAAGGAACCCCATTTTTTAGCTCCAAACCGAGCTTTACCAAACCAGTCCTCTTTTGCAATGCAAAAGACTGCGATTTCTTCCCAATACTCGCAATTGCTGATGACTGCGCAGACTGTCATTACCAATATCTCAACTAAACTGTGCTCAATTTTTCCTTGCTGCCTTGGGTCTGGTATTGAATCAAAAATAATTAAACATATGGTCATTATCTCCTTGTATAGGATATGTTACCATATATTGTCGAATTATAACGAGATCTGCTGCAAGTCATATTGGAAGTGGACCATTATAAAGGTGCCCGAAATTTCATGCGTTTACCCTGCCTCATAGCCTTTCGCCCAAAATGCCTGGATTATGTGCTTGCTTGCATACCATGAGTCGAAAACCGCGTAACTAACTGTTTCGGCTCCGGCAAGCATGAAGCCAATTCTTGGGCGAGCTCAATTTTTGACTTTGTCTTGTCGTATATCCTGAAGCCAAGGCTAAAAATTCCCCATCCTTGGCGCCAATTAGCATTCCTACAGCATGGTAGCCGTACACCTTTTTCCCGTCTCTGTGCGAGTGGTGGAAGCCCATGTCCTCTGTGGGCTTAGTAGCCCCGGCGCTGGGCGGCTCTTTGGCGTTTGTGGTGTCGTCCAGCGGCACAACCACCAGCTACCGGACTATTTCGCATCCGCAAACGCCTTTTCTGCCGCAACAACGTCAGCATAGCCGCCCAGCGCGCTGTCGTCCCAGCTCTCGCCCCTCATCAAAGAGCCATATGCCTCTCGGCTCAAGCCTGTCCTCCGCTCGATGTCTGTGAGCTTTCCGCAATACCCCGGCAAAATCATCGCTGTGATAATCCTGTCAACCAGCATCGCAATTTTAAGCCCAATGGATTCAAGTGTGGTTATCCCTTCACAAAACTTTGCAACATGGCTGTTTAGCAAGAACAACGTTGAAAATTGATAAAGAATTATGAAAAAAGAGGCAACACACCGCATTAATGGTATTATCTCCTTTTGCAATATAGGGAGAAAAGGCAAGCAGGTTCTATTGATAATTTCAATTTAAATCCATTTTTGGGGTTTTTATGCGATTATTAATAGCAAGCGTTATTTCCAAGTCACGCCAAGATTTCGCAGACACCAGTATAAGATTATTTAGTTCTAATTTCTATTACACACACCATAAGGCTGCAATAAAACAACACTATTTAAAACATCTTTCAAATTGCGGGAAACCTTGGGGCAATTGAGAGTATGTTTGGTATTAATACATAATCGATAGTAATTCGCTTTAGACTATTCGTAGGTTATTAAGCGTACCTGTTTAATTAAATTCTAATAAAAAATGCACTAAACGGAATCTATTCTGATGGCTCAAATGGTCGTAGTTTGCCAAACGATACCCGTCAAACCAGGAGCGCATCTCCTCAATGTCAACATTGTAGCTGGCACATAGGGATTCCACTTCAATTTCTGTAAAGCCAAAGTATGGGGCAAATCCCTGCGGATCCAAGGATTGTCCATTTAGCATTGCGGCTAATTAGGAGGCGCTCTAAATCGCCATAAAACAAGATAATAAGTGTAAACGGATCTTCTGTGTTCAAAATTACAGTTCTGGGCTTTACTATGCCTAAAACTGTAATTTTGAATTTCAAATGCAGCCATACATTTATGAGAATATCGTTGATATTTTAAGCCATATATGCTATAATGATGACATACATTTTTTAAGGGCAGTTATGGCGAAAACATTGCACAAAAGAGCACACTTGGAGATCCAAACCCACCGCAAAACCCGGTCGGGATTGCCAGGGCAACTGGCCTGCTGCCTGATGTGGCACATGAGCCAAAGGCTCCAGCTCTTGTATGGCCAAGACGGGGTTGGGGGGGGCGCAAGTACACTTTCGGCTACATTATTGAGTCGCTGAAAGCCATCCGCGAAAACATCGTCTCGATCGAGGGGGTGCCAGTCCCTGTAATCACTGAGCCTAACAGCGAGCAGGAGTTCATCCAGTTCCTTCTGGAGAACCCTGCCTAGAGACTTAGCCATACACTTGAAATTTCCAAAATGCGGAGAGTGGCTTGCCATGCGTTGTTCAAGTCGTTTTCATTTCAGAAGATCCGTGTAAACAGCGCACTATAAGCGCATACTAGGCACAGCAGCCAGTGATAAAAAACAATGGGTTGGTGAGGTCTAATGGAGAGAGGCGACAGGGAAAAAGACAGCTTGATAAAAACAGGGCAATTGTATGGGCAGGAATCGGATGCCAAGTTGTTTAGGTTGGCTTTGGCATTGGCAAGCGCAGGCCTTGCCCTGGCAAGCTTCAACATGCATGTCAGCATTTTTGAAGCAGCAGCTTACTCAAGATGGGCAGGAAGCCTGCTGATAGCAGCATCCCTCTGGATGCTGCATAGAGAGAACAGCTTGTTGAACCTAGGCTTTATCGCAGGTTTGTTTTCACTAGCCGTTCAAAGCGCAGAGTTTTGGCTGGGGGCTATGCCGCCAAATAGGCTGTACAGCTTGGCAGCGCCATTGGCGGCAATGTCATTACTTTTTGCCAACATCTGCTTTCTTTTAATGGGCCTAGGGGATATTGCCAGCAAATTTGGCGAGCCTAAGCTCGCAAACCGGTTATGGGGAAGTTTTGTTTTGTACACATCCTCATTTGTCCTCCAAGGTTTTTGCTTTGACATCCCTGGTTTTGCTATTCCAATATTTGTTTACAGCGTGTTTGTCTTCGCGGCTTTGCCGTTGACAGTAAACGAGCTGAATAGATCAATGCGGCTAGGCCGGCCGGTTGCCAAAACCAGCCGCTTGAATGCCAAATCCGCCATAGCGGCCCTCGCCTATGCTGGCGTGACAGCCATCATTGGTTTTGCCCTCCTGCGGCAAGTGAACCAGCCCAATCCCCTGCCAATCCTGGATACTGGGGTTGCCTCCAGCGAAGCAATAGCCATTGCCACAAGGGAGGCAATGAGGGATCTTGGAATGCCGGAAAAGGTGCTTGGCGATTTGCCTGATTGGGAAATCGCTTTGTATGAAGGCATTTACGACGCTTCAATAAGTGTAGGTAGGCTAGATGTTGCAAGCGGGGGAGGGCAGGTTGAAATCACCGGTTTTGTCGGGGCAATGCCAGATGGGTGGGTCCGCACCCTGTTTTACTACCGTTGGCTGGAAGCGCCTAAAGCGGCATATGTCGACTTGCTTTCGGTCACGACAACAACAAATCCTATCGAAATTAATATAAGCCGCCAAATGTCTAGCACTCAAGGCGCTGCTTATTATGAGAAGGACGGCGTTACTTACCGTCAAACGCTCTTGAATGACGGCAAGCTTGTGCAAGCAGTGCCAATATCGTATCCGCTGCTCAAGTTCTACTCAGCGCAAGTGGTTTACCGGGTGTATCCGGAGGGCTATGAAAACCAGCGAGGTTTTGTCGCCGCCAGCACAAATATAAAAAGCAATAAATCCCCAATCAATGTCAACAGCTACCTGACTTACGCCCACCAAGAAAACCTGTGGAACCGGCCATACTTTGACGCGGCAGGCATTGCAGCCTCAAACGCATACAACTCATTAAGGAATATCCGGGGATCAAATGTTTACATCGCCGGGGAGTTTTACACACATTTAGAGTATTGGCCTGGCAAGCAATAAAAAAACAAGCCACCAATAATTCCCCATCAGATGGCTTGTGCGAATAGTCTTATCCTCATGGATGCATTTCCCTGAAGCGCTCCATGTCCTGTTCATCTTGTTGTTCCAGAGACCTGATCCCCGCAAGGGATTCCAAATGGTGAGTAAATTCGTGGAGCAAAACATCCTTTAAGTTTTCCCTTATCTCGCGCATTGTCGCATCAGGGTACAAACGGGCAAAAGAACCGTAAAAAATGTATATATACCTGCCCATGTTGTTGTTGTGGTACTGGCCCATCACATAAAGCAAGCCTGACCCCTCCCGCTTGGTTTTGGCTTCTTCCAGCAGCAGCACGCCGCCATTCAAATGTTTGAAAAACACCGCAGGCAGCTCTTCGCATATTTCATCTAGCATAGCCTCTACATCGTCAATCGTATACATCATGATTTTAATTGTTTCTCGATCGAATCCTCAATTTCAAGTGTTTTATATAGCGAGTAGTACGCCCCTTTTTGTTCCATAAGCGAGCTATGGGCGCCCTGCTCAATGATTTTGCCTGCAGACACGACAAGGATAAAATCAGCATTCCTTATTGTAGAGAGCCTGTGGGCGACAACCAAGCTGGTCCGCTCAGAGAGGACGGTGGAAATCGCGTTTTGGATAAGCTTTTCTGTATGGGTGTCGATGCTGCTTGTGGCCTCGTCCAAAATGATAATCGGCGGGTCGGCAATAACCGCCCTGGCAAGGCTGATCAGCTGCTTCTCGCCGGTGGAGAGCAAGCTGCCCCCTTCGCCTACCTCAGTTTGGTAGCCGTCTTCTTGCCGTTCAGCGACTGAGTCGGCATAGACCAGCTTTGCTGCGGCTACCACTTCCTCTTGGGTGGCGTCCAGCTTTCCGAACCGTATATTCTCCTCAATGGTTCCTGAAAACAGCAACGGGTCTTGCAGGACGTACCCTAGCTGGGAATGGAGCCACAACTGGCTGCGTTCCCTTATGTCGACATCGTCAATAAGCACTTGCCCTTCAGTCGGCTCGTAGAAGCGGCAAGCCAAGTTTGCCAGCGTTGATTTGCCTGCCCCTGTCTCGCCGACAATGGCGACATTTTTGCCTGCAGGCACCACAAGGTTAAAATTCTCCAAGACGATGTCATCCCCGTCAGGATATTTAAATGTGACATTGCGAAATTCGATTTTGCCTTTGATCGGTTCCCAGTTTTCCTTCTTCGGCTCAAACAAGTCCCCATATTTTTCAACAACGCCAGGTGTGTCGACAATGTCCGGCTCTGTCTCGATAAGCGAATTGAACCTCTCGATGCTCGCCTGTGTAGACACAAAATTCGCCAGCAACCGCACAGACCACTGTATCGGCTCCAAGGTTGCCGTGGCATAGCTGATGAAGACAGACAAAGTGCCGATCTCCATAGCGCCAAAGAGCGTCTTGGCCCCCCCGTACATCAATACCGTTGATATTGACAAAGCTGTAGCAAAAGTGATCAACGGCTGGAAAATCGCATTAGAGCGGGTGTTGCGGAACGACGCCTTGTACAAATCGTTGGCGTATTCTTTGAATTGCTCGTTGTTGTCTTTTTCGATGACCAGTGTTTTTGATGTCTTTGCCCCTGTGATGCCTTCATTGTAAGCTGCTGTTATCCTTGCGTTGGCAGCGCGCTCAATGCGGTTGGCAACTAAAAGCTTTCTTCTAAAAGCAGATGTGGCAAACACTAGCACAGGCATCAAAAGCGCCAGCATGGCGCCCAGTCTCCAATCCATCAGCATCATCGCCCCCAAGGAGAACACGATATATGCCATTGACCAGAACAGCTCGGTCAGTGCCCAGGCTATTACGCTAGTAATCCTTTCAGTGTCGCTCATTACCCTGGCAAGGAGCCACCCCACAGCGTTTTGGTTGTAGTATGACAGCCCTAATTCTTGCAGATGCACGAAACTAGCCCTTTTCAAGTCTTTTCCCAGAAGCATCTCAATGCTCATGGAGTTTTTCGTCATATAGAAAGTAGTCCATGTCTGGATAGCCACAAGGAACAAATACCCGGCGCAGTAGGGGAGCATCATCGACAGGTCGCCAGCAGAGATAAAGTTGTCTACCGCAAACTTCATCAGGATTGGAAAAGCGACATCGATTACGCAAACCAAAGACATCATCAAAATCGAGTTTCTGATTCTTGGATAATAGGGCTTGAAGTAAACGGCCAGCTTTTTCCAAATTTTGAAGTTGAATGTTGTTTGGGCGTCAAATCCCTCTAAGAAATCTTCATTCATTTGCCTGGCTACCCCCTTGGTCCGAATAATCAGCTTGCAAGTCATATATGCGTTTATAAAGCCCTTCACGCTCTTTGAGCTCGTAGTGGGTGCCGATATCGCTAATCTTGCCATTTTCCAAGGTCATTACCAGGTCGGAGCCCATCAAGGTGTTGATCCGGTGGCTTATCAAGATGACTGTTGTGCCTTTCGCCCTCTCGGCTATAGCCAGCCTTATCTTTTTGTCTGTCTCCAAATCCACTGCGCTCAAAGAGTCGTCAAATACCAAAATTGGGGAGCCAAGCAAAATAGTCCTGGCGATCGCAACCCTCTGTTTTTGGCCTCCTGACAAGGTCACGCCCCTTTCGCCGACAAGGGTCTCATATCCTTTGGCGAAAGAGTTTATTGAGCCGTCGATGCTTGCTATCCCTGCGGCATCCCTGATTTCATCCAGCTGCGCCCCAGGTTTTGCTATAGATATGTTGTCTTTGATTGACCTGGAGAACAAAAACGGCTCTTGGAGCACAAGGCCGACATTTCGCCTCAAGTGCTCCCTTGAGATCTGGCGGATCTCATAGTCTCCAAAGTAGATGTTGCCTTTGCCAATTTCAAGGTCATACAAACCATTCAACAGATACGTGATAGTAGATTTCCCTGATCCCGTGGGACCTAAAATCCCAAACACTTTGCCTTTGGGTATAGTGAAGCTCAAGTTGGACAATGCCTCCTTTTCCCCGTAAGAGAAGGAGACATCCTCAAATCGGATATCCACATCCAAGCCAGGCTTTTCCATGCCTTCCCGCATGTCTTCAGGCGGGTGGGACAATATCTCGTTTAGCCTAAAGGAGGCGACGCCTGCTTTGGTGACTTCCGTCAACGTCCTGCCCATAGCCCTTACCGGCCAAGCCAATGTGTGTATATAGCTGATAAACACCATAAATTCGCCTAAAGTAAGGCTGCCGCCAGCTGCCAAGTATGAGCCAGCCACAACAGTGAAAAAGACCAACAGCGCAGTCACCATGTCCCCCAGCCCCCACAGGACTCCAAAGACACTGCCAAGTTTGAGCCAAAGGTCCGCATATGTGTTGTTTTTCTCGTCAAACTTGTCAAGTTCTTGGCGCTCCCTGCCAAACGCCCTCACAACCCTCACTGCCGTCAAGTTTTCTTGGACGACAACAGTGAGCTCGCCCTCCGCCTCTTCCGCGGATTGGAAGCGGTTTCCGATCAGCTTGTGGAATACCGCGGAATAACCGCCAATTATCGGCAGGAAAAACAAAGTGACCAGCGTGAGCCGGATGTTCATTGCCAACATTGAAAGGAGGGTGGTTGCCACCATTAGGATTGTGCGGGTCAAGTCTAGCATCTGGTTGGCAGAAAACGACCTGAGCACATTCATATCAGAAGTGCACCGTTGGATAATATCGCCTGTCTGGTTTTCTGAATGCCATTTGAAGGGGAGGGACTGGATATGGGAGAAGAGCTTTTCCCTCAAATTTCTGGCAAATTGCTCTGTGCCCCAAGATATTGACAGCCGGTAGCAGAATGTGGAAGCCGAGGAAAGCATTGAGACCACCACTGCCGCCACTGCAAAGGCAGCCAATTTGCCGATCGGCTCCAAAGGCTCCAGGAGCCGCAGCATTGCAGGCTTGATAGGATCCCAGACATCCAGCTCCTTGCCGGCTATGCCGTAATCAAGGGCTAGCCTTATTATGTGCGGCCGCAGCACATTGGCGCTGACCGAGATGAACTGCAACAAGACAGCTAAAAAAAACCACCGCTTTTGGCCGGAGGAATGGGAAAGTATGAATTTTAGCGCTGGAATACGTTTGTGATTCTGTTTGCCCATTTATTAATCTTGCCATAAAGGATCAAATAAATCAAGTTAGAAACCTTAAAATAACCTGTTCTTTATCTGTTTAAGTTAAGGCATTTGGAATTTAGGCCTGTCACAAAACCCCTTGGCGCTTGTGCTTATATTGAGAATATGAGGAAAAAAACACTTAACTCAAGATTAAGCCCCGCGCTAGGCGCGGGAGAATAGATAAGCGGAAGCGATACATATGATAACAAGTCCTCCTCTGATAGAATTGACAATGGCATCGCAAAACAAAGCCAAAATCAGAGGAGGACATCCATAATGGACAACCAAAGCTTATCACATACCAAGTGGAATTGCATCTACCATATTGTGTTTATCCCAAAATATCGCCGGAAGATAATGTATGGGCAG
>Ga0082212_10010715_pt1 | contig 11713 bp, 7 predicted proteins | sample TergutNt197P3_FD_71548 | JGI IMG/M metagenome (GOLD analysis project Ga0082212, IMG submission 71548) | Neocapritermes taracua P3 segment gut microbial communities from Petit-Saut dam, French Guiana - Nt197 P3 | ecosystem: Host-associated > Arthropoda: Insects > Digestive system > Gut ... | reverse complement strand
GTTGCGATTGGGAGTGGACAGGTGGAGGGGGCGTGCAAGAACTTGATTGGGAAGAAATTAAAGCAGCCTTGGGCGAAGTGGTTGGGAACCAGACTCAATCGGATGGCGACGCTTGCTGCGATATGCTACTGCGACCAGTGGAAAAATACTGGATACAGGCAAAATGAAAGTGAAAAATTTGAGCACACCCCATCTTGCAAACAGACTGGAATTTTCCCATTGTAATAAAACCTGCTATTGTGTAAAATGGGGAATCAGGGTAGAATGCACGCACACTTTTAGCGGACACCACATGAACATTTGGAGCAAAGTATTTCTAGGGATTATTATTGCCGTGGCTCTCGCCGTCGTTTCCTTGGCAGCACTTGAGATGAGAATCCGCAGTACCGGTCAAAAACGTGTCCTTGATCTGACCGATTCCATCAGGAAAGCCGAGGAGGGAATCGCCAATATCAACGCTGGGACTGCCCCTACGAAATCCCGGCTGGATAAGACTGCCGCCGAGTGGAGTTTTGAGGAACTCCGAAACGTCGTTACCGAACAGTATCAGGAAAGAGGCAGAGCGTGGTTCGGGTGTAGAGTCGAAGAGGAACCCGTTGAAAAAACACTCCCTCCCGCCCTGCAACAAGTGAGCGCGCAGGTTACGATTACCGGTCCCCTTGTTCCGGGTGAAGCGGGTGCGGAAACAGCAGTAGCGATGCCGGAACAGTTAAGGGGGGTTGTTTACGTCTTCCAAGAAGAGGACAAGGGGGAACAGGAAGGAGACACTGGGAAACCCCAGGTTTTTCTGGGACGGTTCACTGTCGACTCTGCGCCGACATCGGTACGGTTTCTAGACGACGAGGGAAACGAAAAAAACGGCTACAAGGTAACGTTGATTACTGCTGACCCGGTAAGTGCCAGCGACATCGAGCGCATTAAGGGTGCAGCCGGAGCCGGTCCACGCTGGGCAATTTATCTGAAGCCCCCAATGGACCGCATCGCTGGTATCTTTGACAGATTGACGGAGGAAGAGAAAGAAATGATTCCAGAGGAATTGCGAGAAAGGCTCGGACCGCGCCCCATGCCAGCACTCACGGACGAAGAAAAGGACGGTGTCGATCCCAAAGTGCTTGCGATTCTGGAGCAGATTCGTACAACAATCGACAATCCTGAAGCCGAAACGGCGAGGGATTTCGCGCTCGCATTGGATTGGCTCTATATGAGACAGAGTGAAATCCGCAGAAATATAAAAAATACTGAGTCGGATATGGTAACGTTCGTATCGGCAGAGGCAATTCGCAAAGCGGAAAATGAAAAACTCACTGCGGACGGAGACCTCGAAATCAAGCGAAGTGCAGCAATGGATGCCCAAAGAGATGCCGTCAAGGCATTGCTAGAGCAATACCAGGGGGAAGTGGATAAAATCAAATTGCTGATTGAAAAACTCCAAGCAAACAATGAGGGACTCGTCGGCAAAATGGCAGAGGCACAAGCGAAGGCTGCCGAAATCATGGAAGCGCGCGAAGCAAACGCAGCGCAGGGAGACGGAGCAGTATCGGAGTAGTCTCGGTCCAAGGATAAACAAAGGACACGATTAACAAAGGGCACAAAGAAAAAATGTTGATTCATTAGACGTGTTAGGCATAACGAGACCATCATGGAAACTGGCGAAATACTTTTACAACAGGGGCTCTTGACCGCAGCGCAACTCGACGAACTTCGGGGCATTCAACGCACTGAAATGCGAACAGGGCAACGGGATTCCGTCCGGCTGGACCAACTTGCAGTCCAGCGGAGAATGCTCTCAGAAGAGTCCGTCCTCACGACATTGGGGCAAGAACTCGGCATCGGATTTGTCGATCTGATCGAATACCCGGTGAATCTGTCGTTGCTCAAAACGTTTCCGACGAGGTTCATCCACCGGGAGCGAATTTTTCCCGTAGGGAGATATGAAGATACACTGATCGTTGCGACGAGCGACCCACTCAATCTGTATCCATTGGATGAAGTTGCCTCCATCACCGGCATGCACGTACAACCGGTGTTGGCTCTCGAACAAGAAATCGACAAACTCATCAAGAGCAACCTCGGTGTCGGAAGCGAAACGATTGACGGACTCATTGCCCAAACCCAAGAAATAAGCGGTGATGGTGTCGAACTCATCGGCGAAATGGAACTCGACGGCTCGGAACTCTCCAAACAAGCACAGGAACCCTCCGTCATTCGACTCGTCAACGAAATCTTCCTCGAAGCGATTGAATCCCGAGCAAGTGATATTCACATCGAGACCGAAGCCGATGGACTCTCGATTCGCTACCGTATTGACGGCGTATTACACATCCAGAATTTCCCCGCGGAAATTCACCGCTTTCAGTCGGCGATCATCAGCCGGTTGAAAATTATGTCAAAGTTGAACATCGCCGAACGACGATTGCCACAGGATGGACGTATCCAACTGAAATACTCCGGCAGGGAAATCGACGTGCGCGTTTCTGTGATCCCGATGATCCACGGAGAGGGAATTGTCATGCGTCTCCTCGACAAAGGGGCAATGGAATTCTCGTTGCGAGGACTCGGTATGAATCCGGACATTTACGGACAATTTTCCGAATTGATTCGGTTGCCACACGGAATCATACTGGTCACAGGTCCCACCGGGAGCGGAAAAACAACGACGCTGTACAGTGCCTTGACCGAAATCAAAGATGCAACCACAAAAATTATCACGACAGAAGACCCAGTAGAATATCGACTCGAAGGAATCAGCCAGATTCAAGTCCATACAAAAATCGGGTTGACGTTTGCTTCCTCGTTGCGGAGCATCCTGCGGCATGACCCAGACATCGTGCTGGTCGGTGAAATCCGGGACTTGGAAACGGCGGAAAATGCCGTTCAAGCAGCACTTACGGGACACCTCGTTTTCAGCACCTTGCACACAAACGATGCAGCAGGGGCTTATACGCGATTGATCGATATGGGAGTCGAACCCTTTTTGGTTTCCAGTTGTGTAGAATCCGTGATGGCACAGAGGCTTGTACGTCGACTCTGTCCCCATTGCAAGGAAAAATATGTTCCTGAAAAAACAGACTTGCCGTCGGACTTTCCGTGGGACGCGATGCTTCGTGGACCAGGACACTTGTACCGCGCTGCTGGTTGCCGCGAGTGTCGGCAGGTCGGGTATCGCGGCAGAAGCGGTATCTATGAGTTGCTGACCACATCGAATCCGATTAGGGAGGTAACGGGCAAAAATGCGACGGCGTGGGAAATCAAAAAATTAGCACTCGCCGAGGGCATGAAGACGCTCCGCATGGACGCGTGGAGCCGGGTCATCGCGGGAGAAACATCCGTGGAAGAAGCAGTCGGCGTGACTAAGAGGGATGAGTTCGGTGCGTAAAAATCTGGAGTAAATGTGCTGCGAACGGGGGCAAATTGTCCCTTTTGGTCTTTGCGAATCTTTGTGTCCATTGTGGTTGAAATTCCCAACCATAACGCAGAATAACCCGGTTACTCTACTGCGTTGCGCTCCATGCTTTCATTTATAAAATTACACTTGATGGGATTGTGCATTTTGTCCCCTTATACAGTATTTGTGCTGTCCAATTTATAGTTATTCCCCTTGTTTTTCACGGAGAATGAGGTAGAATTTCACTCCCATATTGGGATTGAGACTTGGGGGTATGTCCAACATTGCCTGTGCTTAAAAGCGGCTTCTCCAATGGCGATATTTAGGCACTCTGGCTCTCATTTTTCCGCCAACGCCTTTTACAGGGAGAACCATGTCTAGCAGCATCATCGGGGCTTTGATCAACGCCACCGCCGTGGTGTTTGGTGGTGTCTTTGGGCTCCTGCTCAGAGGTAGGATACCGGGAAGTTTTGCAGACACCATCATCCGGGTCATCGGACTCTGTTCGTGCGTCATCGGCATCGCCGGAGCACTCAAAGGGCATCCCATGCTTTTGGTTGTTTCCATGGCACTGGGAACATTCATCGGCGAACTGTTGCACATTGATGACGGTCTGAACCATTTGGGACTGTGGTTGCAAAAAAAAATGAGCCGTCAGGATGAAAAATCCTCCTTTGCCGAAGGATTTGTAACCGCTTCGTTGCTCTTTTGCGTGGGAGCAATGGCAATCGTCGGCTCTATTGAGAGCGGTCTCGGCAATGACCGAAGCATCATTTTCACGAAATCAATTATGGACGGCATTTCCTCAATGTTGCTATCATCGACATTGGGACTCGGCGTGTTATTTTCAGTGGTGCCCATCCTGATTTATCAGGGCAGCATTGAGTTGTTTGCCGGGGCGTTGCAGAATGTCTTGACGGAATCTCTGGTAACACAGATTTCCGCCGTGGGAGGAGTGATGATTTTGGGCATCGGATTCAATCTAACACTGAATGCCAAAATAAAGATCACCAACCTCCTGCCCGGCTTCGTGGTTGCCATAGGGTATTACTACCTGTTCCACGCGTGAATGCAAACCCGTCTATAACTCCCAACCTTTTCGGAATACCGGTTTCAACGCGGCTTGGACTTCAGGACAGTTCTTCGCAATCAAGTTTGCGGCATCCCAGTCGAACGTTTTGTGTCCCGCCCGGTACGCCGTGTTGCCGAGAATTGCCGACTCCGCCATCGGACCCGAGTACGCAAAGTTGCACGTCGCTGGTTCCCCACCTTTGCACGCATTCACCCATTCCCGGTGAAAGCCGGGAGAGTCCGGTATAAATTCCGCCGGATACTCAAAATCGGCAAACTTCTCCGCCGGCAACAAAACGTGCCGGTCAAACCCGGTGAGGAGCATTCCCTTCGAGCCAACGAACAAATTGTTTGCGTTGACCGCTTGTCCTTCCTTGTTCTGGATGTTGCGTGGAATACCGAATTTTTCGTAACACTCCTGTCTCGCGGTGTGCGACCAGTGGAGTTTCAGTGCCGGTCGATTTCCCTGTGCCGGATAATCGAAGACCACTTGCATGTTCGTTGGGGTCCGTTCCGAGTCAATTTCGGGACCGCTCGCCGAAACCCTGACCGGATATTTCAGGTCGAGAGCCCAGTAAGGAATGTCAAGAATATGACACGCCCAGTTGCCGGTTTCGCCGGTACCAAAATCCCACCAAAACCGCCAATTATACGGAGCAAAGGTTGGCTCCTCCTTGCCATTGAGTACCTTCGAGATGGAATGCTTCCAATCCTTGGGGCAAGGACCGAGCCAGAGGTCCCATTTCAGTGTGTCAGGAGGAGCGATGGATGTTCCCGGTATCACCGGCATTCCACGAGTGCCGCCGATCCAGGAATAGACTTCGGTCACATCACCGATGGCACCAGACTTGATGAGTTCGACAACCCGGTGCATATTTTTGTACGCATGGCGTTGGCAACCGAGTTGCGTGGCAACTTTCTTCTCGGCGGCGGCATCCACGATGTTCCGGATTTCCTGAACGGAATGAGCGAGTGGCTTTTCCAGATAAACGTGCTTGCCGGCGCGGATTGCCCGCATCGTGGGATGATAGTGGGAGTGATCCGGTGTGCTCACGGCAACGGCATCTATCGACTTTTCCATCTCGTCGAACATCTGCCGATAATCGTAAAACTTTTTCGCTCTGGGATTGTTCTCGTAAGCCTTTCCGGCAGTAACGTCGTCAACGTCACAGAGGGCGAGAACGTTGATTTCATTGGTCATCCTTCCGAGGTTGGAAAGTTGGTAGTTGCCTTGGTTGCCGAGTCCGATGAAGGCAACGTTCATTTTTTCGTTAGGCGATTGCCCTCGTGCCAGAACACCGCTCGAAAGGAACAAAGCACCGGCACCAAGAACGGTCGATGTTTTCAACATCTCACGCCGAGTCAATTTTTTCATGAAATACTCCTGAGAGGGGAAATAATATGGACGCACAATATAACACCGTTACGTGCCCTGTACAAGAGGTTTGCCGCACATCATCAAGGATCAAACCGATGAACCACTGTAACTTGCTTAACAGCCCGGCTTGCGGGATCAAAGCAACGAATCGTAATTTGGATCGCTTCCAACGGTTTAGCGTAAGGGGGCATCACGATTCCCTTGTCATTTGCGTACTCGGGATAATCGTCACTGTATTTCCGCGTCCAAGAATCCCAGGTACGTGGCAACCGCCGAGTGTCGCTGGGATCATCCTTGTTTGTCCACCCCGGATTCTCACCGTCATTCCATGTCGTACTACGTGAATCACCCAGATCAAAAAATTCTTTCTCATGAGGACACCAAAGCTTAATGTCGAACGACAACACGTTCGTAAGAACGACATCTTCCCCTGCTCGAACATGGCGAGGGGTGGGGGGATCATCGTAAAGATGGACAAACTGTTTCAGCGAGCCGCTCCACTTGTCTTGTAAACTAGGAAAAAAGTATGGTTGTTCCCAAAGGTTGGGATTGGACACTTCCGTAACAAAGGTTTTCGGAATATTTCCCGGCTCCCAGTCTCCGTGTAGAGTTTCTTCCAGCGTCGGCATTCGCAGGAAATACCAGTCCGTCGGTTTGTTGGTGATGCTGTCAAAAAGATAGCGCGGATAGGGAAAAGAATTGGCGGCGAGTGTGTCATGCCCGAAACGTCTCTCCCGACGTGCCAATTTGATCAGCGTATTGACATCTTCCACATCTGCACGTTGATCATCAATCAATCGGATTCGCCGATAAAGCGTATTGCCTCTGACGAACCAATTAACTTCGGCGGATTCTCTTTCTGCGATTCGGAGTTCTTCTCCATTATACAACACTCCGCGGAAGGACATGTCCACCGGATTCAGTCCTCGCATCCGGGTTGCGAGTACCGTAAACCCGATCATGTCGTCCACATCACCGACGGTATCGTCGCGGTCGCCACGCTCATTCACGAAAGGATGATGATCGGTGGTATCGGGACCTTCGGTAATTTCCAAGTAACCCTCTTGGTCGCTTGTTTCGGCTCCCGGATCGGCAATTTTTATCGGCTTCGTTGCCAACGATTGGGGAATGAGGGAAAGGTCTTGCCGGAGCAACATTGCCACCTCGTGCAGATGCGTGGATGTACTCATTGCGGATCGGGTATCATTCATGGCACCGCCGACGCGTCCGAGCAGTTCGGTAACGGCGAGTAACAGGAGTAGCGACAGTGCGAGTGCCACCAACAGTTCGACCAGGGTATAGGCAGAGGAAATGGAACGCATCGTATTGCAAGGAGATAGGGGCAGGGCAATCACACACCACCCGTCCCCATTGTACCATGAAATAGTTTCGGTTTCGAGTCGAAAATTTCCACTTGCTCCATGGCACCACGCCGTTTGCAAGGTTGCAAACGACGTTGTTGCGAGACCCAACTTTCCTGAATTTTCGACTTGCCCGATTCACTCGATTCTGCTATAATGCCGCCGGAATCGAAGGATCGAACACTGAAACGCATGGAAGCGCATCTTTACAATATGAATCAAACGACGGACGCTTCGCAATCTTACGATTGCGGCTCTGATGCCGTTGTTGATGTCCAACAACTCCGGCACGGCATTGCCGCGACACGGCAGTTTTTCTTCAATCACCAGCATCCCGACGGATACTGGGTCGCCGAACTCGAAGGAGATGCCCTCCTGCAAAGCGAAACCATTATGCTCCTCGCCTTTCTCGGCGAAGAAGAGACCGAACTGGCAAAACAATGCGCCTTGCATCTGCTCGACACGCAACTCGCCGACGGCGGCTGGGGTATGTACACCGGCGGAAAGTCCGATGTCAACAATACCGTTAAGGCGTATTTCGCTCTGAAACTCACCGGACATGACCCTGGTGCCGAGTACATGCAGAAAGCCCGCATCCGGGCATTGGAACTCGGCGGGGTCGATCAAGTCAACAGTTTTACTCGGTTTTACCTTGCCATTCTCGGTCAGATTCCGCACAACGTTTGTCCTGCCGTGCCGCCGCAAATGATGTTGCTCCCAAATTGGTTTCCGCTCAACATCTATTCGATGAGTGCGTGGTCTCGCACGATTTTCGTGCCGCTTTCCATTGTTTCCGCTCTTCAACCAGTTCGGAAACTCCCCGCCGAAAAGGGCATCCAAGAAATTTTTGTCAAGAAGCCCGAACACTGGGGACCGCTCACCGCACCGGGCAAAAAACTATCCAAGAATCCCTTTTCGTGGGATCGCTTTTTCCGAATTTGCAACTCGGCAATGTGGTTTTGTCGGCGTGTCGGTCTGACTCCGCTTCGCCAACGGAGCATCGAAAAGGCGAAGCAATGGACGCTCGAACACTGCGAAAAGAGCGATGGTCCCGGTGCGATTTATCCACCGATCATTTGGGCGTGGATCGCCTTCAAGGCACTTGGTTATACCGATGAGTCTCCCGAAGTGCAGTATTGCCGAAAGCAACTCGACGATTTGGTGATTCGCAACGAAAAGCGGGGCAGTGTACGGATTCAGCCGTGCAAGTCGCCGGTTTGGGACACTGCTCTGACGCTCAAAGCATTGATGCTCGGCGGCTTGACGGTATCGCATCCTGCCGTGCGAAAGGGAGTACAGTGGGTCAGGTCGCGGCACATCAAAGAGCCGGGCGATTGGGCGGTGCAATGGGGAAAAGACGGCAGACGGCAGACGGCAGACGGCAGAAGAGGGGGAAAGACGGCAGATGGCAGACGGCAGACGGCAGAAGATTCCGCCCGGTTTTCGTTTGCAGTAGGGCTACAATTCTTGTCCGCCTTCATTTTAATTGTCTTTGTGTTACTGAATAGAACGCCTGCTGTTATAATAGCGTCAGGTTCGGCTGCTCTAATGATATTATTCTTTGCTTGTTACAGAGTGTGGAATCCCGAAGCATACAAGGTAGGCAATCGACCGCCGGATACCGTCATTCCTGCGAAGGCAGGAATCCAGACGAATGATATTGACCCTGTTTCTCTAGACCCCTGCCTTCGCGGGGGTGACGTATCTGCTGCCGTCTCCGATGCCAACGGTTGGTGCTTCGAATTCAACAACGCCTTCTATCCCGACTGCGACGATACCGCAATGGCATTGATGGTGTTACTGGGTCGTTTCGATGCGGCAGGAACAGGACAACTGCCGCCGGACTTGCGGGTTACAGCAATCGAAAATGCCGGTTCGCTGGACGAGGCAAAGCAAAGTGCGTTGGACGTGGCGGACACCTCGGCGGCAATGCAGAGCGGACTCCGCTGGTTGCTGGGAATGCAAAACAAAGACGGCGGCTGGGCGGCGTTCGACAAAAACAACAACAAAGAAATCTTGTGCAAGGTTCCCTTTGCCGACCATAATGCGATGATTGATCCGAGTACGCCGGACTTGACCGGTCGGGTGATGGAGTCGCTCGGTCGGCTCGGCTTTCGCGTCGGCAAGAACCCGGAGATCGACCGAGTGGTGACTTATATGCGGGAGGAGCAACAGGCAGACGGCAGTTGGTTCGGTCGCTGGGGAGTGAATTACATTTACGGCACTTGGCAGGCGTTGACCGGTTTGTCGGCGGTGGGCGTACCGGCAGATGATCCGGCAATCGCGGCGGGAGCGAATTGGTTGCTTGCTCATCAACATGCGAGCGGCGGCTGGGGAGAGACTCCCGACTCGTATGAAGACCCGGCGTTACGGGGGAGCGGCACGCCGACGGCTTCGCAAACCGCCTGGGCAGTGATGGGATTGATTGCCGCAGGCAAGACCGATGACCCAGCGGTAACACGCGGAATTCGATTTTTATTGGATCGGCAACGTCCTGATGGTACATGGTTTGAACCGGAATATACCGGTACAGGTTTTCCGCTCGTGTTTTATCTGAAATATCACTATTACAGTGTCTATTTTCCGTTGATGGCATTGTCGTTGTATGCGGCGAAGCAGCGGGTTCCGAAATTGGAGATTGACGAAGACGAGGCGGTATTGCCGATGAGTCGGATTCGCATTTTTTCGCCGGAGACGGGTTATTACAACAATTCCCGACCGGATGATCCTCCGCCGACATTGCAGACGGCAGACTGCAGACGGCAGCCGACGGCAAAAAAAGAATCAGCGGCTGCAAAGCCGATTACGTTACGGTTGTTTTTGGGATGATGGAATTATTTTCGAGGCAACTTGGGATTGCGATTCACTTTAATTTCGAGGCTTTTCATTCCTTTTTCCACTTCGACGGTCACGCCCGATGTTTTAGGACTGTACCATTTGTCCGTGAGCAGTGCCCTGTCCTCATTATCAACGGCTCCGACGAACGCCACTTCGTAATGACCGGGTGGCAATCCATCTTTGTCGCCTAGTGTGCCGACATCGAAGTAGCCGTTCTTGTCCAGATGACCGCGAGCCTGCATCGTGGGTGTGCAAAGGAGAACGGTTCCGGCAGTCAAAGGAGAGCCATCGTCTTCATAAATGACCCTGCCAGACATCTTGACGTTGGAACCGCCGCAGCCGAGAACCGTTAGGAGAAACAGAAGCGAAATGAGTGTGCGAATCATAATAGGTTAAGGATTAAGGATGTTAATACAATTGCATTCTTTACGGCAATGACACAGAATGTCCGCCATCGACGATACCCAGTTTTGCCAACATTGAATTTTCATTAATGACTCCATCATTGGGCGAACTATGGTAGATGAGTGCTCCCGTCGGAATACTGACGGAGATCGACTTCACGGCACCATCGCCGATCAGAAAATTACAGACACCGGCATGCGTACTTCCCCAATGGTTTTGATTTTCGCCATTTCCAGCCTGTTTGAGTATCCCAGTTGCATCGAACTGATCCTTGCTGCTGTTCTCAATCAAAGCGTTAAAGGAACCCGCGTATGGCGGTGCATTCCATGCAGAACTTCCCCCAAATATAGAACAGTCCCGGAGTCTAGAACGGTTCACGTCGGGTGCATTCACAGGGCGACAATCGTTAAGAGCCATCGGGAAGATGAATTTCTCACCAACAATAATTTGGTTGGAAAGTCCATCGGCAACCCAAGAGAAATTATCACGCGGTTTCCAAGTGCTCGGATCCCTCAGATTCGCCCAGTTCGCACAGCGGAAAGGTCCTCGCTGTAGAGATGTCGGATTAAGATCTTTGCCGCCAGCACCAACAGGAACGTCCGAATCAGACACATACCCGATTTGTAGGCAATTCGCCCAGTTGCATCCTGCTTGCCCTGTAACAATGGCAAAATCGCCTTGCGGACCAAGTAAACCGCCATTACCGTTTTCTGAGTCTGACGTACAATTTTGTCCAAGATAAGCCATCGCCGATCCGCGGCGTGAGGGACAGAAAAACATCTTGGTTGAGCACAATGAACTCTGGTCTCCCGCTGTCATGCCATTTTGCCCGATATTCCAAAGGTAAGGACCCGACAGACCGAGGGCAAATTTGTTTGACTTTTCCGAAATAAAATCGTACAGTGCCTGTTGTTCCACGTAGGGAAGAATAAGTACCCAGAAAGATGCCCGACCATGCCGTCTCGCTTGAGCGGTGTCGGGATCATTAGTGTCTCCTCGCCAGCCGACCGTCGAAGGGGGAAGTCCTTGTTTGGCATTTTCAAAATTGTGGACGGCGAGTCCGATCTGCTTGAGATGGTTGGTGCATTGCATTCTTCTTGCGGCTTCCCGTGCCGCCTGTACGGCTGGCAAAAGAAGGGCGATGAGCATGCCGATGATGGCGATGACGACGAGAAGTTCTACGAGTGTGAAGGCGTTTTTGCCTAGAGTGCCCCCCCCCCCCCATTTTAAAATTTTTTTCCGACGAATAGAAAAAACCTTTTTTTTTTTTATTTT
>Ga0082212_10010714_pt1 | contig 11713 bp, 10 predicted proteins | sample TergutNt197P3_FD_71548 | JGI IMG/M metagenome (GOLD analysis project Ga0082212, IMG submission 71548) | Neocapritermes taracua P3 segment gut microbial communities from Petit-Saut dam, French Guiana - Nt197 P3 | ecosystem: Host-associated > Arthropoda: Insects > Digestive system > Gut ... | reverse complement strand
TGCTCATTTTGGCGTTGACAAGAAAAAGACGGTTTGTTATGATATTAAGGCTGTTTAATACGTTTTCCAAAGAATCCGATAGGTTCCTTGAGTGACTTTTCATTACAGGCGCATCCGAGCAGCATATCGAGAAAAATTATGACCTCGTAGCTCAGTCGGCAGAGCAATTGCCTTTTAAGCAATGGGTCCGGCGTTCGAATCGCCGCGGGGTCACCAGATTAGGGATTTTTCAGCCTTTTTGGATAATCGTCGGTGGTGTTCCGGAACTCCGGCGATTTTTCTTATTTAAAAACACCCTGCTGTGCCGGGGGTGAACGCTTTAGTGACATTATGAAAAAGAACTCCTTTTGATAGAATAAAGGAAGCGGTCTGCCAACTGCTGCCGAAAATCAAAAGGAGGACATAATATGCCAAGCGATATAAATAGTTTAGCCCACACAAAGTGGAACTGCAAGTATCATATTGTCTTCGCCCCGAAGTATCGAAGGAAAATAATCTACGGAGATTTGCGAGCAGAAATAGTGAAAATACTATGACAGCTATGTGAATGGAAGCAGATAGTGATACACGAAGCAGAAATGTGCGCTGACCACGTTCATAGTTTTCGGTTATCTCACCGCTCATTACTTCTGCGAGTGTTTTATCCAGTTCGTCCGCTTCCCAGCCCATCGTAGATGTCAAATCACCCTGTCGATCAGCGTCTATTAGTAGTACCTCCTTTCCTTGTCGTGTAAGTCCGACACCGAGACTTGCAGCGGTAGTCGTCTTTCCGACACCCCCTTTCTGATTTGCGATTGTTTTGGACATATGATACATCCTTGAATTTTTTAGACAACAAAAAGAGACCGAATCTGCATAAATGAAAAATGCAAGGTCGATCTTGATTAACAAATTGAGTAAAAGTTTGATCGGGCATGCTTAATAAATATAAGTATATATAATGATGTAACGCATTCAATCGGAATGATATTATATTAATTCCGTATTGTTGTTGATATTATTCCGATAATGGCGTATAATACATTAAGAGAATCGGGGTGTAATTATGGAATATATTAGCGTACAACAGATAGCAGTACAATGGGGCCTTTCAGATCGGCGTGTACGATTGCTCTGTGAGCAGGGGAAAATTGATGGTGTTATTCGGGAAGGCCGTTCGTATAAAATACCCATTAATGCCGTGAAGCCACTTGATGGTCGTATTTTGCGTGGCAAAATTATTCCGCAAGAATACGCCACTATATTTGCGCGGGTTGATGCACTCAAAGCACAAATCAGTAAACGTCGCCCTTTCACTCAGGGGGAATTAAGGCGCTTGCAAGAGGAGTTCCTTGTGGAGTTCACATACAACTCTAACGCCATTGAGGGCAATACCCTCACCCTGCGGGAAACAGCCCTAGTGCTGGAAGGCGTTACAATAGATAAAAAACCACTCAAAGATCATTTGGAGGCTGTTGGCCATCGGGATGCTTTCTTATATGTTCAACAGCTTGTTACGGAAAAGGCGCCAATGTCCGAAAAGATAATTAAGGACATCCATTCGCTTGTACTGATGGATAGACCCGATGACAAAGGCGTGTACCGTAGGATCCCCGTCACGATAATGGGTGCTTACCATGAGCCACCGCAGCCATATTTAGTCCCCGTGCAGATGGAACAGTTTATCACCATACAAAAAGAAGCAAGGCGACATCCCATTGAGAGCGCCGCAGTATTTCACTTAGATTTTGAGGGTATTCATCCCTTCATTGATGGTAATGGACGAACTGGTCGCCTGCTTATTAACCTTATGCTGATGCAGCAGGGATACCCACCGATTGACGTAAAATTTGTGGATAGAAAGCGGTATTACTCCTGTTTTGATAGTTATTATAAGGACAAGACCGCTATGCCGATGGTGGAAATGGTTTCAGAGTATTCGGAAGAACGTCTGGTACGGTATTTAGAGATTTTTAAATAGCCTAATTATCTAGGAGGTACATCAATGAATCCACCTAAATATGTAAACTGGTTTATTGAGGAAAACGACGTTACATTGGAGTATGGTGCTCCTATCTCATGCTACCGTTTGGATTATAAGGTGGATGATGATGTTTACTGTGAATGAGCCTTGCACCTTCGCCAGCACTATGAATCCGATAGTGAGCTAAAAGAGTCCTTAAATGTAACAGGGATGTCCGTAGAAGAATATTTGCGAATCCATGTTATCCCACAAAAAGGTGACGCATTCGGACCAACTGATTCGGACCAACTGCTCGCTCCAATGATTTTACTGAAATCATGGTTTCTGATCTGCTGCAGTTAATACACGGGTACACGGTCCCCCGCTGTAAACAGAGGAACCGAATTTTTCCGATTTTCCTTTCCGACTTACTTTTTCCAATACTGCATTAACCGACAGATTGACAAAAAGCATATCTTGTAATATGCTAACTGCATAATTAGTAATTGGAGAATTAGCAAATGTTTGTGGGGAGAAAGGCCGAACTGCTTAGTTTAAACAAAGCTTATAATAAAGATTCATTTCAGTTTTCGGTAATTTACGGAAGACGCCGCGTTGGAAAAACAACGCTGATTAATGAATTTTGTAAAGGGAAAAAAAGTATATATTTCGTTGCCTTGCAATCTACTGCCAAAGAAAACCTTGAAATCTTATCTTCTCAGATTCTTGCCTCTCTTGCTCCGGACGCGCCGAAAAATCCTTTTCTTTCTTTTCGTGAGGCTTTCGAATATATTTTTGAGTATGCAAAAAACAAACGTATAACTCTTGTAATCGATGAATACCCATATCTTGCTAACAGCGATAAGTCAGTGTCATCAGTGCTGCAGGCAGCTATTGACAAACATCAATTTGATAGCAAGCTTTTTTTGATTCTATGCGGTTCCAGCATGTCTTTTATGGAAACACAAGTTTTAGGATATGAAAGTCCGTTGTATGGTCGAAGAACAGCACAATATAAGTTACTACCTTTTGATTACCTTGAAAGCTCTGAAATGCTTTCAGGATATAGCAAAGAAGAAAAAATAATCCTTTACAGCATTTCAGGGGGGATTCCCGAATACCTGTCGAGAATAGATAAAAATCTATCTGTACAGGAAAATGTTCGAGATCTGTTTTTTAGTCCGTCGGGACGACTTTTTGAAGAACCGGCAAATCTGTTAAAACAGGAATTGAAAATGCCTGAAACTTATAATGCGATAATCACAGCGATTGCTTATGGAAGCAGCAAACTGAACGAAATCGCCATGAAAGCAGACATTGAGACCAGCCAATGCAGCAAAATGCTTTCTACACTAATCAAGCTTGGGCTTGTGAGGAAAGAATATCCGGTAACGGAAGAAAAATCGAAACGGTCAATTTACATTTTAGATGACTGGATGTTTGTATTTTGGTATCGCTTTGTCCGACCGGAACTAAGTCGAATCGAGGCGGGTTTAGGTGAAATTGTCTGTAACGATATATTTTCTCAGCAGATTAACAGCCATGTTGGCCGTGTTTGAAGAATGTGTTAAGCAGTATATGTGGAGGGCTCTCAAAGAAAAAAGATTGCCGGTATCATTTAAGAGGATTGGCAGATGGTGGGGGAATAATCCCAAAGAACGATGTGAGGAAGAAATTGATTTTATTGCATTTTCGGGGAAGAAAGCTATTTTTGGCGAGTGTAAATGGCGAAATGAAAATATAAGTGAGGATATCTTAGATGCTCTAATTAAAAAAGCAATAGTGTTTCATAATTTCACCGATGTAACCTACATGTTGTTTTCAAAATCAGAATTTAATGTTGAGCTAAAGAAAAGAGAAAAAAGACAAAATAATATATCGCTCATTTCGATTGACGATATGTTTATATAATTTGCGGAAAATGCTTTAAGTTAGAAGTTCGTATTCCGAATAATACATTAAACTCTATAAAATCACTTAAATATACCCATAAATAAAGAATGCCATGGAGAACGGTGTCCTACTTTTTATGTATCATCTTTAACATAAAAATGCATAGGGGTAACTTTTGTCAAGGGTAAAAATGATTTTAATAAAATTTTTTGATTGAGTGGATGCTCCGATTTGGCGCATCCCTTTACATTATGCGGTAAAAAGGCTATAACAAACAAAGGGTGACTCTTATGCGTAGGATTTGCGAGTTGAGGTTACAACAAGGGTATACACAAGAATTTCTCAGCCATCTTATAGGCTGCAACAGAAGAAACATATCAAGATATGAAAGCGGTCTGCGTGAGCCGGATAAGGAAACCCTTATCCGGCTTGCTAATATACTACATACCACAACGGACTACTTGCTCAATCTTACGGACAATCCGTATAATAACAAAACCACGTGGGATGCACTGCATCGTGATGAGTTTAGTGGTTTATTCTCCCTTGAGGTAGAGAAACTGGCGCGTACAGCTTTACGAATAAAAACAAACCGAAATAAAAAAGGAGACGCCACTATGTCGTTTGACCGCTTGATCCAAAAAATAATCGCTACGCAAAACCCTACTGTGTTTGGTCTTGACCCCACCCTTGACTATATTCCTGTTGCTATAAAGGAAAACGCTTATTCAACACACGGAAAAACCTTAGAGGGCGCTGCCGATGCACTCTTGCGTTTCAACAAAGCATTGATTGACGCGATATACGATATTGTGCCTGCCGTGAAACCGCAAGCGGCATTTTATGAAAGGTATGATTGGCAAGGCGTTGAGTTTTGCTGAAGCCACTCGCGCCGAAGCTGTACGCATGAAAAAGGACATCACATAAAATGTACAACTAAGGCACAAGACTAACAACAGTAGTGAAATCGAGAACAGTATCAAAAGGTCTTTTACCGCGGTTTCTATAACCTCTGTGAGGACGTTCGGTATTGTAGTGAATAAGCCAGGAATCCAAGTTGAACTGAAGCGCATCGACAGTCTCATAAAAGTTTTCCCGGAAAGTGGTACGGAAGGACTCATCGAGAACAGTGCGGTTGAAACGTTCGACAAAACCGTTTGTTCTGGGAGTTCTAACTTTAGTACGGCGATGCTCAATATCATTCAGAGAAAGAAATAACTCAAAAGGATGATTCGGGGTACCGCAAAATTCAGGACCATTATCAGTGAGGATAGCCGAGACGGCAAACCCGTGATTTTCATAGAAAGGCAGAACGTCATTGTGTAAAAGCGTAGCCGCGCATTCGGGTTTCTTGCCTGTATGCAGAAACCCAAATGCGTATGAGCTGTATGTATCTACAACAGCATGAAGATAGACCTTTCCGATTCCTTTTAAAGTTCCAACAAAGAAAGTATCAGCGCAAAGCAGTTCTCCGGGTCGCGAAGATTCCACATGACGTTCTTTGAAACAGGGGTTGTATTTCTCGATTTTAGCGACTTGTTCGGGAGTGAGATCAATTCCTTCATCCAGATGTTTTTCTTCCAGTCGCATCCAACGGTCATATACACTGCCCATACCGTTCCGAATCAATATTTTCTGTATGGTAGGGGAACTAACTGAGACACCCTGTAACTTGAGATAATCGGAGAGTTTCACACAACCCCATGATGGATGAACTAAGCTCGCTTCCAGTATTTTCGCCTCTGTCTCCGGGGTTGTCGTATTTGGTTGGGATTTTGGAATTGGTGGTAAATCTTTTAATCCTTCCAATCCGTGTGTTTGGAACCGTCGTTTCCATTCATAAAAACTCGTTCTGTCCATGCCGCCGCGGCGGCATGCTTCCGAGATGTTCCCCAGCGCTTCTGACATCTCTAACACACTTAACCGTTTACGCGCCACCTTTGTCGCCGCATCTTTTTCTACTATTTTCTGTGCCGTTTTTTATCCCCCTATCTTTATTCTATCTCTTTTTATAATGTTAGACAAGTCGCTTAGTCATACAACGTTTCGAAACTTCACACTCAACACTCAACTCTCCACACTCCTAATAACCACCCCACCGCCGAAGGCGGTCCCCCCCTCCGTGGAGGGGAATGACGACCTTCCTGACCCCTGACCGCTGGCGGGGCGATGTGGACATCGCCCCCTACGGGACGCCCGGGTGTGCGTCCCCTACTAAAGCTTGACTTTGATATACGGGCGTATATAATAGGGGTATATCGATAAAGGCGATGACGGGAATAATCGGTATCTTCGGGTGAAGAGAAGCGGCGGGTGGTGAGAGGCCGCGCGAAGAAAGGATGCCGGGAGCCGTCCCCGAGCCCCGCGGGGCAACAACCGCGGCGCCGGCTGCGTTAAGGTCATGAGCAGGCGTGCCGTTTGAGCGCGCAACTTGGGTGGTACCGCGGAAGCTTTTGCCTTCGTCCCAAACCGGGACGGGGGATTATTATTTTTTTGGAGAGAAGTATTTATCATGCGTTGGACAGGACTTAACGAACTAAGAGAGCAGTATCTGAAATTCTTTGCCGGGAAGGGGCACCATCTACTCGAGAGCGCTCCTCTCATCCCCGAGGAGGATAAGAGTCTGCTGCTCATCAACTCCGGCATGGCGCCGCTTAAAAAATACTTTTTGGGGCAGGCGAAACTCCCGGGAAACCGTGCGGTATCCTGCCAGAAGTGTATAAGAACACCGGATATCGAACGGGTCGGGCAGACCTCCCGGCACGGGACGTATTTTGAGATGCTCGGCAACTTCTCCTTCGCCGACTATTTTAAACGCGAGGCTATCGGCTGGGCGTGGGAACTCATACGGGACGTGTGGGAGATGCCTGAAGACAGGCTGTACATCTCGGTGTTCGAGGAGGACGACGAGGCGTACGACATATGGACAAAGGAAACCGGCGTCAGCGAGGAGCATATGATAAGGCTCGGGCGGGAGGATAATTTCTGGGAGATAGGGGCGGGGCCTTGCGGACCGTGTTCGGAAATATACTTCGACCGCGGCGAGAGATACGGCTGCGGCAAGCCCGGCTGTGCCCCGGGCTGCGACTGCGACAGGTATGTCGAGTTCTGGAATCTGGTCTTTACCCAGTTCATCTCCGACGGAGCGGGCGGTTACGAGAGGATGAAACAGGGGAATATCGATACCGGTATGGGACTCGAGCGCATCGCCTGCATAATGCAGGAGGTCGACAATCTTTTTGAGGTGGACACCGTCCGCAGCGTCATGAGGCACGCCGAGAGCATAGCCGGTGTGCGTTACGGGGACGACCCGAAAACGGATATATCATTGAGGGTCATAACCGACCATATCAGGAGCACTGTGTTTATGATAGGGGACGGAGTCGGCCCCTCGAACGAGGGCAGGGGATATGTATTACGCCGTCTGCTCAGGCGCGCCGCGCGTCACGGAAGACTTTTGGGGATCACCAAGCCTTTCCTCAACGAGCTTTGCGGCACGGTCATAGACTGCAACCTTTCGGCATATGGATATCTCGACGAGAGGAGGGATTATATCCGCCGGGTCATCGGCGCCGAGGAGGACAGATTCCTAAAGACCATAGACCAGGGTTTCGGACTGCTGATGGATATGATAAAATCCGCCGCGGCCGGGAACAGTGAAAATATCAGCGGCGAGAACGCTTTTAAGCTCTACGATACCTTCGGGTTCCCGCTGGATCTGACCCGCGAGATACTCGCCGAACGCGGAATGGACGTAGGGATAGAGGAGTTCAACTCGCTCATGGAGCGGCAGAGAAACCGCGCCCGCGAGGAGAGAAAAGCGAGGGAGGACGTCGGCTGGGACGAGGATATTTTCGATTCTCTGGATAATACGCCCACGCGGTTTTCCGGTTACGACTCGCTTGAGTGCGACGCGGCGCTGCTGTTCATAGTGAGCGGGGGGGAATCGGTTGGATTCGCTTCGGAGGGCGATGAAGTGACACTGCTGCTGGACGAGACGGTGTTCTACGCCGAGAGCGGAGGTCAAACCGGGGATTCGGGCGTCATCATCGCCGGCCCCGCCGAGGTGGAGATAGACGACTGCAAAAAGAGCGGCGAGGGATATTATCTGCATACCGGAAGGGTGACCAAAGGAGTGGTCGAGACCGGTATGAGGGTGAGGGTGAAGGTGGACAGAGCGGAAAGGGATGCCGTTGCCCGCAATCACACCGGTACCCATCTTCTGCAGCGCGCGCTGCGCGACAGACTCGGCGACCATGTTCACCAGACCGGGTCGTATGTGGATGGCGCGCGGCTGAGATTCGACTTCTCGCATTTTGAGGCTGTGACGCCGGAGGAGCTGCGGGAAATCGAGCGCGAGGTAAACCTTAAAGTGCTCGAAGGTTTGCGGGTATCCGTATCGGTGATGCCGCTTGAGGAAGCGAGAAAGCTGGGCGCCGTAGCGCTGTTCGGCGAGAAGTACACAGAGACGGTCCGTGTGGTAGAAGTCGGAGGGTATTCGGTGGAGTTCTGCGGCGGCACGCATGTGACCAATACCTCGGCGCTGGGACTGTTTAAGATAGTCTCCGAGAGTTCCGCGGCGGCCGGGGTAAGAAGGATAGAAGCGGTCACCGGGTTAGGAGTCATGGATTATATTTATTCCAGGCAGGATATTATGCGGGAGGCGGCGAAGGCGCTGAAAACCGCTAATATATCCGAGATAGGACGCCGTGCGGCGGCGGCGGCGGAGACATTGAGACGTTATGAGAAGCAGATAGCAGCGCTCAAACAGGCGGGCGCGAACTCGTCGGTGACTTCGGCGCTGTCCTCCTATACCGATATAGAAGGTATAAAGGTACGCGCCGTCAGACTTACCGGACTCGACCATGACGCGCTCAGAAAGGCCGCCGATGAGTTTAAAGGGAATATCCCGGATTCTGTGACTGTAATAGCCGCCGCGGATGATAACAAGGTTACCTTTGTCGCCGCCTCGGGAAAACTGGCGGTTGAGCGGGGGCTTTTCGCGGGTGATATAATAAAAGAGGTAGCGGCTGTCGCCGGAGGTTCAGGAGGCGGGAAACCGGATATGGCTATGGCAGGTGCTAAAGATATCGGGAGGGCAGACGAGGCTATCGCCGCCGTGCCGGATATTGTGAGAAGGATGCTTAAAAAATAAGTATTGATTCGGGAGGTATACTATGGAAGGATGTATTTTTTGCGGGATAATCAAAGGGGAGATAGCGTGCGAGAAGGTATATGAGAACGATGAGGTATTCGCGTTTGTCGACGCCAACCCCGTAGCGCCGGTACATATCCTCATCGTGTCCAAGGCGCATATCAGGAGTGTCGCGGACATCGATTCCTCCAACAGTTCGGTTATGCCGGCGATGTTTGAGGCAATAGCGCAAATCGCGAAGGAAAAGGGACTGAAAGACGGTTTCCGGGTGGTGAGCAACGTCGGGGGAAACGCGGGGCAGACAGTTAGTCATCTGCATTTTCACATTATCGGCGGACATATGCTCAGCATGAAGCTGGGATGATAGTATTAACGGCCTGAAAGGGAGAGCTTTAGTATGGAAAGAAAGACCCACGAAATCAACGTCGGAGGGGTGGTTCGCCAGCTTCCGGTCGTGCGTATCAACGATAGGATATCGATAGCGGTACTGATAATATTCTCGGATGTGGAGCTTACGGTCAAAAGCGCCGAACTCCTGCTTGAGAGGGCGCCGGAGTTTGATATTATCATGACCGCCGAAGCGAAAGGGATACCGCTTGCTTACGAGATGTCGAGACAGAGCGGAAAGAATTATGTGGTGGCGCGCAAGATGTCCAAACTCTATATGGAGGATCCCATTGAGATAGAGACGCAATCGATAACCACCGCCAACAAGCAGAGACTTTTTCTCGACGCCGGAGAGGCGAGACTGCTCAAAGGGAAAAAGGTGCTTATAATCGACGACGTGATAAGCACCGGAGGTTCGCTTGCCGCGATCGAGAAGCTCACCGAGGTGGCAGGCGGGATCATAGCCGGAAAGATGGCGATACTCGCGGAGGGGATAGCGGTCCAACGCAAGGACATCATATTCCTGGATAAGATCCCGTTGTTTGAAGACGAGGACTGATAAAAGATGATAAAAGAACGCCGCGCCGTAAAACGGCCGCTCGCAGTCGCGGGGATGTGTTTTACCGCGGTTACGGCCGCGGCGTATTATTTCAGCCTTGCGGTATCCGCCGCGCTGTGTGCGTTCGCGGCGGCGGTTTTTGTTTTTGTGAGATTCAGCCGTCAAAACCGTAAAGCGGGGAATACCGCCGCGGCGCTGTTGGCGGCGATTTTTTCTTTTACCGCGTTTGCGGTATCGGCGTCGGACATATATTTAAGGGATGCTTCGCTCAAAAAAATCCGCGGGGCGGAAGTTATATATACCGTTCGGGTGACTGAGGTGACCGACAGGGAAAACGGATGCCGCGTCATCGGTGATATACTGTATGCGAGCGAAGAGAGAATAAGAGGGATATCGGCGCTTTTTTATATGAATGACCTTAGACCCGAAACCGGTGACGAAGTGGTCTGTCGGCTCTCGTTCTATCCGGGCGGATATGAGACCGGAGGGAGTTTAAGATTCAACTCGTCGGTCATTGAAATAATCTCGGTAACAGAGGGGAAATACAGATTTGCCGGGTTTTTCGGCAGGATGAAGAATTCCTTGAACAATGTTTTTTACACGACCATGCCGGATGACGAGGCGGCTGTTGCCTCGGCGATGGTGACGGGCGAGCGCGCGGGTATGACATACGCTTTATCCTCCATGCTGCAGCGCGCCGGGATATCGCATATTGTAGTCGTCTCAGGAATGCATATAACAATTTTATTCGGCGGTGTGAATCTGCTGTTCAGACGGGTGAAGCGGTTGCTTCCGAAAGCCGCCGTCTGTGTGCTGTTCATAACCGCGCTGTTATTTTTTTACGGATTCACCCCCTCGGTCATACGCGCTTGCGTAATGGGTTCGTTTGTGTTTTTTGCCGGAATGTTTTATCTGCCGTCGGACGGGCTGACCTCACTTTCCTCCGCCGCCGTAGCTGTCCTGCTCTTTACCCCCTCGGCGGTAAAAAACGTATCGTTTCAACTGTCCTTCGCCTGCTGTCTCGCTATAGTAGGGGTCTATGGTCCGTTGCGGAAGAGGATAAAATTCTTAAAAACAGATGATAAAACCGGCAGGCTGAAAAAGTTATTGAAATCCGCCATTGAAGCCGCGCTGCTCTCGAGCGTGGTAAACCTCATAACCCTGCCGGTATTGATCCTAAACGGGATGCCGGTATCACTGGTTTCGCCCTTCACCAATCCGATAGTCCTCCCGCTGGTTCCCTTTGCCATGACCTTGTCGATAGTTACCGCCGCAGCCGGACATATCTATATGCCTGCCGCGCTGCTGGCAGGAAGAGCGGCGGCGCTGTTCATAAAAGTCATTCTCACGGTATCCTCCTTTTTCGCTTCATTCAGATTCGCGTCAATAGACACAAATATAAACTATCTTAAAGAATGGGCGGTGTTCGCCGCCGCGGCGGCAATACTGTTCCTGCTGGCGGGGAGAAAAGGAAGAATTTGGAGATGGATATTGACCGCGGCGATAACCCTGCCGCTTGCGGCAGTAATCACTCTTAATTACGCCGTCCGCCGGGATGCTCCGCAGATTCTTTTCTACAGGGGAGAGGCAATTATACTGAAAGATTCGGGAAGGACCGCCGTCATTCTGGGCGGTGTGAGCGAAAACGAGCTGGACAGTCTCGGCAGCTATCTGCTCACGATGGGAATAGCCCGGCCGGATTCGGTGTCGTTGCTGAGAAACGGAAGGCTTGATACAGAAACGGTAAGTCTGGCATTTCCCGGCAGTGATTCGCTGG
>Ga0082212_10010713_pt1 | contig 11713 bp, 7 predicted proteins | sample TergutNt197P3_FD_71548 | JGI IMG/M metagenome (GOLD analysis project Ga0082212, IMG submission 71548) | Neocapritermes taracua P3 segment gut microbial communities from Petit-Saut dam, French Guiana - Nt197 P3 | ecosystem: Host-associated > Arthropoda: Insects > Digestive system > Gut ... | reverse complement strand
GTCGTCTCGTATTTTTCCACGTCCGGCAGCAGCAGCGGCAGCTCGTTTTCCGGGAGCGGGACGAAGCCGCATTTTTCGCAGCGCACTATCGGTATCGGCTCCCCCCAGTATCTCTGCCGCGAGAACACCCAGTCGCGGAGCTTGAAGTTGACTTTTTCCTCGCCTAGTCCCTTTTCCGCCAGCCATTTCGTGATTTTCGCCTTGCCGTCCTCGACCGAAAGGCCGTCGATGAAGCCGGAGTTGACCAAAATTCCCGTTTCGCAGTCCTCGAAGGCTTCTTTTTCTATGTCGCCGCCCGATACCACTTCAACTATCGGCAGTCCGAACTTATTGGCGAACTCCCAGTCGCGCCGGTCGTGCCCCGGGACGGCCATGATCGCTCCGGTGCCGTATGTCGCCAGCACATAGTCCGATATGTATATGGGGATTTCCCCCCCGGTTACGGGGTTGATGGCGCGTACGCCTTCTATTTCCACGCCCGTCTTGTCCTTTGCAAGCTCGGTGCGCTCAAAGTCGGATTTTTTCGAGGCGGCTTCCCGGTAGGCGTTGATTTCATCGGGATTCCCCGTCGCCCATTTTTGCAGCAGTGGATGTTCCGGCGACAGTACCATGTAGGTCGCGCCGAACAGCGTGTCCGGTCGGGTGGTGAATACGCGCAGGACGTCGCCCGCCGTGGTCGCGAAGTCAACTTCCGCGCCGACGGAACGGCCTATCCAGTTGCGCTGCTGGATTTTTACGCGTTCGACATAGTCCACGCCGTCAAGGTCATCCTCCAGCCGCTGCGCGTATTCCGTTATCCGCAGCATCCACTGGCTCTTTTCGCGCCTGACGACCGTCGCGCCGCATCGTTCGCATTCGCCGTTCACGACTTCCTCGTTGGCCAGTACGCATTTGCACGAGGTACACCAGTTGACGGGTATCTGCGCTTTGTATGCCAGCCCTTTTTCAAACAGCTTCAGGAATATCCATTGCGTCCATCTGTAGTATTTGGGATCCGTGGTGTCCACGCATCTGTCCCAGTCGAAGCTGTAGCCCAGTTTTTTCAGTTGTTCCGTCAGGCGGTTTATGTTTCTGCGCGTGACCTCCGCCGGGTGGACTTTGTTTTTGATCGCATAGTTTTCCGTCGGGAGCCCGAATGCGTCGAAGCCCATGGGGTACAGCACGTTGTAGCCCTGCATACGTCTTTTTCTTGCGACGATGTCCATGGCCGTGTATGGGCGCGGATGACCAAGATGCAGACCGTCGCCCGAGGGGTAAGGGAATTCGATGAGCGCATAGAATTTAGGCAGGGGGCTTCCGTTCTTGGCGGCAAATGCTTTCTCTGCCTCCCACCTGTCCTGCCATTTTTTTTCGATATTCTGAAATTCGTATTTCATAGATACCCCCAACTTCTGATCCCTGATCCCTGACCCCTCGCTCTTTCACCCTCGTCACTAACCCCTGAATCCTAATTCCTAAATCCTAAATTCCCCTACTCCCTTATTATATCCGCGTCGCTCCAAAGACGTTCCAATGTATAGAATTCGCGCATTTCCTTCAGGAACAGATGCACCACCACGCAGCCGAAGTCCACCAGTATCCAGCCGCCCGATCTATGGCCCTCGCGCCGCAGGGGTTTTTCACCGTTTTCCTCCAACTTTTTTTCCACCTCGTCCGAGAGCGTTTTCAGATGCGTCGAGGATGTTGCGGTGCATATTACAAAATAGTCCGCGAGTACGGTTACTTCCGTCACCCTAAGCATGGATACGTCGACCGCTTTTTTGTCGTCAAGCGCCATCACGGCCAAGTCCGCTATTTCCTTGGGATTCAACATAACGATCCTCATTTCAAATGTAAATATGACCTCTCCCCTACCGGTATCCGTGCTACCGGCCGGTATGCGGATCAGTCGTCCGGCCCTTCCTGTGTCGCTTCGACCGGCGGCGGCGGCGCTGACTGCTGCGGCGGTTCTTCAGGCGGGCTGTCCGCCGCGGGCGCTTCGCCACCGGCGTCGCCGCCGGGTTCACCGTCGTTTGGTCCGCTCTCGCCGGGTTCACCCGTTTCCGTGTCGTCGTCGGGGTCCGTGCCCGGCGTCTCGTCCGGCAGTCCGTCGATCGGGCCGTCCAGGTCGTCCACCGGCGGTGCGTTGTCATCCGGAACCGTCGTCTGATCCGTTTGGGCTCCCTGCGGTTCCCCGCCCTGCGGCGAGCTGTTCTGGTTGCCGCCGCTATTGGGTTTTGCATTGTTGCCGCCCGAGCTGTTGTTACCGCTGCTGTTGCTTGAGCTGTTGCTGCCCGATGAGCCTCCCGAGCCCCATGAGGGATTCCCCGCCCAGTTGCCGTCGGTGACATATAGCTTCTTGTCCGCACCCCGTGTGTATATGCTGACGTCCTCCGCCGTTATCGTCATCGACCACGGGTTCAGCTTGGTGTTGACCATTTCGAGCCACTCGTTGACGTAGAGCGTCACATATGAGTTGCCGTAGAAGCTGTCGCCGTAATCCCCCGGCGCGGTGCTGAAATGTATGTTCTCCGCATCCATCTTCAGGACTTCCATTGCAATCCAGATAGTGTCATTGAGGCTCATATCCGTCTTTACATAGTCTATAAACACGCCCGCGAGTGTCCTTATGTTCAGTGAGCTTTGATTCGCTAGTATCTGCTTTGCGACCGTGGTCAGGAAGTCCTGCTGGTTGCCGATCCTCCATATGTCTGCGCTCGGGACGCTTCTGAACCTCATCACTTCAAGGGCCTGCTGTCCCTTCAGGTGCTGCAGCCCCTCGCTGTAGTGGATATACAGGTTTTGCTCCGGGTCTTCGTAGTCCATCCTTCTGGGTACATAGAAATCCACCCCGCCTATCTCGTCGACGAGCTTGACGAACGCCCTCATGTCCACAAGGATCGCGAAGTCGACCTCATATCCCAATAAGTCCGCGAACATTTCGACCGTCGCCTGCAGCGCCTTTTCTTCCCTGGTCTTTTTGTCCTTTTCGTCCCTGTGGCGATATAGCATGTTCGCATAGATCGAGTTGACTTTTTTCAGGCTCCAGCTAACGTTAACGAGAGTGTCGCGCGGGATGCTGGCGACCTCCATCGTGTATGCGCCCGAGTCGAACGTCGCGACCATGATTGTGTCCGTGTTTCCACCCTCCTGGTCCGTGCCCAGAATGAGGAATGTGTATTTATTCGGGACTTTTTCCACGCCTTCGTAAGTTTTTGCGCCGACCGCGGTTTTTGGCGGAGTCGGGTTGTCGGGGTCGATTTCATCATAGTATTGCTTTGTGTAACCCGAGCCTCTCGGCGAGGTTTTGCCGACCGGCGCTTTTACGCCCCATTTTATGTATATATAGAATGCAATGACCAAAACGACGATAGCGGCGCCGACGATCAGGAGAACCTTCAGCAGCGTTTTTTTCCAGTTTTTCTCTTTCGCTTTGCCGTTCTCCTGTTTGCCGTCGTCAACGATTCCGGCATTTTTGAATAAATGGCGCCCTTTTCTCTTTGAACCTTTAAGCTTCATGGTGTTTCTCCCGTTAAGTACGCAAGAGCGTCGTAGGTCGTCCTGTTCGGTTCAATGCCGCGTTCGCGCATGTCCCGTATGCTCATCCTGAACCCCAGCGCCAGCGCTTCGTCCAGATCGCTGTACGCCAGCGCGCGCAGCTCGTCGATCCCTTCGATCCCTTCGTCGTCCCTCGTCGGCTCAATGTAGTCCGCTATGTAGATGATTTTCTCGAGCGCGGACATTCCCGGCTTTCCCGTGGTGTGCCATTTGATCGCTTCCGCCACCTCGTCCGATACTCCAAACCTCTCGCGCGCGGCCAGGGCTCCGGTTATCGAGTGGAACAGCTTTTCATCACCGAGGCCCGGCCTGTCCCCCCTGTATCCGGATTCGTCCAGCAGCTTCGTGTGTTCGTCCGCGTTCAGCTTTTTCGTCATGTCATGCAGTATTGCCGCTTCGCGCGTTTCGTCGCTGTCGACGCCCCATTTTTTGGCAAGCTCCAATGCCTCTTTCTCGCAGCCCGCCACGTGCGGTATCCTCGATGGTTTCAGCATTTCGTATGCCTTGCCGCGGAGCCAGTCCCAGTCCGGTTTTGCCCCGTAGAGCCTGTTTTTGATAATGTATGCGTAAATTGCATCAATTATGTATCCTGCCCCTTCGCGTTTGGGCAGCATCGCGCGCAGTTCCGATGAGGATATGTCGATGAAGGTGTTCCGCACGATCTCGGTGTCTACGCCGTAACGGGCTTTCAGCATATGCGAGTATTCGGATATTTTCCGGGCTTCGTCGTCGCCGCGCGAAAGCACGGCCGGTTTTGCCTCCCTGAGCAGGATTTCGGCGTCCTTCCATGTGTCAAGCGTGAGATACATATCCGAGCCCACAAGCAGATAGACCGATGCGCCGGGGTTTCCCGCGCTTATCGCCGCGACCGTGTCCACGGAGTAGCAGACGTCGCTTGCCATGATTTCAATGTCCGATACGTCGGTGTTCGGCACTTCCGCAAACGCCATGCGCGTCATATGCAGGCGCATTTCCGCGGACGGCGCGTTTTTGGGGATGTCCTTATGCGGGGGTATGCCCGCGGGCACGATAATTAGCCTGTCGAGCGCCAGTCCTGCCATGGCGTCTTTGGCCAAGCCGATATGACCGGTATGCGGAGGGTTGAACGTGCCGCCTAAAATGCCGATTCTCATTATTTTTCCACCGTTAAAAATGCGCAACGCTTCTTTGAAGCTTCGCAGCGCTTTTCCTCTGTGCGATATCGCGTTTTTCTCTGCCGGCGACAATTCCGCCATCGTCCTTGACGAGCCCTCGGGCTGAAATACCGGGTCGTATCCGAAACCGCCCGAGCCTCGCGGGGAGCCGGTTATCGCGCCCGCGCACTCGCCTTCCGCGGATAATAGGCGGCCGTCCGGGAATACGCAGACTATTGATGAGACGAATTTCGCGCTCCTTTGTTCCAAGCCATTCATTTTTTGCAGCAGATAGGCGTACAGACCGCCTTCGCTTAACCCTCCGCCGCCGTAACGTTTCGAATGGACGCCCGGGGCGCCGCCAAGGGCTTCGACGACAAGGCCCGAGTCGTCCGCGATTGCGGGGAGCCCGGTCGCTTTACAGGCGGCTTCCGCTTTCAGCGTCGCGTTTTCGATGAATGTGGCGCCGGTTTCCTCGACCTCGACGTCGATTCCCGCTTCCGCCTGCGACACTGTTTCGAGACCCAGCCCGGCCAGTATTTCGCGCATTTCGCGCAGCTTGCCCGCGTTGTTCGTCGCTATCACGAATTTCATGCCAGTATGGCCTCCGAGAATTCCCTGCTGTCGAATTCTATCAGATCCTCCGGCTTTTCGCCCACGCCTACGAGCTTCACCGGTATCCGCAGCTGCGCTGCAATGGCGTACACTATCCCGCCTTTTGCGGTGCCGTCGAGTTTTGTCAGGACGATGCCTGTTATGTTCGCCGTTTCCTTGAATTTGAGCGCCTGCGTAAGACCGTTGTGGCCTGTCGTCGCGTCGAGCACAAGCAGCGTTTCCCTGTCCGCTTCGGGCAGCTCGCGGTCTATTATCCTGCTGATTTTGTTCAGCTCGTTCATCAGGTTCGATTTGTTGTGCAGACGGCCCGCGGTGTCGCATATGATTATATCGGCCCCGCGCGCTTTTGCGGCGTTGATGCCGTCGAATATGACCGAGGCGGGGTCCGCGCCTTCGTCGCGCCTGACTATGTCCGCCCCCGCGCGCTGCGCCCATATGGCGAGCTGTTCGCCGGCCGCCGCCCGGAAGGTGTCGCCGGCGCACAACAGGACTTTTTTGCCCATGTCCCTGTATTTCAATGCGAGCTTGCCTATCGTTGTGGTCTTCCCCACCCCGTTGACGCCTATCACGAGTATGACCGACGGTTTTGTGCCCAGCCTGATTTCCCTGTCGCCGCCCTCCAGTATATCCGTGAGTATGTCTGTCAGCGCTGTTTTGATTTCCTCGCCCGTGCGCAGTCCCTCGCTTCGCGTTACGGCGCGAAGGGCTTCCACGGCGTTTGCGGCGGTTTCGGCGCCGAGGTCGGCCATTATGAGGGTCTCTTCAAGCTCGTCGAAGAAGTCGTCGTTGGCCCCGGTGAAAGCGGCGAACATCCCGGTGAGCTGTATGGATATGCTTTTGCGCGTCTTGGCGAGCCCCTCTTTCAGTTTTGCAAAAATACTCATAAAACCATTAACCCCTAAAATCCTGAGCCCTGAGTCCTGAACCCCGTCATTGCGGGCTCGACCCGCAATCTCCTACCTGACCGTACTGTCCACGGGATTGCGGCTCGGAGGCCGCAATGACGGTAACCCCTAGTTCCTGACCCCCGCTTTTTCCGCTATTCCCTTCATATGCTTTTCCGCTTCGTCCACGTCGACCTTCAGGATGCTTGAGACCCCCATCTCCTGCATTGTCACGCCGTACAGTATGTCGGCTTCCTCCATTGTTGCGCGGCGGTGCGTTATCACCAGGAACTGCGCAAGGTTCGACATACGCCGCATATGCTCCGCGAAGCGCACCACGTTCGCTTCATCCAGCGCCGCCTCGATTTCGTCCATCACCACGAACGGGGGCGGCCGCACCGTGAGTATGGCGAAGTATATGGCTATCGCGACGAATGCCTTTTCACCGCCGGAAAGCAGGGTCAGCGTCTTTAGCGATTTGCCCGGCGGCTGCACCCTGATGTCTATTCCGCATTCCAGGACGTCCTGCGGGTCTTCCAGTATCAGCGACGCGTGCCCGCCGCCGAAGAGCTCCCTGAACGTTTTTTCGAAGCTTTCGCTTATCACCGCGAACTCACGCGTGAATATGTCGCGCATATAGGCCGTGATCTCGCTTATTATCCCCGTTATTTCCACCTTTGCCTTTTCGACGTCGTCCCGCTGCGACGAGAGGAACATATAACGGTTGTTCACCCTCTCGAACTCGTCGATCGCCCCGATGTTGGGCGTGCCGAGGTCGGATATTTGCTTTTTGATCGAAGCGATCCTTTTTTGCGCTTCGGACGGGTTTTCTATCGGCGTCGCGGCGTTCACGGCGGCCGACCTGCTCAACTCGTAGTTGTCCCACAGCTTGTCGATGATCTGCTTTTCTTCCATTTCGGCCGCCAGTTTGCGCTGGTCAAGCCTTGCGCATTCGCGTTCGAGGTTCAGGATCGACTGGTTTTTTTCCTGTATGACCTTGTTCAGCCTTCCTCGTTCCGCCTCTATTTCCAGTTTCTGCGCGTTCAGGTCCGCAAGGCGGCGCCTGCGCGACTCGATCTCCTTGCCGACGACTCCCGCGGCGCGCTGCTTTTCCACTATTTCCGCGCGTATTTCCTCGCTACGGCTTTTAAGTACGTTTATTGTTTCAAGCTGCCTCTCGCGGCTCCCCGACATTTCCTCGCGCAGCGCGTTGAGCTCCGTCACGGCTTTCGTCAATGCGTCCCTTTCGGAGTCGAGCGACGCCGTTTCCGCGCGAAGCTCCGACAGCGCCTCGTTTATCCGTTCGCGTTCCTGCGACAGCTTTTCCTGGCCTTGGAGCGCTTCCTCGATTTTGCCCCTAAGGGCCTCCGCTTCTTTTTCGAGCTTTGCTATGCGCTCCCTTGCCGTTTCCGTCGATTTTCCGTTCAGCTTTATTCTTTGCTCTATCGTCGCCGCCTCGTTTTTCAGCGAGTCTATTGTTTCGTTTGAGGTTTTTAAAAGCTTGTCCCGGTACTGCGCCTCGCTCTCCATGCGTATGAGCTTGCCGCTCTCTTCAGCCTGTTCGGTTTTTGCCGTTTCAAGCTCGTATTCCGCGGCTGTTTTTACGCGCATGGCTTCGGAGTGATCCTGTTCGGCCGTTTTTTGCTCCGACTTCATTGCTTCTATGCGTATTGACAACTGCTCTATCTCGTTCGCCCTGGACAGGACGCCTACGTTGCTTGCAAGGGAACCGCCCGTCATCGACCCCCCAGCGTTTATGACCTGTCCGTCGAGAGTGACGATCCTGAACCTGTATCCGTGTTTTCTCGCCGCGTTTACCGCGTCGTTCAGGTCTTCCATGATTACGACGCGCCCAAGCAGGTTCGTATATATGCCCGTATATTGCGGGTCGAAATCCACCAGCTCCAGCGCGATGCCCTCGAATCCGGGTTCGGCGCTTATCCCGCTTTCGTTCAGTATATTTCCCTTTATCGTTGATATCGGCAGGAACGTCGCCCTTCCTCCGTCGCGCCTTTTCAGAAAGTTGATACACGCCTTTCCGTCCTCTTCGGAGTCAACAATAATATTCTGCATCGCCCCGCCAAGGGCCGTTTCGATCGCGACCGCATATTTATCAGGGGCGTTTACAAGCCCGGCGACGGTGCCATGGATATTCCTGAGCGTACCGCGCGAATGGTCCTGCATTATTTGCCTGACTGCTTTCGAGTACCCCTGATACTCTTTCTCCATATCAGCGAGAAGGTTCCGCCGGGACTCAAGCGTTTTCAGCTCGAATGACAGGCGTTCTAGTTTTTCACCGCTGAGCTCCGCTTTTTTAGAGCGATTTTGCTCTTTCAGCGCCAAACCGCCGACAACATTGCCCAGAGCCGTGACTTCCTCGCGCGCCTTTTCAAGCGCGCTTAGGCGTTTTTCATATTCAACCGTTTCCCCTGCCAGTAATTCCGCCGCCCCCGCGAGTTCCTGTTTTACGGAGTTTTCCATATCGTACAGTTCCTGCGCCTGTGAGGCAAGCGCCGAGAGCCCTGCTTTTTTATCGCTCAGTTCATTGGCAGTATCGATTTCATTTTTGACCAGCGCCCCGTGTTTTGCGGATGACTCACCTACCGAGTCCATGATCTCCTGAAGCTCGGAAGCGATCGCCGAGGACCGTTCATCAAGGGACTTGCGTCCTTGCGCGACTGCGTTCAGCCGTTCCTCGCGTTCGCTGATTTGCGCCCTGACGCCTTCTTCGTGTCCGTCACGGGTTTGCAACTCCTGCGCCAGCCTCTCGATTTGGCCGGCGGCGCCTTCAAGCTGCGACTTCAACACTGCCGCTGCGCTGTCGGCATCGCTCCTGCGCGATTCCGCCGAGGATATAAGCTCGCGGACAGAGTCGGCCATGACGTCGCAATTGCGCATTTTCTCTGACAGCGACTCCAGTTCTTCAAAGCCTTTATCAAGCAGCGTCGTCGCGGAATCAAGGGTTTTCCTCGCCGCGATAGTGTCGGCGTCCGCTTTCTCCGCGCGGTTGCGCGTCGAGTCAAGTTCGCGCAGCCATACGGATATCTCTAAACCGCGCAGCTCGTCTCTGAGCAGCAGATACCTTCTCGCGACCTCGGCCTGCTCCCGCAGAGGCTCGATCTGCAGCTCGAGCTCCGATATTTTATCGCCTATCCTGATCAGATTCTCATCGGTCTGCTGAAGCTTTCGCTCGGATTCCTCTTTCCTGTGCCTGTAGCGTGAGATACCCGCCGCTTCCTCAAAAATATCGCGCCTGTCCCGGCTTTTCGTAGATAATATTTCGGCTATTCTCCCCTGCCCTATTATACTGTAACCCTCGCGCCCGAGACCCGTATCCATGAACAGCTCATGGACGTCCTTAAGACGTACCAATGCCCGGTTCAGGTAGTATTCGCTTTCCCCCGAGCGATAATACCTTCTGGTAACCATGACCTCCGAAGTATCGAGCGCAAGCCTGCCTTCAGAGTTATCAAGAATCAGCGAAACCTCGGCGTAACCGACCTGCGGACGCCGCTGAGTGCCGCCAAAAATCACATCCTCCATCTTCCCGCCGCGCAGGGTCTTTGTCGACTGCTCGCCCATTACCCATAAGATAGCGTCGGATAAATTGGATTTCCCGCTTCCGTTCGGGCCGACAATACCGGTTATCGGTTTCTCAAACATAAGGCGGGTTTTTTCAGGGAATGACTTAAAGCCTTGTAACTCGAGGGATTTTAAATACAGCTTGAACACCGACCTTCCGGCGAAATCATTGCCATGAATTATATACTCTCTAGGGCATTATTTCAATCATTATTTCACCCGGATCGATATCCGATTCGACGATTTTCAGGCTGCGTAGCGAGTGTTTTTCTACTAAACCGCGAATATTCACGCGCCGCTGCCCCGCCATTTTCGAAACGCAGCCATCGGCGACAGTCAGAATGGCCCCGCTTCCCGGCATGACGCCTTCCAGCAGGGAATCAGCCTTATTATAGTACATTTGCGAGTAGACGAGCTCACCGAATGCGGGATGATACGCGCCCGCCGCGGCGTCCCCGGCGCTTAGGGTATCCGACGGGTTCAGCCCCAGCCGTATCACAGGGACGCCCGCATTTTGAAAAAGCGCGCAAACCTCCGCGCACAACACGACCGCTTCCCCGACCGTGTGCTCTCGGTACTGCCCGCCCCTCCACATATCATACAACCGGGTACCCCTGATAATAACTGTCGGATATATCCTTACGCCGTCAGGGTTTAGATCAATAAGCCTCCTTGCCGTATATACCGATTTATCGCGCGTGTCTCCCGGCAAACCCGTCATCATCTGCAGGACCAGTGAAAGACCCGCGCGTTTGATTATCCCGGACGCTCGCACAGTGTCGTCTGAAGTATGGCCGCGCCCTGCCGTTGCAAGCACATCGTCGCACATGGACTGCGCCCCCAACTCGACAGTCGAGACTCCGAAACTGATAAGCCTCTCAACAGCGGCGTCATCCACACAGTCCGGCCTTGTGGAAACTCTGATAGAATTATCCGGGTTCAGCCCAAGAAACTGCTGCGCAGCTTCCAGCAGTTCGATTTGCATGCGTGTGGGAAGCGCTGTAAAACTCCCGCCATAAAAAGCGAGTTCCGCGCCCGCAGGACTTATCCGGTCAGAGTAAGCTTTGCGCACATCATCCGCCGAAACAGGTTTGAGCTCCCCGGAAATCAAACGCTGGTCGCAAAAAACGCATTCATGCCCGCAGCCAAGGTTTGGTATAAAAACAGGGATAATCACCCGCTTCGGCCTTGCCATAATCAATTCTCAATTCTCAAATCTTCCAACGCAGACTTTGCCGCAAATTGCTCGGCTTCTTTTTTACTTTTACCAGTTCCGACTCCAATGCAACCGCCGTTCATCCGTACTTCCGCTGTGAAAGATTTCATATGATCCGGGCCGCTCTCGTCTACTGTATGGTAACTGAGAAGCCGGCCCTCTTTTTCCTGCACTACTTCCTGGAGCGCAGTCTTATAGTCGGAAACCTCGGTTCGCTTACGTTGCGCTTGCGGCGCCAGATGTCCGGTTATAAACTTTGACGCGGCCTCAAAACCTCTGTCAAGGTATACAGCCGCGAGAATTGCCTCGACCGCATCCGCAAGTATAGACGGCCGCGCCCTGCCGCCGTTCTTTTCTTCCCCCTTGCCCAGTAAAATAAATTCTCCGAGACCAAATTTAACGGCTAGCGCGGCAAGGCTCTTTTCACAGACCAGGTCCGCTCTCAACTTTGTCATTTTTCCTTCAGGCATATCAGGGTAAACGGAAAAGATGAACCCCGCCACTGACATCCCCAACACAGAGTCGCCAAGGAACTCAAGCCGCTCATTGCTGCCGGTTCCGCTATTTTTCATCTCATTGGCGTAAGAGCTGTGCGTTAAAGCCGCAATCAGCAACGCTTTATTCTCAAATTCATAACCGAGCCTCTTTTGCAGTTCGGAAAGCTGCATTTCAGTCATTTATCCGCCCTTCATAAACAAAGGCGGGTTAAACCCCGCCGTAAGACTTGTAGTTTCTTAATCGCAGTT
>Ga0082212_10010712_pt1 | contig 11713 bp, 11 predicted proteins | sample TergutNt197P3_FD_71548 | JGI IMG/M metagenome (GOLD analysis project Ga0082212, IMG submission 71548) | Neocapritermes taracua P3 segment gut microbial communities from Petit-Saut dam, French Guiana - Nt197 P3 | ecosystem: Host-associated > Arthropoda: Insects > Digestive system > Gut ... | reverse complement strand
GATATTTTCGTCCAGTCTTGTGGATTTTGAGGGCGAATACTTGGAGTATTTAACCGAAAAAGACGCAAGGCTGGGCGGAAAGAGACGATGTAAAGATGATGGTGGGATTTAATCAGCGTTCACCTAAAAGGATAATATAGCATTTACGCCCCTTAGTCAACAGTAATATTAACCATAATATTCTCTTGATTTATTTACAAACGATGGTATACTTGTTGGCATTAAGTACCGCTTACTGACGGCGAAAACACAATAAAGGGGAGGAAAACAATGAGCATTTATGACTTCAACAGTTTGTACCGCTACAGCAACGCCGCAAACAACCTATTAGTAGGAACAGTCATTTGCATCGTCCTGGCGCTTGCGGGGGGCATCGTCCTTTACTGCACATTTTTATCTAAAAAGAACAACGGCAAGTTTACAGGCTTCCTAGGATGGCTGTATGACACCCTCAGCTTTAACTCGCTCCTGCTGGAACTCCTCATGAAGATCTGTTATTTAGTCACTGCAGGTTTCATAACACTGTACTCGATCGTGTTATTATTCGTGCCCGGCGCCGGTTTCCTGACTTTCATTTTACTCCTCGTTCTCGGGAATATCGTAGTAAGGATCGCATATGAGTTCATGCTGATACTCATAATCATTTGCCGCAACACCAGCGAGATCAGTAAAAAACTCGGCGGTCACGACGGCGACTCTTCAGCGCCGTCATTCGGTCCGGCTGCATACAGGCCGGGGCCGCCGCGCCAAAAACCGCAATTCCAGCAGTATCAGCCGCCGCAGCAGTATGCCCAGCAGCAGCCAACATACGACCAGCCTGCATATGGACAGCCGTCTTACGACCAGCCCAATCAGCAGGCATATAATCAGCCCGCGTATGACCAGCCGGCATACGACCAGCCCGCACAGCAGCAGTACACGCCTCCGCCGCCTGCTTACCCGCAGCCTGCGGAACAGCACCCCGCCGCCGAGCAGCCTCTGTTTTGCTCTGAGTGCGGCACAAAGCTAGAACCGGGTTCAGTGTTCTGCCCGAATTGCGGAGCCCGGCAGGGATAATAAGGATTTCATACTAAATGAGCATGAGATTGATACTGATCGGGCCGCCGGGCGCAGGAAAAGGAACGCAGGCGGCCAATCTCAGTAAAGAACTGAATCTTCCCGTACTGCCAACCGGGCACATCCTCAGGGTGTCTGTCAAAGAGGGCAGCGCCGTTGGCTTGGAAGCAAAAGGTTATATGGACGCCGGAAAGCTAGTGCCTGACGAGACTATCATAAACATAGTCAGCGAGTATCTTGCCAAAGATCAGTTCAAGGGCGGCTACATACTGGACGGTATGCCAAGGACTCTCCCCCAGGCGCAGATGCTTGAGGATGCGGACGTCGCCCTCAACGCGGCGATCCTCCTTGATATGCCCGACTCCTTGATAGAAGAGAGAATGACAGGCCGCCGCATTTGTTCGGATACGCAATGCGAAGCTGTGTACCATATAGAAACAGTGCCGCCCAAGCTTGAGGGCATTTGCGATAAATGCGGCAGCGCGCTCATCCAGCGCCGCGACGACATGGCGGAAACTGTGAAAGAGCGCTTACGGGTCTATCACGCGCAGACCGAGCCTATCATCAGTTTTTACAGGTCGCATGAGATCCTTCTTGTTTTCGACGCATCGGAGGGGATCACAAAGACGAGTGAGAGTATACTTTACTCCCTAGGCTGGACCTCGCGCGGAGGCTACGGGATGCATATTTGATCAGTTTCCGAATCCCCGCTCAATTGCAAACCAGTATTGCATCTGTTAGAACCTGCGGCAACATGCCGCGGGTTTCTTCGTTTACATCGAAAATCTTTACGCGCGGACTGTTTTTAATGCTTTCATGCCATGGAACATCGCCCAGCCGCAATACGCCGAGCACCGGGGTATGCCCTGCGAGCGTTTCCATCACAGCCTTTTTGAACTCTTCAGCGCTGCTTTCCAGATACCCCAGCTCGTCCATTATTATTAGATCTGCTCCGGCGCTGTCAAGCAGAATCTGCGCGCCAAATGTTTCAAACACCTGCGTGTCGCACACCATGCGCCGCTTAGATGCGTCATACGCAGCGACACGATGTATCACACCCTCGCCGGCTAAAGCCCCTGCAGTGCCTAAACCCGCCTGCGCAGTAGCTGAGTCCGCCTGCGCAGTAGCTGAGCTCGCCTGCGCAGTAGCTGAGCCCGCCTGCGCAGCGCGCATATAAATGTTCGGATCATCTGCCCCGCCGTTCCACGTAAAAAAACCGCCAAGCTTGAACCCCGGCCGGCTCTCCAGCATGTCCAGCGTCCTGCGGATCACCGTACTCTTCCCTATCCCTCTGTCTCCCTGCAAAAAAATATGCATATGACCCCTATCTTCTTGTAAACTCCACTTTTCCATACTCTAACACTTCACCGCTATCCAGCACAACTATTGCGCCTATGAACCCCGGAACGCTGCCTAGAAGCTCTGCGGCGCTGCTGCCAAGGAGTACAAACATTGTGGAGAGCGCATCGCCAGTCATTGAGCTTCTTGCTATGACTGTCGCACTTACGACGTCGCTTTCTACCGGCATTCCTGTGCGCGGGTCCAGTATGTGGTGGTATATCCTGCCGCCGCTTTCGAACTGGCGCTCATATATGCCCGAAGTGACGGCGGACGCCTCACCTGTTTCTATTGTTCCGAGCAGTTCCCCGCTCTCGCTGAAAGGCTTTGTCACACCGACGCGCCAGAGGTTTCCCCCCGGTTTCTTTCCGACGAGGATGACGTTGCCTCCGAGATCGATCACCGCCCCTTTGACGCCTTTTTCCTTTAGGAACGAGGCAAGTCTGTCCGCAATGTAACCTTTTGCGATCCCGCCCAGGTCGAGCCATGCATCCGTGTCCGCCATTTGCACCGTATTTCCTGTCAGCGAAATTTTCGAGGAATCCACAGTATCGCGGGCCGCTGCTATCTCTTGCGCCGCCGGCAGTGAGGGCGTACCCTTGAAGTTCCATAGCCCGCTGAGGCGCCCGATGGTGATGTCAAACAGGCCGCCGGATATTCCGCCGAAAGATAAGCCCGCCAGTATCACTTGCGCCGTTTCGTCTGAAACCGTGACCGGCGCACCTCCCGCATGGTTTACTCGCCACACGTCGCTGCCTTCTATTGTCACAGAAAACAGCTTTTCATATTCTTCGCATAATTCCATCGCTTCTGAGACTAACTGACGGTCAGGCGGATCATAAATCGTAATACTGCACACCGTGTCCAGCATCAGCCGTGTCTCTCCCACCGGCTCAGCTTTACCCCCATAGCACCCGCATAGCATAACAGCAAAGGCAATAATTATAAAATATGCTATGCTTTTTCGCATCTCTCGTCTCCTAGCCACTCAGCGCGATTATGCCCTTGTCTCCTAAATCCTAACTCCTAACTCCTACGCGCCTACTGGCGCGTTGCCCCTAGTTCTCAACCCTCAACTCGCCAACATACTTGCACCAGCGCTGGGCGAAGCGCGAGCCGCGGATTACCATTAAAAAGGGGCCGTAGCCGCCTTCGCTTTGAGATTTCATTATCTCTCCGTCCATCGAAAAGCAGACGTAAATTTTTTCCGCCTCATACACTTCCGCACTGGTCAGCGGCGAATAGTACCCGTCCAACCCCAAAAAAATAAAAGACTGCGCTTCCAATGCTTTCGGAGCAAGCGCCTGCAGAATGCTGCGCAGCTCAACGCCTTTTAATGTCACTTCCCGCGGTACCCCGATGCTGGATGCAAGCATCGTCGTAAACTCCTGAGGCTCTAGCTCGATCAGATCCTGCAACCCGACTGTTGCTGCCGTATCCCCGTCGAGTGTTATCAGGAACTCCCTGTTTTCTTCCAGCGCTCTCTTCAGCTGTGCATCCATACCGTTAAGCAGCGCAAGCACAATGGTGGCAACGAGCAGCGCGGCAAGCGTAATATATACTATTTTATTCGCTTTCTTCATTTTGCTTCTTTCCAAGCGCGCGGAGCTCGGCGCGGTAGATGCGGCGGTTTATGACAAAATGGATCGGGATGATAATGCACATCAGCGCTGCCGCGGCCGTGTGTCCGTTACGGATCATATAACGCGGTATCCCCCATATTACGCCGGTTTTCCCGAAATAGAGCAAGGCGCCGCTCAGCACCAGCGTGAGAAAGACCGGTATAAGCAAAGTGGACAAAACCGCTTTCACGGCGGATAATTTCATCAGTACGCAGCCTCGTTTTCAAGCACGATCTCAAGCAGGAAGTTTGTAAACCTCTGGCCGAAGGTATCGTCGATCACCACGATGCGCATAGCGCCCGGCGCGCCATCCTTCCTTACCAGCGGTTCACCGCCGTCCTCATACATTACGAACACATTGTTCTCTGCAATTATTTCTTCCATCCGAATATCTGAAATGTAGTCATCGACGCCGACAGCAAGCGCATAGCTATACTTCGACGCGAAATCCGGGTCGATTTGCGCGAGGATATTGGACAGCAGCGTACCTGTGAACGAGTGCTGCGTCGTTCCGGCAGACGAATGGATGCTCATCGTCCGTTTCACTGAAGGCAGTGCTTTTATCTCCTCCAGGCTTATCTGCGCGAAAACGACGCCATATGCGCGCACCGCGAGGCTGCTTGTTTCTTCCGGCCCGTTGCCCTGCCCCGGTTCAAAACGCACCATATATGGCACTGCTTCGCAGGTCTGTTTCAATATGAACTCACTGTATGCGCCGAACGCCGCGTTAACGCCGTTTACTATCGCTTCCGTCGTGACTGTCGCGCCTGTTATCGCGACAATCTCCCTTTCATTTCGCGCGGCAAGCCTGGCGATTTGCAGGTATTCATTCACCGCCTTGTTTTCAAACCGCCCGATGAACCAAGCGCTCTCCATATCGCGCACATAATGTTTTGTTTCCATATGCTCCACTATGCGGATACCTACGCATTCGTTCCGCTCCCCGTCAATGACGACCACAATAGTCACCGGCCCGTTATATGCTATTGGTTTGACAATGAAAATATATAATTGTCTGTACTTCCCCAAAGTGCCGTCAAACATATGCACCTTTTCCACCGCGGGGAATTTTGTTGTGATTTCTTTCGTAAAGACGTCGCCGGTAATGTTTTTGAGTTCCATCTCATCGGCCCGGCATATGCTCAGGATCGCAGCCGTCTCATCTTCTGTAAGCACTGTGCCCGCATCCCCCCAGTTGAGGAACATCGCAACAACGCATACAAGGACGACCACTCCAAACGACACAAATATTTTCGATCTTTTCTCTGTATAAAACATAGCACACCCAACTCTACATTATTTGCATACTTTTCTCTTCTCTAAACTCTACACTAACTTCGTAGCCCTCGTCCTCACTATCTCCTTATTCCTAGTTCCTATATCCTACGCGCCGCTGGCGTGTCACCCCTGACCCCTGAGCCACTAACTTACGGCTCCACAACGATCCTTATCCTAAGAAGATCTTCGATATCCGGATAACCGTATCCTTCTTCCCAAACCACGCTTCCCCCTCCGTCAGGCTGCGGTACCAGAATCGCGCCGCTAAGGTCGCTTCCGGGTACGCGAACGCGTTCTCCCATGTTTCCAATCAAGTCGAACTCAGCGTTTTTCACAGCGGCGACTTCCACTTCGTAGAGCAGTTCATCCAGAGGGATGCCAGTCTTGCTGTTTATCGTTTTCGTGCTCACATATTGCTCCAGCATGTTCGGGAAAACCGCAGCGTCCGCATTTGTCGAGATCCAGGAGATATTTTGCACGTTCATCCCAAGCTTGATGTAAGGCGCCACGTTCGTGGGGGCGTCCTCTCCGTCGATTTTTATGTAATAGCGCGACTTCACCATATTCATCGCTTCGTTTTTCTTGAACCCGTCCACTGATTTCATCGTGAAGAACGCGCGACTGTCCACATAGTCCAGCCGGGAGAACACTTGTTCGAGGTCGATCGCATGGTCCTGTGAGCCATAGTATTCGTAGCTGACCGGTTCTATCCCGGCTGTCAGGTTTTTGAATATCCAGACGCTTGTGATGTCTTTCTTTGGTATCTCTTCATAGAGAACAAGTTTCAGTATTTGCTTGACCCAGTACGGCCCGAACTGGTCGGGCACAGCTGCGCGCGCGGGCGCGTTGTCCGCATCGAGTTTGGCTTCGCCGTCGATGGTTACCGCGAGGAATAAATCCGGTGTGGCGTCGATCACTTCTTTGGAGAAGAGGCAATAGTAGCCGTCCCTGCCTATGATACCGAGTCCGGCATATGCGCCAAGGTCGCCGCCTGCGAGTTCTATCACATCTTTAAGGCGCGGGCCGGCCATCAGGAACTCTTCATACAACCCTGTTGTGCGCATGTAGCTCGTTTGCATTTCGATTTGCGGCAGCGCTCTCAATTCTGCAACGCTAATTTCCGCAACGCCGTCCCCCAGCTCGCGCAGTCCCTCTATTTGAATTACCATCGCCTCATACTGCGCATCCCCGCTGCCTTTCGCCTCCGCAGGCTCCCGCGTCCTGTCGCAGCCAGCAGCAATGAATATGCAAATGGAAAGTATGAAAGAAACAGCACTCTTTGTCCTTAACATATACACTCTACACTCTACACTTCTCACTAGCCACTAGCCACTAGCCACTAGCCACTCGTATGACCCCTAACTCCTACGCGCCTACTGGCGCGTTGCCCTCGAAATCTATCCAACCGCAGAGTATTCGAGAACGGCAATCTCGCTGTCGTTCTTGCCGTAGCCCACAGCAAGAACTTTTATCACTGTTGGTCCTGTGACTTGAATCGGTATGGTTAGCTCCGGCTGGTAGGTGCTGGGGTTGTACATCGGCGAACTTGTCGTGGGTGTGCTGCCGTCAAGTGTGTAATGCAGTTTCACTAAACCGATAGTGGGGTGCTGGAGCTTCACTGTTTCGCCGCGTGCGATAGGGCCTGGCATCGGGAACCCTCCTGCTATCGGCCATATTGCGCATGGTTCTGTGCTGACGATTATTTCTGCTACGCCGACAACAAATACGGGGTTTGTCTGCTCGAAACGGTCGCGCTGCCCAATGATCAAGGTGGGTTTATCTTCCCTGATTCCGGCAATATCGTTTGTACCTTCTTTCCAGCGATATGCGATCACCGGGAATACAGGCTGCGCGCCTTCGTCACTTTCAGTTTGTTCAGGATAGTACTGCTGCCTGCCAAGAAGCTGCTCCCTGGTAAGGCTTGCCTCATACCCGTCCGCTGCCCGGAATGTTATCGTCTGCGTGGTTTCAAGCAAACCCGCTTCAGACAGTATGCTTTCGACTTTAAAACCGTCTGCGGCGTAAAAACGCGCGGAGGGCCAGTTGTTTAAGGTTGAGTATGCGTGCGCAAACTCACCGGATCTTTCAGCGGGCAGGTTTTTCAGCGTTTCTTCAGAAAAGCTCCACAACTCCGCCCCTGCTGTATCGAGCACGCGTATGCGGTACAAATCCGGGTCTTCTGCGCCTATCGCCTGCGAGGGGCTAGAAGATTCTGTTGCGCTTGCGGGCGGTTTTGCGGGCTGGCGTAGTGTCAGACTGTCAATTTCGCTGCCGTTGCTGTCATAGGTAATGATAGCCAGTTCGCTTTCAGTCGCAGTGAGGCTCAGATAATTCGGCGATTCGCGGCTCGCTGTAATGTAGTTGCGTTCCCCGGCCGCATATGAGGCTTTTGCTCCGGATGCAGCCATTATTTGCACTATACCGTTCCCGTCTGCCGACGCTGCATCTGCGTCCATTGGCAGCGTTCTGGCATATGAGTGCTGATGTCCGCAAAGAATAAGGTCGGCGCCGAACTCCCGGAGCGACGGCAGGAAAACTCCGCGCATCGTTTCAGCGCGGGCCTCGTCTTTGGGATTGTCAGCCACTGTCCACATGGGGTGGTGCATTACGACGATGCGCCACGCCGCTTTTTGGGCTGCCTCGCTTTGCAATTCAGCTCTCAGCCAGAGCCATAAAGCGTCTTCCTGCTTTCCCGCCCCCATTATGTTGCTGTCCAGCACAATAAAGAAAACGGGTTCAGAGTAGTATGTGTATGAGAACCCTTTGCTATTGTCAGGCGGCGCTACAGCAGGAAAATCAAACTGCTCTGCCAGCAAGGGGTAGTTGTCATGGTTGCCTGCTGCTGCGATCGTGGTTTTGCCTGCTATCAGCGGCTGCGCCGCTTCTTTGAACCGAAGCCATTCTTCCTCGTCGCCGCCGTCGTTGACGGAGTCTCCGCCGAAAACCACCAGCGACGCATCACGGGCGTTCGCTGCGGCCTGCGCCGCAAGCTCGCCGAATGGAGCATAATCACCTGTCTCAGGGTCTGCCTGCGTGTCGCTGAAAAACAGGAATGTCAATGACAGCAGCTCTTCCGCTTCGGGAACATCAGCGGATGCATCAGCAGGCAAATCTTCTCCCGCTTCCACCTGCCGCCCGCATCCATATTGAACTGAGATAAGTATAATTAAAATAACAATCAGTAGCCTTATGCTAAGCCGGGAGTAGCCTACGCAATTAGTTTTCACTTCTCACTCCCCACTAGGCGCGAGCCCTAAGTAACAATAACAAACTCAAAAACAACGACCGCGCTCCTGTCTTTACCGTATCCGGCGGCGAAAGCCTTCACTGTCACGCTCTCTTGCAGGATTATCGGAACGGTCAGCTCCGGCTGGAAATAGCTTGTCGAAGGGTTATATACTGCGCTGTTGTAATTAGGGTCGCTGCCATCCAGCGTATAGTATATCTTGACGCTATCCATGCTGCTATGTAAAAACTCCAGCGCAGTTCCGGCAGACACGCTCCCACCGGCTATTGAAGCCTCCGGCGCGTCCCAAACCCCGGGAGATTCAGTCAAGACTTCAATTTTGCAGACATTCTGCACGAAAACAGATGTATTCACATCATAAGGGCCGCATTGCCCGAAGAATGTGCGGATGTTTTCCGGCCTGACGCTGCCCTCGCCCCATTCCCACGCAATTATCGGTTCCACCCTTGACGCCCCGCTGCTTCCGGCGGCGCTGTGATTGCTGTATGAGTACATCATGCCGCTGAAAACCTGCTCGAGCGTGACCGTTACGCGGTATCCGTCCGTTGCTGTAATGATAAAACCCATTGAGTTGTTCGTCATCCCCGCGTGGTACAGTAACAAATACTGCAAGGAAACACCGTGTGCCGTGGCGTGGCCGAATCTTGGCCAGTTATTAGTCGTAGAGTACACATACTCGCAATAACCTTTGCTTATCGACTGCAGTTGGCTGAGCGTCCATGTAGTCTCTTTCGCTACGCCGGCTCCGAAAATGGTAAGTATCACCGGCTCGTCAGGTGACGCCGGCGCGGCGGATGGCTCAGACGTACCGGGCGCTTGTGACTCTTCCGGCGGCTCGGGAGAGCCGGGCGGTGATTCTACTATCGTTTCCGCTGCGGATGGCCCTGCGGACTCGGATACCGCCGCTCCTGATGAGCTCGTTTCTTTCGGCGTTTCAATCGTTTCCGAAGCGGAAGGTTCCGGCGGCGAAACTGCATCCGGCGGCGCAGCGTTTTCCGAAGCATCCGGCCCCTGCGTATCCGCCGGAGTACCCTGTACAGTTCCTTCAGGCGATGGCACAATATCAGGGGTGTTTCTCTCGCCCGCAGCTCCCGATCCATCGTACGGCGAAAGCTCAGCAACAGACGGCGAAGCATCCTCCGCCGCGCCGCTCTCAACTCCGCTGACGCGCGCATCTTCTGCGCTGTCGCTTTGCTTAGCGCAACCCGCAGCAAGCGTAAAACACAAAACAATAATAGTAAAAACAGCCAGTATTCTTTTCATTTATTTTAACCTTTTAAACGTTGGCTTTGGTTGCCGTGTTATAAAACGTATAGCGCTTTCAATTCTAAAAAAATATACGTTTATTGTCAAGTATTGAAGTTATTGCTAACTTGTAATAAAATCATGCAAAATAAATTTGTAACTGTTCTAAGGAGTTACTTACAATGGAAACAAGCACAATAGCGTTAATAATAACCGCGGCAATGCTGGTGCTGTATGTTACGGAGCTGCTCCCCATTGCAGCAACGTCGATACTAGCCTGCGTCGCGCTGGCCATATTCGGCGTTACCCCGCTGAGCTCCGCATTCTCCGGATTCGGCAATGACATAGTATTCATGCTCGCCGGGATGACGATCGTCGGAGCCTCCTTATTCGAGACCGGCGCCGCAGCCGTTATCGGCAAGAGGATAGTATCGCTTGTCGGCACCAACGAAAAAGTCTTTATCGCCGCACTCATAATATTCAGTATCCCCTTCTCAGCATTCCTGAGCAACACCGCGACAGCCGCGATAATGCTGCCGATCGCCGCGTCCGCGATTTCGGCGTCCGGCGGGAAGCTGACAAAAAAGAACACATATATGATGGTCGGTATTGCATGCGTCGCCGGCGGCGGCTTGACGCTGGTGAGCTCAACGCCCCAGCTGATCGCCCAGGGGCTGCTGCAGGAGGGCGGGCACCAGACAATACGGTTTTTTGAGCTTGGATATTTCGGCTTCCCGATCCTCGCCCTGCTGCTGGTGTATTGCCTGACCGCCGGTCATTCTCTGCAGAAGAGGTTCTTCGATTTTCAGGAACACAGTGACGGGCAGGCGAATGCACCTTCCGGCGGCGAAAACGTCAGCGGCGATAACGGCGGCGGCGATAACGGCGGCGGTGATAATGGCGGCGGCACAAAGGCCGGAGCTTCCGCCAATGCATCAAAGAGCGCCGCAAAAATGTGGATATCGATCGGTATCCTTGGATTTTGCGTGGTTGGATTTATCACCGGCATCTGGTCGCTGGGCGTCGTTGCAGTGGTCGGAGCTGTTTTGGCTGTGGCTACGGGATGCATTTCACAAAAAACGGTGTTCGAGAAAATGGACTGGACGACCGTTATAGTTATGGGCTGCTCCTTCGGTTTCGCATCGGGTTTTGACCGGAGCGGCGCAGGGAGGCTCATCGCAAGCGGCGTGATGGCGCTTTTAGGAGACAATATTTCGCCATGGCTTCTCTATTCGGCGCTGGCCCTGGTGACTGTGCTGCTGACAAATTTCATGACCAGCACGGCAACGGGTGCGCTTTTGATCCCAATCGCGATTTTCACTGCTGTGGAAATGGGTTATGACGTGAAGAGCGCGGCAATGGCTGTCGCTATTGCCGCGAATATTGGTTATGCCACTCCTGTTTCCACTCCGCCGCTGACGATGACTCTTTCTACCGGTTACCGTTTCAAGGACTACTTAAAAGTCGGCGGCCTTTTCAACGTCCTCGCCTACTTACTGCTGATCCTACTATTCCCTCTCGTATTAAGCTAATCTGCACAAGCTTCGCAGCCCTCGTCCTCACTATCTCCTAGTTCCTAACTCCTAGTTCCTACGCGCCTATGGCGCGTTACCCCTTATTCTAAAAACTCGTCAACAACGCGAACCGCTTCATCGAAATCGCTGTGGAGCAGGTGTTCCGCGATACTGTTGAGCAGTTCCTTTGTCGGCTGCGACCATTGGAGTTCCCGGAGCTCCGATAATACTCCGTCCGCCGCGTTTTCATCGTAGTCTTCGCAGGCGGTTTTTATTTGGGCGAGCTTTTCGCGCAGCAGCGCGGGGTCTTCGTCTGACGCCGCTTCTGAACCTTCTTCCGGTTCGGGTACGAGTTCCGTAATGAAATCACGCAGCGAGTTGAGGAACCCGGAGGTCTGTGCCCGGATCATTTC
>Ga0082212_10010711_pt1 | contig 11713 bp, 9 predicted proteins | sample TergutNt197P3_FD_71548 | JGI IMG/M metagenome (GOLD analysis project Ga0082212, IMG submission 71548) | Neocapritermes taracua P3 segment gut microbial communities from Petit-Saut dam, French Guiana - Nt197 P3 | ecosystem: Host-associated > Arthropoda: Insects > Digestive system > Gut ... | reverse complement strand
CGTTTATTTGGAAATAAAGATTTTGCTTTTAATTGGTTGACGGATTCTCGCACTGCTTTTCTTTGTGTTGCGATAGCTGCTATTTGGCAGTATATCGGTTATCACATGATTATTATGTATGCAGGAATAAAGACCATATCTCCCGATTATTATGAAGCAGCTATGATTGATGGAGCTACTGGAAGTAAAGCTACATGGCATATTACCATTCCCTTACTAGCACCTGTTATTAAAACTTGTGTAATTCTGGCAACCGTTGGTTCTGTTCAAACCTACGATATTGTCACTGCTATGGTTGGATCTGGTTCTCACAGTGATACTCAAGTACCAGCCATTCTATTATGGCGAAATCTGTTTAAAGGAAGAAGAGTAGGTTATGGAAGTGCCCAGGCTTTCTTTCTAGTAATTATCTGTCTTTTACTCAGCTATTGGATAGCTCGCTTGTTTAAAAAGGCAGAAGAAAATGCGACTTTATAAGATGAATAAGAATAAGAATAATTTAAAACAAAAAAATAAACAATCGATCATTAAACAAATCATTAAATGGTTAACTGTCACTTTTATGACCTTGTTTGCCGGGATTCAGTTATTTCCTTTATATTGGTTGATTATGTTTTCCCTAAAGTCTAACTTAGATATTTTAGAAAGTAAGAATATTTTAGGTTGGCCCCAAAATTTCCAATGGGGTCATTATGTGACGGTCTTTACTCGTTCAGCAATTCCTGTTTATCTGATGAATTCCGTGATCTATACTGGAGCTACAGTTATTATTGTCGGTTTATTAACTTCAATGGCGGCTTATGCTTTAACGAGATTACGTTGGAAATTATCGGAAACAGTTTTTATGATTTTTGTAATAGGTATTATGATTCCTGTACATGCGGCCCTGTTGCCATTGTTTCAGGTTTTAAATATTACTAAATTAAAAGGAGTTCCATATCTTGGATTAACAATAGTTTATGTGGCTTTTGCGATTCCAATGAGTATTATGATATTAAGTAGTTTTTTCAAAAGCATACCTCATGAATTAGAAGAAGCAGCTTTTATTGATGGTTGTAATGTGTATAGTTCATTTTGGCGTATTATGGTACCTCTTATCATGCCAGCTTTAGCAACTGCTAGTATTTTCACGGTTATGGGAACCTGGAACGATTTGTTGTTAGTACAGACTTTTGTTGATGTCGGTAGCCTTAAAACAATTACAGTGGGAGTTTTAGACTTTGTTGGCCAACATGCTAGAAAACTAGGTTTAATCGGGGCAGGTATGGTAACAGCTACTATTCCAGTAATTGTCATTTATATAATTTTTAGTGAAAAGATTCAACAGAGTTTAATTCAAGGAGCGATTAAAGGATGATTAAGTTTCCAAAGGATTTTATTTGGGGAGCAGCTACTTCAGCTTATCAAATAGAAGGTGGAGCCTACAAAGATGGTAAAGGACTTTCCATATGGGATGTTTTTTGTCAAGAACCAAATCGTATCTACAATGGTCAAAATGGAGATATAACTTGTGATCATTATAATCGCTATCCAGAAGATTTTGCTTTATTAGCTAAATTAGGAATTAAAAACTATCGCTTCTCATTTTCTTGGACAAGATTATTTCCTCAAGGAATAGGAAAAATAAATCCTGAAGGATTAGCTTTCTATGATCGTTTAGTTGATGAAATGTTAAAAAATGATATTACTCCTTATGCGACTTTATTTCATTGGGATTATCCCTATGAATTGTTTTGTAGAGGTGGATGGCTTAATCAAGATAGCCCATTATGGTTTGCGGAATATACAGAATTAATCGCCAAACATTTTAAAGATCGCATTAAGCATTTTTTCACCTTAAACGAACCTCAGTGTTTTATTGGAATATCAACTAAAGAAACAATTCATGCACCAGGCATTCGTTTTTCCAATCGAGATAATCTAAAGATGGCTCATAATGTTCTTTTAGCTCATGGTCATAGTGTGAAAGTGTTACGTCAAAATATCAAAGATGTGGTAGTAGGTTATGCACCAACTGGTCGTTACTTTCATCCCACCAATAACAAAACTGATGATATAGAAGCTGCCAGAAAAGCAACTTTTGATTTTACACAAGATAATTGGGAGTTCTCTGTATCATGGTGGAGTGATCCGGTAATATTAGGGCACTATCCTATTGATGCCTTAGAAGTTATGAAGGATTTAATGCCGAATATCAAAGATGGGGATATGGAAATAATCTGTCAACCTTTAGATATTTTAGGTCAAAATATCTATCATAGTGCCGCTGTTAAAGGCAGTGATGATAGTTATGAAGTATTAGCTTATCCCGATGGTCATCCTAAGACAGCTTTCAATTGGCCAGTTACTCCACAATGTTTATATTGGCCACTAAAGTATCTCTATGAACGTTATCAACTCCCACTAATGATCACAGAAAACGGACTTTCAGCTTTAGACAGTGTTTCTCTAGATAATAAGGTACACGATGGAGTACGTTGTGATTACCTTCAAAAACATCTTCTAGCCTTAAACGAAGCCTTAAAAGAAGGTGTGGATATCCGTGGGTACTTTCATTGGAGTTTGTTGGACAACTTTGAATGGAACAGCGGTTATAATGAAAGATTTGGTTTAGTTTATGTCGATTTTAATAGTTTAGTAAGAATACCAAAAGACAGCTTTTATTATTATCAAAGAATTATTGCCACAAATGGCAAAAACTTGGAGGAACCATGGGTTATATAGTAGGAATTGATCAAGGTGGAACCAAAACATACGCCGCCCTTATGAATCGTCAAGGAAAATTATGGAGCGATTATAAATGTGAAGGTTGTTATTTTCCTCGTGATGGAGTTGAAGCAGCTTTAGCTGTTATTAGTAAAGCAGTAACTAATGCCTTAAAAATAGCAGAAGTTAGGATAGAAGAAGTGGAGATAATCGTTGCTGGAGTAACGGGAATTGATTATGAAGGTGATGAAGCAATGATGGAAGAAGCTCTACAGAATATCTATCCTGATATTAAAATTGTAGTTTGTAACGATTGTGAAATAGCTTATTACAGTGGTTCGCTTAATCCTATCGGTGCAGTAATTTGTGCTGGTACAGGAATAAATGCAGCTTTGTTTGCCCCAGATGGACGAAAATTTGTAATGGGAGATTATTTAAAGAGTTCCTTACAAGGAGGAGCTGCTATCTCAAAAAGAGCTTTAGAAGCAGTAGTAGAAGCTGATTTGGGAGCTTTAGCGAAAACAAACTTAACAAATTTGTTTTTAGAGTTCTCTCAAGAAGAAAAAGTCTACGATTTATTAAGAAGATTTATCACTGATGAGGAATTTTCTTTGGAGATAATTTCGCTAGTACCACAGATAATTGAAAGTGCTAATAATAATGATGAAGTAGCTAGAAATATTTTAGATTCTTTCTCTAAAGAGTTATGTGCTTGTTTTTTAGCTGCTTTAAAGCGCATGAATATGTTGGATTTAAATTGTGATATTGTATTAGCTGGAAGTGTCTTTAAAGGTCCAACTAATTATCTGGTTCAAATAATGGCTAAGGAATTATTAACTACTGCTAAAAATATCAAAATAATCAATGCCAACTATGAACCGATTGTTGGAGCTTGTATCTTAGGGGTTATAAGCTTAGTTGGTAATTATGATGAAAAGATGAATGAAAACACAATAAATTCAGCAGCTAAGTGGGGATTGTTACGATCTTCACCGCAAGCTAACTAAGTAAGAGGAGGTTTAAATGGCAAGTATCAGATTCGAACATATAACTAAAATTTATCCTGGTGATATTGAAGCGGTAAAGGACTTTAATTTTGTTATTGAAGATAAAGAGTTCATTATTTTAGTAGGCCCTTCTGGTTGTGGAAAATCTACCACTTTACGAATGATAGCCGGTTTGGAAGATATTACCAAAGGAGAATTGTACATTGGTGATGAACTAGTAAATGATGTGGCACCTAAAGATCGCAATATCGCCATGGTTTTCCAAAACTATGCTCTTTATCCTCATATGACGGTCTATAAAAATCTAGCTTTTGGTTTGCAAATGCGTAAAGTTAACAAAACAGAAATAGATGAAAAGGTTAGAGAAGCAGCTAAGATACTGGATATTGAGCATTTGCTTAATAGAAAACCTCGGGCTTTATCAGGTGGACAACGTCAAAGAGTAGCCTTAGGAAGAGCGATGGTTAGAAACCCCGCAGCTTTTCTTTTAGATGAACCTTTATCAAATTTAGATGCTAAGTTACGTACTTCAATGAGGACAGAAATCATCAAATTACACAAGAAAATAGGAACAACTTTTGTTTATGTGACTCATGATCAAACTGAAGCTATGACAATGGGAGATCGTATTGTAGTTATGAAGGATGGAATTGTACAACAAGTTGATACTCCTCAAAACCTCTATGATAAACCACGAAATCTGTTTGTGGCTGGTTTTATTGGTTCTCCACAAATGAATTTTGTTGAAGCAACAGTAATTAAAAAACAAGGTCAATATTACGCAACTTTTAGTGAGTTCGATATCTTATTATCTAGTAAACTATTGGATTCAATAATAGCAGATAAATATCTTGATAAAAAAGTAGTTTTAGGTATTCGCCCCGAGCATTTAGGAGAAGATCTGAAAACCTTACCTGATAATTCTTTAATAAAAGGAGAAACAGAGTTAGTTGAACTAATGGGAGCAGAGAAATATGTTTACTTTAATTGTGGAGAGAATAAGTTCATTGCTCGCGTACCAGGTAAGTCAACAATCAAAAATGGCGATTTTATCACTTTAGCCATTGATGGTAATAACATTCACCTCTTTGATGTTGATAGTCAAGAAACTATCGACAATTAATGTAGAATTTCTAATTATAATAAAGTAAAAAAGTCGAAGGCTACAGGGATAATTCCGACTTTTTTGCGATAAGCAAAATGTTATACTTATAAAGAATGAAAATATTATGGCAAGTAGCTAAAGAAGCAAAAAAATACAAAGAATTATTTATAGTATCTATTATTAGTACCTTGACACTTTCAATTATCAATTTAATAGCTCCTTTATTGATGTCGAAAATGACAACATTAGTGGCGCAAGGACTAACTAAGGATGACTTAAATCAGATAAAGAATTTGGTAATAAGTTTAATAGTTTTATATTTGTTTCGTATTCTCTTTCGTTATTTGAGTAATTACATGGCTCATCAAGCAGCTTGGAATTTAGTTGGAGAATTAAGGATGAAGGTTTATAGGAAATTAGAAACTTTATCCTTAACTTTTTACCGGGGACAAAAGAGCGGGGACTTAGTAAGTCGAACTATTAGTGATACTGGAACTTTTGAATTGTTGTATGCCCACTTGATACCTGAATCAATTACTAATCTGGTTACGGTAGTTGGAGTAATGGGAATTCTATTTTATATTAACTTTAAACTAGCAGTATTAACATGTTTACCAATTCCTTTGATTTTACTTGCCGGTTGGATCTTCGCCAAGAAAATCCGTCCATATTTTAGAAAAACACAAAAATCCTTAGGTATATTATCTGCTCAATTACAGGACAATTATTCGGGAATTCAAGAGATTCAAATATTCAATCAACAACCATTAGCAACTAGTAAGGTACAAACAAAAGTAAATGTCTTTACTAAATTCATGTTAAAAGCTCTAAATCTGAATGCCATTTTTCATCCTACTGTAGAATTTCTAACAGCGATAGGAAGTGTTATTGTGATAGGTTATGGAGGATACTTAGCGTATTTAAATCAAATATCAATTGGTGATATTGTCGCTTTTCTATTATATTTAACGCTGTTTTATACCCCCATAACCGGACTAGCTCGTTTATTAGAAGAGATGCAACAGGCTTTAGCCGGAGCAGAAAGAATCTTGGAAGTACTTGACTTCCCAGAGATTATCATTGATAACCCTCAAGCAATTAGTTTAAAAAAAGCAAAAGGAAAATTAATCTTTAATAAAGTAAATTTCTCTTACACTGAAGGAATCAAAGTTTTACAAGATGTTTCTTTTATTGCTAATCCTGGAGAGATGGTGGCGATAGTAGGGGCTACGGGAGTCGGTAAAACTACCATTGCCTCATTAATCAGTAGGTTCTATGATCCTCAAGATGGTTTTATCAGCTTAGATGATCATGATATAAAAGAACTTAAAGTCAATGATTTACGAAAGAATATTGCTGTAGTACTTCAGGATACTTTTCTTTTTGATGGTAGCATCAGGGAGAATATTGCTTTAGCTAAACCACAAGCTAAAAAAAGTGAAATAGTAAGAGTAGCGAAGATGGCCAGAATTCATGATGATATTATAACCATGCCCCAATCTTACAATACTGAAGTAGGTGAAAGAGGAGCAAAATTATCTGGTGGACAAAAACAACGAATTGCGATAGCCCGAGCTTTATTATATGATTCTCCAATTTTAGTATTAGACGAAGCAACAGCTTCAGTTGATGTCCAAACAGAAAAAGCTATTCAAAAAGCAATAGCTGAAATAACAGGAAAGAAGACGATAATTATTATTGCCCATCGTCTTTCTACTATCCGTAATGCTGATATTATTTTAGTTATGGAAGAAGGTAAGATAATTCAACATGGCACACATAACGAATTGATTAATAAAAGAGGTCTATATCAAAAAATGTGTAAAACCCAAGATGCAATAGTTGATCGTGAGTGAAAAAATCTTAATGAATATTAAGGATTTTATAAGTGTTTAAAACTATTAAAACAATAAGTTATAACAAGAATACTCAATTGATATTAACAAGAAGTTTATTCATAGTTTAAACTTATTACTTTGAACCTTTTTACTATCTTGACTTAAGAAAATATGATATAGATATAGCGGTTGACATTATCTTTTCCCGTGTGATATATTATTTAGGCATTCATAGAGAATATGGGCCTGTAGCTCAGGTGGTTAGAGCGCACCCCTGATAAGGGTGAGGTCGTTGGTTCAAGTCCATTCAGGCCCACCAAATGAATGTTTCCCGGGGTCATAGCTCAGCTGGGAGAGCACCTGCTTTGCACGCAGGGGGTCAGGAGTTCGATCCTCCTTGGCTCCACCACAAAGACTATACACGAATACACTATGCCTATTTTACTGGTGAGTTCGCTATATTGACATACATAAAGTGAGATTAAATTTCTCGCTTTTTTCATAATATTGTTGCATTTTTATGAGGACAGGAATACAATACATATAGACAGATATCTATATGTTGGAGGTGCAATTATGAATTATGAAAAAGAGGCTTTAGTATTTAAGGCATTATCGGACACTAATAGATTGAAAATAATTGATATGCTTTCTTGTTCTTGCATTGAAATGTGTGCTTGTCATTTACTAGAAAAATTTGATATAACACAACCTACGTTATCTCATCATATGAAAATACTAATTGAGGCTGGTATTGTTAATTCAAGAAAACAAGGATCTTGGTGCTATTATTTTTTAAATCAAGAAAAAATATTTCAAGTAGTAAGTTTTATGAGTAATTTCACCATTGTTAATGGTAATTGCACTTGTGGTTGATAAAATTAAAAAGGAAGTATTCATAATGAACGATAAAAAATGCGTATGTGAAATATGTAAGTGTAATTCGTGTACTTGCGAAAATTGTAATTGCTAATAACCAATAGGAGGGAAAAGTATTATGAACGATTTAGAAATGGATAAAATTCGTAGAAAAGTACAAGATGATTATAAAAAAGTTGCAACTGAGGAAGTACAAGGATGTGGTTGCTCTAGCTCAAGTTGTTGTTCACCAACTGAATTAATTGGCTTATCTATTCAACTTGGATATTCAGAAGAGGAACAAGACGCTGTTCCCGTTGGTGCTAATATGGGGCTTGGTTGTGGTAATCCCCAAGCAATAGCGAATATTAAACAAGGTGAGACTGTTTTAGACTTGGGAAGTGGCGGAGGTTTTGATAGCTTTTTAGCTTCACGTCAAGTTGGTGAAACTGGTAAAGTAATAGGTGTCGATATGACGACTGAAATGATAAATAAGGCTCGTGGTAATGCTAGAAAAAGCAACTATACTAATGTTGAGTTTAGACTTGGTGAAATTGAAAATTTACCCGTTGCCGATAATACTGTTGATGTAATAATTTCTAATTGTGTAATCAATTTATCACCTAATAAGCAGCAAGTATTTAAAGAGGCGTATAGGGTATTGAAAAATGGTGGTAGACTTGCTATTTCTGACATTGTTTTAACCGCTGACTTACCGGCTGAAATAAGACAAGATTTAAAATTATATTCGGCTTGTGTATCGGGTGCAAGTAGTATAAATGATTTAGAGCAATATATGAGTGTAGCGGGGTTTAATGATGTTGAAATTACTCCAAAAGAAAACTCAAAAGAGTTTATAAAAAAGTGGGCGCAAGACTTTAAAGTACAAGATTATATTGTATCAGCGAATATTCAAGCAAAAAAATTATTTAGAAAATAAATTGTAAAAAAAGGCGTATTAATCAACTTCTTATTATTTATAACCATATTTAGTTTTAGCAATTTCAAGAGCATTTTTAAGTAATAGCTCTTGTTCTTTTTGATTTAAAACCCATTGAGAGTTATAGCAAGTATTCCATATAACCCTATAAGCATTATTATCGGCTTTTTGATATTTTCGATCTAAATATAGCTCGTGAGCGAATATATCGGTATAAGCCTCAATATACTTTTTCTTTGCCTCTTTGATTTAGATATAAACTATTTTCCTGTATAAAAAAATGTGCAATAGTTTTTTTAGGTAATACGAATTAAATTATTGATTGTTCCAAAAGCAGCGTTGCTAACTAATGGGTTCATTCAAGGAAATATCTCGTTAGTCTCTTGAGACTATGTGTTCTTAGAGTATACCTAAATTAGAGAATTTATTATTTACTCAATTCACTTAATTTGCTTGCAAACGGGGGTATATACTGTTATTATACAGTTGAATTTACTTGTATATATCTTAATGATATTATCTTCTTTAAAAATGGAGGTGGTTGAAAATCTAAATTTTGTTTTTGGGTTGTTGTATATACTAAATAAGCAAGGAGAATAGTTGTATTTCTGTTCAAATGAATAAAAATACAACAGTATATAAGATATGTTAAAAAAATGCTTACTAATTATTGCTTTGATATTTTTTCTGATATTATATGCTTCTCAAAATACACCAAAATCTACTGCTTTTGAAGCTCCGTTAGAAGATGATACAGCAGAAGCTATGGGAGATTACTATAGATATTTTGATGAAATTCAACTACTATTTTCTACAAATGAAGGATTAGAAAGAGAATATGAAAATATATTTGCAGGGTTTTGGATTGATTTAAGCACATATACTGCAACTATTGGGTTTACTTGTGATGAATCAATATTTCACGATATTGCCAAGAAACACAATGTAGCAACAGTTTTATGTAAAAACACATTTAAAGAATTGAATGACTTTATTGATATAGTTAATGGTCTATTTGATTCAGAGGAATATGGAAATATAGTTAGAGGAGCTACTTTAGTTGATGATGATAATTCAGTAATTGTTTATAAGAAGGCAGCTGGAGACGACAAGGAGTTAAAAAGTATAATTGATAAATTTAATATTAATGGAATAAATTACACTATTGAAGTCGAGGTCTCTTTCTATCCATATGTTGATCATCAAGCTGGCAAAGAAATAGGCCCATCAAATATAAATAAATGTGCTTCTGGATTTACAGCAAAATATAAAAGTAAGGTAGGATTTGTCACTTCTGGGCACTGCTATGCTGAAAAAACAATTGTAAAAAATAAAAGTGGAACAGCCTTAGGAAAAGTTGCAGATGGCAGTTTAAAGTTTAGCTTATCGATGGATGCAGAATTTGTTGACACTTCAGCATATACAGTAACAAAACTAAACTACTTCCCATATACTGGAATGAGTTATTATGACAAATACTTCGTTAATAAGAATTATCTAGCTGTAAAATCAACATCAGTTAGATTTGTAACTAATCAAACATCAACAAGTCAACTTCGAACATGTACAATTACTTCCACAAATGCGACTGCTGGAAATCGAACAGGACTATTAAAACTTGAGTGTAATGGGACAGGTGCAAAAGGTGATAGTGGTGGAATGGTAGCCTTTAGTATTGTTGTTAGCCCAGGTATCACTAATGTCTATGCGACGGGCATTATCTAAGGTTCTGAAACGCCAACACCTAATACAACAGTTTATGCATATTCTTTGGATAAAATATTCACTTCTATTGGACTAACCAATCCATAATAAAATAAAATATTTCGCTTTTAAAACCGGAACTAATTCCGGTTCTAAAAATGTCTTCATAGGGTACATCTTAAAGTTACAGTTAAAGAACGACAATATACAGTGTCAATGAAGTCGTTTTTTTAGTATAATGACAACTGTGAGGTGAGGTCTTAGACTTGAATATGACAGGAGGCTAGAATATAACTACAGTTGGATATGTTATAGTAAGCACAGTTGATAAGAATAAAGATCGGCAGCTGTTTGATGTAGCGCACGATAAAGTATTTATAGACCACGCATAAGGCAGAGATGCTAGTAGACCTGAACTTGAAGGATTAAAAGATTATATTCGTGAAGGTGATGTGCTGTATGTTCACTTAGTGGATAATCATGCAAGGAGTCTTTTAGACCTAAAGTAATTGGTAAATTATTTTAACAGTAAACAAGTAAAGACTAAGTTCATGAAAGAGAACCTAGTTTTCGTGGTGATGATTCACCAAGTTTAAAGTTCTATCTGTTTATCATAGGAGCTATAGCAGAACTTGAACTGGATCTAAACAAAGAAAGGCAGCGGGAAGGAATAGCATTAGCAAAGCGAAGAGGTTTTTATAAAGGTTACAAAAAACTACTAACTGATGAAGATGTTCTTGTTATCAAAGGGTTATTACTTAAAGCAAATCGAAATCAGAAGTTGTAAAAGAATATGGCATTAGTAGAGAAACTCTATATAAATATATAAAAACATGGAGAAGAGATGAAAACAACTGAGAAATTAATAGTAAATTATGCAATAAAGATAACGCAGGAAAGAATTGAAGAGTTGGATTGTATTACCAAAAAGTATTATGAAAATATTGAATACTACTTAACTTTAAAAATGGGAAAAAAATCAGTTTTGATGATGTAAGTGATTTTAACTGATTGAGCAACAAAAAAAGTGAACGTATAACCCAAATCACTATTTTAGGTGGTTTAAAATTCATAAGCTCAGATTTATTAATATAATTAGAACATAAAAAAGGCTATACTTTTTTCTTTAGTGAAACAGCGAATATTCTTTTACAATAAATCAAAATAAACCGTTTATTTTATTCTAAAAATTCAAGAATTCCAATGAAGGACACGCTGTGGTGCAAATGGTTATGATACATTTGGGGGCCAATATGTATCATATTGGGATCCTCGCAAAACTCCAACTAATTATACTTCAGGAATATATAGAATAGAGTTATATAGTTCGATAAAAAATGGGAGTGAAAAGCTATGGATGGAAACTATTTATAGACCTAATTAGAAAGGAGTAGAATAATGGGGAAATTTACATCTAGAATCATTTTAATTATAGTTTGTATCACATGCATAGGAATAATATTTTTTAGTAATAATCAGCATCAAATAGAGGCAAATAAAAGCATTTCAAGTAATGATGTGATTACAGATGCTCTGAACACATATCTGCGCATTA
>Ga0082212_10010710_pt1 | contig 11714 bp, 11 predicted proteins | sample TergutNt197P3_FD_71548 | JGI IMG/M metagenome (GOLD analysis project Ga0082212, IMG submission 71548) | Neocapritermes taracua P3 segment gut microbial communities from Petit-Saut dam, French Guiana - Nt197 P3 | ecosystem: Host-associated > Arthropoda: Insects > Digestive system > Gut ... | reverse complement strand
GCAGCATCAGCAAGCGCTTTGGGTTTGCCTTTTCCTGCTTTTGCAGGGAAATCTTTTTGGAATATTCATATTTTGAGCGTGTTGGCTATCGTGATTAGTTCCATCAGTTTGATTTGGTTTGGAATGACCTTAATCACATTCGGCAATTCGTTTCGTATCGGCATTGATGATAAAACGAATAATAGACTGATAACAACAGGAACATTTGCCATCAGTAGAAATCCTGTTTTTCTGGCATTTATCGCTTTTTTTCTGGGTGTTTTCCTGATGTATTCCAATATGATTACATTGACATTCTTACTGTTGTTGATGATGATGGTACATCGTCAGATTCTAAAGGAAGAAATTTTTCTCAAAACCCATTATGGGAAAGAATATGAAGACTATTGTGCAAAAGTTCGGAGGTATATTTGAAAATCAAAAAAACAATTTGATAGAGATAAATCTTTTTTTGTACTGAATTGCTATCAAAATAATGTTTTCCCTCACACAATTTTACTATTTTTGCCATCCAAATCATTAAAAGAATAATCAGAATAAAAATCATTAAATACCAATCCCTATGAGAATCACCATGATGATATGTGTTTGTCTTTTATGCCTGCCTGCCACAGCACAAAAGAAAAAAGAAATACGAGTGGCTACCTATAACCTTCGATACGACAATCCCGGCGACGGAATTAATGCATGGCCTAACCGGAAAGAAAATGTCAAGGCATTGATCCGGTTTCACGATTTCGATATTTTCGGCACACAGGAAGGTCTGGTCAACCAATTGAAAGACCTGTGTGAAATACCCGGTTACACTTATTTTGGCGCTGGTCGCGACGATGGCTTGTCAGGTGGCGAACATTCCGCGATTTTTTATAAAACCGACCGTTTCAAACTGCTTGACGCCGGTAATTTCTGGTTGAGCGAAACGCCCGACAAACCGGGAAAAGGCTGGGACGCTACCTGTTGCAACCGTATCTGTTCGTGGATAAAATTCAAAGATGCCAACACAAAAAAGGTGTTTTTTGTATTCAATGTACATTTTGACCATCAGGGAGTAGTTGCCCGTAAGGAATCGGGAAAACTGATGATGCAAAAGATTAAGGAAATATCCGGCGATACTCCTGTGATTTTTACCGGCGATCTGAACTCAACCCCCGATACCGAACAGGTTCAAACCATCCAAACTATCATGAGCGACTCATACATGATAACCGCTTTGCCGCCCTACGGACCTGTGGGTACCTTCAATGGTTTCCGTTTCGATGCAGCGTTGAAGGAACGTATTGATTATATTTTTGTAAGCCGGCATTTCTCCGTTTCGAAATATGCCGTTCTTACGGATGCCCTGGAGCAGCGTTACCCGTCGGATCATATGCCGGTTGTGGCTGATGTGGAAATAAAACACAAATAGTAATAGGTTTTGTCTTTGTATATCAATGGATCATTTCAAGTATCACAACGGCGTGCTGTTTTGCGAAGAGGTGGATATAAACACATTGTCCGGTATTCAAACCCCTTTTTATCTTTATTCGTGGAAAACATTTAAAGATCACTATTTCAGGTTTAAAGAAAGTTTTAAGGAACTCGACCCATTGATTTGTTTTGCTGTTAAAACCTGTAACAATCTTGCTATTTTGAAACGTCTTTCCCAACTTGGTGCAGGAATGGATATTGTGAGCGGCGGCGAATTGTTCATGAGCAAACTGGCCGGTGTGCCCGCCGGAAAGATTGTATTTGCGGGAGTAGGGAAAACCGTTGAGGAGATTGAACTTGCGATGGATTATGGGATTGGATTTTTTAATGTGGAATCGGAACCGGAATTTATCCGAATTGAAGAGATTGCCGCCCGCAAAAATAAAGTAATGAACGTATTGCTTCGGGTTAACCCTGATGAATATGACAAAAATACGCATGAAAAAACAACAACAGGAAAGAAAGGCGGAAAGTTTGGTATTGATACGGAACACATATCCGATTTCTTTGAAAAATATGGGAAAAACGATTTTCTGAAACTCAGCGGGCTTCATATTCACATAGGTTCTCCAATCTATTCGGCAGAACCCTATGTAAAGGCGATCCTGAAGATGATCGACCTGATTTCGAAATTGAAACTGAAAGGTTTTCCAATCGAATATATAGACATTGGCGGTGGTTTTGCAGCCGATTATGAGGATGGTACATCGCCGGCCTGGGCTGAATATTCACAGGCAATAGCTCCTTTGTTGAAACCATTGGTCAACAGCGGAATGAAAATCATCATTGAGCCGGGGCGGACTATTTCGGCAAATGCCGGAATCCTTGTTACTTCCGTACAATACATCAAAAAAACGGATACCGGCAAAAAAATCATCATTACCGATACGGGGATGCACCATTTGATCAGGCCTGCGCTTTATAATGCCGATCATTTCATTTGGCCGGTGAATCCGGGAAATTCATTTTCCATAACCGAACGTCGGTTTGATTTGGATTTTGACGGACTGGCAGCATACGATATTGTCGGCCCGATATGCGAATCGAGCGATTATCTTACAAAAGAACGAAAACTGCCGCCGGTAGCGCCATCGGACAGATTAGCCATATTCACTGCCGGCGCCTACGGAATCGTCATGGCAAGCCAGTACAATGCACAGACGCGGCCTGCCGAATATTTGGCGGATGAAGACAAATTATTCATGATCCGCGAAAGAGAGAATTACGAAGATTTGATCAGCAAACAGTGCGAGCAAAGGGCAATATAAAATTTCGCGTACCTAAAACAGCAAACTGAAACAGGTACCCTCTCCGGGTACCGATTGCGCCTGTATGTTTCCGTGGTGCAGCATCATGATTTGCTTGCACAGGCTTAAGCCAATACCGTTGCCGTTCTTGCGCGTACTGAAAAACGGGATGAAAATCTTGTCCATCACCTCGTCGGTGATGCCGACGCCATTGTCGGTTACTTTGATGATGGGGTGTTTGTTGAGGCTCAGGGCAGCCGACAGGATAATGCGCGGTTCCTGTTTTTCTTTTACTGCCTCTATAGCATTCAGTATCAGATTAATCATAATCTGTTCCACAAGCGATGCATCAGCGTCGATGTACATCAACGGGTCTTTCAGTATTACTTCTAATTCAATGTTCTTCATAGTAAGCGAGGGAAGCATCAGTTGCGATATGTGCTCGAACAAAGTGCTGACCTGTACTCTGGAAACATTCAGTTCGGTGATTTTGTTCAGATTGCGGTAAGTTTCTGCAAAAGAGAGCAAACCCTGACTTCGCCGCATAATGGTATCAATACCCAATTCGAGATCCTCGGCAATACTGTCGGTACTGATGGTTTGTTCTTTGGTTTTAGCCAAAAGATTTTTCAGCGTTCCTGCCAACGACGAAATAGGCGCTACAGAATTCATGATTTCGTGGGTCATTACGTTCAGCAGGCGTTGCCAGGCTTTCGACTCGGCTTCGTCCAACGCTTCGTTCACATTCTGAAAGGCCAGCAACCGGTAAGGTATTTCCTGCATGATAAATGTTCCTGTAGCCACCAGTACCTTGCTCTGAACATCATCCCGCGTAATTGGAATTACCGTACTAAATTCGTTTCCAAGTGATTTCAGACTTTCGAATAGTGGTTCATTACGTTGCTGCAATGCGTTGAAATTTCTCAGGTTGGGAATGCCCAGCAGATCCTTCAGCGCCTGATTCATCCAGAGTACTTCGCCCGTATCAAGCCGGTACGAAAGAATGCCGGTATCCACCATTTCGATGATTTTTTGAAGGTATTGGTACTGCATCTCCTTTTCGCGGTTGACGCTGGTTATGACGTCGCATATTTCATTACATCCCTGGTGCATTTGCCAGATATACGGCGGACAACGCCGATTGAAAAATCTTCTCGAAAAATCGCGGTAACGTATCGTTTCCACTAAATCCTGAAATTCGGATAAAATCTTTTTGTTGATGGATATCAGGTGGTAACACTGGTATAAAATCAAAATCAACAACAACAGGCCGTACCACATTTCAGAAACAATACACCACGCTAACGCGCAGATAGTGACGATCAACAGGAATACATATATGATTATTCTGTTCATAATGAATCAAAAATTAATAATTTAACATAAAATATTTCATATTTTCCATTTAGCAGGAATGGTATAGGTCTTGCCGTTTTGGGTAACCACATCGGGCATGATGCTATTCGTAAATTTTACCTTGTTGTATTCAAGTTTTATTACTTTACCCTTGATATTTCTCAGGAAACTATTCAAATCACTTGAAAAACCATTAGGAGGGAAATAAATCTTTATCTTTTTCTCATGAAAATGTTTTTTTATAAATTCAAGAGGCGGCACAAGGTCGCTGTCAGCGCTTACCAGCACGATAATATCTGTTTTGTCTAAAGCGCAATCTCCCATTATTTGTACGGAGATGTTAACATCGGTACGCTTTTCTTCGGGTTTACTGATGGCTGCCTGGCAGAAAGGACAAACATCATATCTGCGATAATATTTTCCTTTTACAACTTCAAACCGATTGCCATTAAGCAATTTATTAGCGCTGAGCAATGCGCTTTGTCTGCTGCTTTTCTGTATGTTTAGCGGCGTGGCGGTAAAATAGACTACCTTTTGTAAAATTTGATTTTTCCCCAAAAACTGATCGAATAGTTTTACAAAATCAATCCAGTAGAATTTTTTCCAATCTCTATCCGCTTCTTTTTTTCGCTTTAATCCGTAATAGAAATTAAAACCATCGACATATACCGTAACTCTTTCCATTCCACATAAAAAAAGTAAAAAGCCTCTTCCGGAGAGGCTTGCCTATACCGGAAAGTATAGGGGGACGTTAATTATGCCACAAAGATACGATATATTTTTGATAAACACAAAATTTTTCAATGTTTTTTTGTTTTTCATCATAAATCGTATTTATCCAAACGGCGATACAAAGCGGTACGGGTCAATCCGAGTTCTTTGGCGGCTTTGCTGACGTTGCCGCTGTGCTTTTCGATGACGCGCAGTATCGTGTTCTTTTCCATATCGCTCAGGTTCGACTTGCCTTGGTTTTGCTGCGTTCCGGCAGTTGATGATTCTATGGGCGAGAAAATCAAATCTTCTGCCTTCAATTCGCCGGAATCAGCCATAATCACCGCTCGTTCAATGATATATTGCAATTCGCGTACATTGCCCGGGAAACTGTGCATTTGCAATTTGTCGATTGCCGATTGCGACAGAGTGACGCCTAATTTGAGATATTTGTCGGCATAAATACGCATATAATGGTTGGCCAGCAACGCTATATCGCCTTCCCGCTCACTCAGCGACGGCATCATGATTTCCACCGTGTTGATGCGGTATATCAAATCCTTGCGGAAACGCTGGTCGTCGGCAAGTTCGTTGATCGGAACGTTGGTAGCGCAAATGAGCCGTATGTCAATAGGTATGGCCTCGTTGGAACCTACGCGGCTGACAACGCGGTTTTGAAGGACTGTCAGCAGCTTGGCCTGCTGCGCCAGCGAAATATTCCCGATTTCGTCGAGAAACAGGGTGCCGCCCTGCGCCGCTTCAAAGCGCCCCGTACGGCCTTCGCGTGCATCCGTAAAGGCGCCTTTGGTGTGGCCGAACAGTTCGCTTTCAAACAGGCTGTCGGTGAGCGCTCCCACGTCCACTTTCACAAACGGTTTGTCGGCACGTAGCGACTGGTCGTGTATGGCTTTGGCAATCAAATCCTTTCCTGTTCCGTTTTCTCCCAATATCAATACATTAGCGTCGGTAGGCGCAATCTTTCTGACTTTATGGAAAATGTCCATGATCACAGACGATTCGCCAATAATGCCGGGAGTGGTTATCTTTTTTTCTTCGGCGGCAGTTTTCTTGCCGTCATTTTGGGGCAACACATCCGAAATGGTTTCGAGCAACTTGTCGTTGTGCCATGGCTTGACGATAAAATCGGCTGCTCCTTCTTTCAAAGCCCGTACAGCAAGGTCGATATGACCATAAGCGGTAATCATAATCACTGCCGTTGATGGCGACCATGTTTTGATTTGCTGTAACCAGTAAAGGCCTTCGTTACCCGTATTCAGCGCACTGATGAAATTCATATCGAGCAACAGTACGTCAAACGAAGCGCCTGTAACTAAACGCCGCAGATTTTCGGGATTGGAATCGGTAACTACATTTTTCACTTCGGGTTTCAACAACAATCGGGCTGCCGTCAGGATGTCGGCGTCGTCGTCAATGACGAGAACATTGGCTTGGCGAAGATTCATCTCATTTTTGATTTTAGATTGATGATTTTGATAGGTAAACTTTTTGACAAAAATTCAAATACTTAGGCAATCAGTGTCGCCTCGCCTGTGCAATCCAATACCTGATGAGGATATAACCGAACAACATACCGCCTAAATGGGCAAAATGTGCAATGCTGCTTCCCGGTTGCGAAACGCCCAGTACTAATTCAAGGGCGCCGTAGCCTATCACTAACCATTTGGCTTTGATGGGCATAGGCGGAATAAGAAGCATCAATTGGGTATTGGGATACATCATACCGAAGGCAAGCAGGATGCCGAACACGGCGCCCGACGCACCTACAGTAGGAATGTTAATGGCAGAATGATAAATCCGGTGCATGTTTTCCAGCGCCGTAGCTGCATATCCCGGATCGCCGGGCGACAGGCTCCATTGGTTGATGAAATCGTAAACGCTTTGGTTAAAGTAATCTTTGTTGGATTCAACAAACTGCTTGAATAACTCAGGTGAGGGCGCATTTTGAAAAGCGGTAATGGTTGAAAGCATACCCGAAAAAACAAAATGATTAACTAAGGTATGCAGAACTGCGGCGCCAATACCGGTAAACAGGTAATAAAACAGAAATCGCTGACCTCCCCACGCATTTTCGATGGCCGTGCCAAACAGCCACAGGGCATACATGTTGAAAAGTATATGTGCCATGCCGCCGTGCATGAACATATAGGTGATATACTGATATGGGTGGAAAAGGTCTGACCCAGGATAATACAAGGCTAATTTTTTCGTCAGGTCAAAATGAAATTGTATGCTGAGCACATACGTAGCCAAAAAGAACAGTACGTTGATGATTAATAAATTCTTGACTACCGGTGAAATTCTGTTCATAACAAGTTGTGATTTTTCAAGCCAGTTCCGCTTCGTTTTCTTCCATTTCCGAATCTACTTCTATTTCCGAATCCGTTTCAGTTGCGGTAATAATTTTAAACGTCAGTTCTTCCTTTTTCTTATTGTAACCAATACGAATGACTTCGCCGCCTTTTGGCGATTGCTGAATCAGCACTTCGGCCATCGGGTTTTCGAGATATTTCTGTATGGCGCGTTTTAGCGGCCTGGCTCCGAAATTAACATCAAATCCCTTTTCGCAAAGGAAATCTTTTGCTGCGGAAACGATTTTGATGGCATAGCCCATCGCTGTAACGCGGTCGAACAGGCCTTTCAGTTCGATGTCGATGATTTTACCGATGTCGGCCTTGCTCAAGGTGTTGAACAGCACCACATCGTCAATACGGTTGAGGAACTCTGGAGCAAACGTTTTCTTGAGCGCATTTTCAATTACGCTTTTGCTGTATTCGTTCGCCTGCGCCTTGCGCGCTTCGGTCTGGAAACCTACGCCCTGCCCGAAGTCCTTCAACTGCCGCGTACCGATGTTGGATGTCATAATAACAATGGTATTGCGAAAATCAATTCGCCGCCCCAGACTGTCGGTCAATTGGCCTTCGTCAAGCAATTGGAGCAGGATATGATACACATCGGGATGCGCTTTTTCAATTTCGTCGAGCAGCACCACCGAATAGGGTTTGCGACGCACCTTTTCGGTCAGTTGTCCGCCTTCTTCGTAACCTACATATCCGGGAGGTGCTCCCACTAAGCGCGATACGGAAAATTTTTCCATATACTCACTCATATCGATGCGAATGAGGTTGTCGTGACTGTCGAACAGATAACGCGCCAGCACTTTGGCCAACTGTGTTTTCCCCACGCCTGTCGGCCCCAGGAAAATAAAACTCCCGATGGGTTTGTTCGGGTCTTTCAATCCTGCGCGGTTGCGCTGTATTGCTTTCACCACCTTGTCGATGGCTTCGCTTTGCCCGATAACGCTTTCGCGAAGTTCACCGCCCATGCGCAACAGTCGCGTTCCTTCCGCCTGCGCGATGCGTTGCACCGGTACGCCGGTCATCATGGCGACTACTTCGGCCACTTTTTCGTCGTCAACCACGCTGCGGTTTTTCGACAGATCATTTTCCCATCTGGCTTTGGCCTGTTCCAATTTTTCGAGCAACACCCTTTCGGTATCGCGAAAACCGGCGGCACGTTCAAAATTTTGACTCTTCACCGCGGCCGTCTTCTCACGCCTCGTTTCTTCAATAGTTTCCTCTAATTCAACCACCTGTTGCGGCACTGTGATGTTGTGGATGTGCGCACGCGAACCGGCTTCGTCCAGTGCATCAATGGCTTTATCGGGCAAATGGCGGTCGCTGACGTAGCGGTGGGTGAGCCTTACGCAAGCTTCAAGAGCATCAGGCGTATAGGCAACATTATGATGGTCTTCGTAACGTTCCTTGATATTGTGAAGAATTTGAATGGTTTCCTCTTCGTTGGTAGGCTCCACCATTACTTTCTGAAAACGGCGTTCCAGAGCGCCGTCTTTTTCGATATATTGACGGTACTCATCAAGCGTAGTGGCTCCGATGCACTGAATTTCGCCGCGCGCCAATGCCGGTTTCAACATGTTGGCAGCATCCAATGAACCGCTTGCTCCGCCGGCGCCCACCAAAGTATGGATTTCGTCTATAAACAGGATAACATTGCTGGTTTGCTGCAACTCGTTGAGAATGGCTTTCATCCGTTCCTCGAACTGCCCGCGGTATTTCGTTCCGGCCACAATCGAACCTAAATCAAGGGTCAGTACCCGTTTGCCGAAAAGCAGACGCGATACATTGCGACTGATAATTCTCAACGCCAGCCCTTCCACAATGGCCGACTTACCCACGCCGGGTTCGCCAATCAGTATAGGATTGTTCTTTTTGCGGCGGCTCAATATCTGCACCAATCGTTCAATTTCTTTGTCGCGACCTACAATTGGATCTAACCGGTTTTCCTCGGCAGCTTTGGTCAGGTCTGTACCGAAATTATCAATGACAGGCGTTTCGGAGTTTGTTTTTGACGACTGTTGCGGCCTGCCGCTCTGTCCCTGTCCGGAGCCGGCGGGTACGCCTGCGGGCACGATACGGTCGTCATCGTCGTCACCGTAATCGGCGCGAATGTCGTCGGGGAAAAAATCTAAACCTTCTAATTTCATGCGTACTGCTAAATAATCAATATTTATTTCATGGAACATTTTCGTAACGAAAGCGCCTTCTTCCTTGAGAATGGCCAACAGCAGGTGTTCCGTTCTGATTTCAGCGCTTTTAAACGATTTGGCTTCGAGCAATACCAATTTCAAAATACGTTCGGTGGCTTTCGCAAGTGGAATATCTGCCGTTGCGGGAATAGCGCGGTATACAGCCGGTTTAATATGGTTTTCGATGGTTTTGCGAATGGCGTGCAGATCAGCGCCCAGCCCTTGCAGTATATCCACCGCCTCGCCTTCGCCATCGCGCAGAATACCCAGCAGGAGGTGTTCAACCCCGATTACGGGCGTTCCCAGTCGTATGGCCTCCTCTCTGCTGTAATTCAGCACCCCCTTAATGTGTTGAGAATATTTAGCGTCCATTATTTACTTTTTTGACGGCGCAAAGGTAATAAAATTATACGTATCTATTCAGTTCCACAGTTATTCATTTATTCGGCAAATATATCCGATTATTTTGTTATCGATCAAGAAAAATTTCAAAAACTCAATCTATCTATTCCTCAATAATTTTCAATGTTTCAACTGCTTCAAGTCGTTTTTTCATTTCTTCAACCCGGTTTTTTCTCACTTTCACATTCAGGGTGCAATGCAGGTTGAAATCTTGTCCGAAATACTCCAGATTCATATCCTTTACCACCTTTAACACACGGTTCATATCAGGGTAAGAAAATGTGAGTTGACGGGTTTCAGTGAGTACATCCTTTACTATTTGAGCATTAGCCAAAACGTCGGCGGCGGCCTGCCTGTAAGCTTGCATCAGTCCGCCCACGCCCAGCAGTATCCCTCCGAAATAACGAACTACCACCACCAAAACATTGGTCAAGCCATGCGCCATCAACTGTCCGAGGATGGGTTTGCCTGCCGAATTGGCGGGTTCGCCATCGTCATTGGCGCGGTAACGTTCGCCATCGGCTCCCAGGCGGTAAGCATAACAATGATGGCGTGCATCAAAATATTTTTTGCGCAGAAAATCAACCTTTACCTTCACTTCCTCCTCGCTGCCCACCGGATAGGCAAAAGCAAGAAATTTACTGCCTTTATCTTTGTATACGCCTTCGGAAGCGGAAGCTATGGTTAAAAATTCCATGATTTTAGAAAATTAAAGATTCTGCGATTTGACCATTTTGAATCTATGAATCTTTGACTCAGAAATTTGTAATTGAAAACAGCGCTCTTTTCAGTTCCGTTTTCTGTTTTTTGCTGAGCAGCGTCAAGGATATGGGTGGATATTTGGCGACGCCTCTGGGGGTTTTCTGATACAATACCAATGATTCCTTTTGGTTGAAAAACCCCGTCACAATGTCGTATTTCAAGAAACTTATCCTCGATATTTCAATCGTTTTAGGTTTTCCATGGAAGTTGCGTAAAGAATAAAATCTGAATATCAGGTTTTTTCCTGTATTTGAAAAATAGAAATAGGTATATTCCATTTGGTACTGCGACCAGTAGAAAAGCAATAATATGACAGACAATACGCCGCAGATGATATACTTGAATACAATGGCAACAGGTAAATATATGGCTGTAGATGCCATCAATACCAAAATGAACGCTATCACAACGGCCTTGGTTTTCCACAAGGTTGAGGCTTCTTCTTTGGTATCTACGATCATAATAAAAATGTTTTCAATAAATTACAATTTACCATCAATCATGGCCTTTTTTGAATGATTGCACAAAGTAACTCATTTTTGGGGGAAAAAGAAAAATTTATTGAAAAAAAAATCTTACCCTGCCGTAACAGTCTGTAACAGGGTAAGATTCGTTAATTACATTTACGCTACTTCTTTCAACTCCTCACTTTGTGACGCTAATTTTTCAATTTATCATGGATGACTTGATGTTTTTTCTGGTACTCAGCGTTATACTCTTGCTCTATTGCAGCCATATCATACTTTTTACCCGTTCCAAATTGCCGTCGCAGTGCGCAGGCTTTATTCCGAGCAGCCGCGCCAGAAGCGGATATACATCGGTGCTGTGTATTAGGGTCACAGGTAATCGTTATCACGCAAGATAGCCAAACGTAATGCTTCTTCATAATATTTACCGGCTATGTCATACTGAAATTTTGATGAATATGCAGTAGCCAAAACCAATAAAGCATACTCGTCATCGCTGTTTAGGGCAACGGATTTTTCGCCGTATTCATTGGCTTTTTCTGCCGAATTGGTGTTTTTTCTGACATAGCTTGGAATGTTCAAAAAATTATTGTAATTTTGCGAAAAATAAATTTAAAGTCATGATTATAGCCAATCCCATATACGACACGGTGTTTAAATACATGATGAGCGACAGCAGAGTTGCAAAGACTTTTTTGTCGGCAATCATTGGAGAAAAGATAGTAGAATTAGACTTTA
>Ga0082212_10010709_pt1 | contig 11714 bp, 5 predicted proteins | sample TergutNt197P3_FD_71548 | JGI IMG/M metagenome (GOLD analysis project Ga0082212, IMG submission 71548) | Neocapritermes taracua P3 segment gut microbial communities from Petit-Saut dam, French Guiana - Nt197 P3 | ecosystem: Host-associated > Arthropoda: Insects > Digestive system > Gut ... | reverse complement strand
CGGATCCATGAGATCGACGTCGTATAGAGGGCTCGGTTTGCCCATGGCGCCGACTTTCGGCGTCATACCGATGAAATTGCCGATCGAAAGCGTCGTTTCCGTCTGGCCGAAGCCTTCCATTATAGACAGGCCGGTCGCTTTTTTGAACTGGTGGAACACCTCCGGATTGAGCGCCTCACCGGCAGTGGTCAGGTGCTTTATCGTTGAAAGGTCGAATTTTGACAGGTCTTCGCGGATGAGGAACCTGTACATCGTAGGCGGGGCGCAGAATGTGGTTATCCCGTGTTTCGCGAACATCGACAGTATCTCCAGCGCGTCGAAGCGGTCGAAGTCATATGTGAATACCGCCGCCTCGCACAGCCACTGACCGTAAAGCTTGCCCCATACGGACTTGCCCCAGCCCGTGTCGGAGATCGTGAAGTGGATGCCGTCCGGGTCGACGCAGTGCCAGTATTTCGCGCCGATGAAATGGCCCAGCGCGTATGTGTATGAATGCGCCGCGATTTTCGGGTATCCGGTCGTGCCGGATGAGAAGTACATAAGCATGAGGTCCTCTCCGCAGGGCGCGTCCGCCGCGCGGGGGTACGAGCTGCGGAACATCCTCAGTTCGTTGTCATAGATGTTCCAGCCTTCACGCTCGCCGTTGACGATTATCCTGGTCACGACGCCGGGGCAGTTTTCCATCGCCCGCTCGATCTCCTCGGGCGCGCCGCTCTGCGCTGTGGATACGACCGCGGAGATCCCGGCTGCGTCGAAGCGGTACTCGAAGTCCTTTTGCAGCAACTGGTCCGTCGCGGGGACGGCTATCGCGCCGATCTTATGCAGCGCTACGATTATGGGCCAGAACTGCCAGTTGCGCTTGAGCACGAGCATAACGCGGTCGCCGCGTTTTATCCCGAGCGACGAGAAGTAGTTCGCCACGCGCGACGACTGCCGCGAGATATCCGCGAATGTGAAACGGCGGACGGTCTGCTCCCTGTCGACGTGCAGCATCGCGAGCTTGTCCGGCGATTTATCCGCCAGCGCGTCCACGACGTCGAACGCGAAGTTGAACTTGTCGCTGTCAGGAAACGATATCGACAGCAGCGCGCCGTATTCGTCCTCGACGGGAACGGCAAATTTTTCGTACACGAACGGGCCGGCGGCGGGCGCGGGTTTTGCGCCCGGTATTTCAGGGGCGGCGGCTGCTTCGGCTTCTTCGCCCGGAATGACGACGGCGCAGAACACGCAGTCCTGCCCGCCGACTGCTATCATGCCGTGCGGCATGGAACTGTTGTAGTAAATGCTGTCGCCTTCGTAAAGCGTCTCTACATGTTCGCCGATCTGAACTTTTAGCTGCCCGCTGAAGATCACGTTAAACTCATGCCCGCTGTGGGATACGAGCGGGATGGGGGCGCTTTGCTGCTCCTGCGCAAACGAGTACGTGACCCAGTAGGGCTCGGCTGTCTTGTTGTGGAAGCGCGGGGCAAGGTCGCGGACTTCAATAGTCTGCTCTTTGGACGTGACGCGCCCTTTGCCGCGCCGGACTACGGTGTACTCGGTAAGGCGCGCGCTCTCGCCTTCGAGCAGGTCGCCCAGTTCGACGCCGAACAGCAGGGCGCAGTTGTGGATGAACGAAAACGGCAGGTCTTCCGCGCCGGCTTCGTACCGGTCGTAAGCTTCGACGCTCAGGCCGAGTCTTTCGGCCATGTCCTCGCTCGCGAAACCGCTGACTTCGCGCAGTTCTTTAATGCGCATCGCTACGTCCATTATTTTTGTCGTTGTTTCGGTTGCGTTTGTCATTTTGATCACGTGCCTTTCATTGTAGTTTTCATTTTGGTCATTGTTGTGATTGTTGTTGCAGGGGAATCAAAAAGCCCGCCCCAAAGATTTCTCTTTGAGACGGGCATTATTACCCGCGGTACCACTCAAATTGCGCCTTGCTTGTGTTCAAGCGTTTTCGCTTATTTACAAGCGTTTTTGCGCCACCTCGTCAGGCTCGATGCTGTTGCCCGGGGACGTCAGGCCCCCTGCAGCTTTACACTTAAGCCCCCGGCCTTAACGCAGCCGTTCGCGGGGATCGCCTACTGACATGGAGCCTTGGCTCCTGCGGGCTGCAGCAGATGTGCGCCGGATCGCGCCTTGCATCCTGTGCCGCCTTGCGTTCGGGTCCCGGCTCGGAAGTGATGGGCAAACTGGCCTTCTTGCGTCCGGCTCGCACCTGCCGCCGTCTCTCTGTGCGCTTCCCGGCCTTGCCGTCTTCGTCATAGCCTTTGAGTATTCGCTGATGTATGGGTTGAACTCTACCACACTTAGTATTCGCTGTCAACTGGCAGTTTTTCATGAGGTTTTTCTTCGAAACTGGTTAACAGCAGTGTTAATTTCACAAATGAAACGTATATTGACGCGTTCGAGAACGTCGTGATATCATTGATAAGCGCAGAAAGGGCATTTGCCAGCGGTTGGCGGTCTTTGTCCTCCGAGAGGAGGTGGTGCGATGAAAGTGATAGTTGAGTTGCGTAAACTCGCGCAAGCACTCGCGTCTCTGATCCGCGCTATAAAAATGAAGTAACCGCCCTCCTTTGCCCGGGAAACGGTTACTTCGTTTTCTATGATCCCGGACAAAGACCGCCAGGGCTTCGCCCTTCCTGCCATCATTATAAGGTCATACTTTCAGTATGTCAATACAAATGAATATCTTCTCTATTGAAAAAGTCGGGAAAACTGGCTAAAATGAGTCCAGCGAGTTTTTTCAGAGGGCAGGTGTTATTAATGGGTTTTGAGAATTCTGCGAAGGCTCCTTCGGAAACCGCCCCGCCGGGAGACGTCAGACCGGATAATGTCAAGCGCGAAAACAGCAAACCTGACAATGTCCGTCTGGACGTGGCAAAAAAAGAATATGTGGAGCTGCTTATCGGGCAGGGCATGGCGCCCGGCGCGGAGACCATACACGTAACGGAAGCCAACGGCCGCGTCACAGCCGGCCCTGTATACGCGCGGGTGTGCTCCCCTGACTTCAACGCAAGCGCTATGGCGGGCGTTGCGCTCGAAGCGAAGCTGACGTACGGAGCGGGCGAGGAGTCGCCGGTCGTGTTGGCTGAAGGGCAGTATACGCGCGTAGATACGGGCGACCCTCTGCCGGAGGGCTGCAACGCGGTGGTCATAGATGAGGATGTTGAGTTTCTCAGAGAAACAGGGAGCGTTCTGATACGAAAGCCTGCTGCGCCATGGCAGCATATCCGTCAAATCGGAGAAGATATCTGTGCCGGCGAGATGATCCTGCCGTCGTTTTCTCTTGTGACGCCTTCCGCTCTCGGCGCGATGATAGCGGGAGGCATAACCGAACTGTCTGTCGCAAAACGGCCGGTGGCAGGGCTTGTTATTGTTGGCAGTGCGCCTATGGTCAGCGCGGCCGGAAACGCAGCCGGAGACGCAGCTGGAGACGCAGCCGGAGACGTGATAGGCGACAGCGAGAACAGTTACGCGGTCTATTCGGCGATGCTCCGCGATTGGGGCGCGCAAACGGTGGTATTCAGGATAGACGCTTATGATATGCAAACGCTTTCCTGCGCCATCGGCAAAGCTCTCTTGGAATGTGATATCGTTATTCTTAACATGGGCAAAAACGAAGACATGGGCCAAAACGAGGGCGGCGGCAATACTGCGGCCGCAGCGATCGCCGCAGTTGGAACGATCTATTGCGACGGGCTTGCGATCAAACCGGGAAGGACGGCCGTACTGGGGCACTGCGGGCCGAAACCGGTGCTTGGCGTACCCTCGTACCCTGTTTCCGGAATGATCGTTTTCGAACAGTTTGTCCGGCCGTTCGTCGATTATTTGTGCAGGAAGACGCCTGAGCAGTACCGCTATGTCGAAGCCGTGCTGTCAAAGGCGCTGATCTCGCAGCTTGATTATCAGGAGTTCGTTCGCGTCCGCTTGGGTTACGTAAAGGACAGGCTTATAGCGTCTCCGCTTAGCCGGGGCAGCGGTATCGTGACGTCGTTAATGAAAGCCGACGGGATCATCGAAGCGCCCGTTGGCGTTGACAGGTACGGCAGCGGCGAGAAAGCAAAGGTTCGCTTGCTGCGTTCCGAAGAAGAACTACGGCGCAGTCTCGTCGCCATCGGCAGCCATGACCCGCTGCTCGACGAGCTGTCCGACCTCCTGCGTTCTAAGTTCGGCGATATCTCGATGGGCTCCGCGCATGTCGGCAGTATGGGCGGGCTGATAGCCGTGCGCCGCGGTGAGGCGCATCTGGCGGGTATCCACCTGCTCGACGAAGCGACCGGCGACTATAATACTTCGTTCGTGCGGAAAGTCCTGAACAAAGGCGGCGCAAGGCTTATTGAGTGCGTAAAGCGGACGCAGGGGATCATGCTGCAAAAGGGGAACCCGTGGAAGATAACGGGCGTCGCCGATCTCGCGGTTGGCGGGCTGCGGTATGTCAACAGGCAGAGAGGGTCCGGCACGCGTATATTGATCGATTACCTGTGCCGTAATAACGGCGTTGATACCGCCGGGATCGACGGGTACGACCGGGAGGAGTACACGCACACTTCGGTCGCCGCGCTGATCGCCGCAGATTCAGCCGACGCCGGGTTGGGGATATTCTCAGCCGCGAAATTGTTTGATTTGGACTTCATACCGGTATGCCTGGAGCAGTACGATCTGCTGATCCCGGACCACGCATGGGATTTACCGCTGGTGCAAAAACTGCTGGACGTCCTGGGGTCGGAAGCGTTCCGGCGCAGGCTCGGCGACCTCGGCGGGTATGTCGTGGACAATCCGGGAGCGGTACGGCTCAGGGTTTAAGGAGACGCTGATTATGCAACATTGGTGTCATTCTGAGTAAAGCCTCCGCATGAGGCTATACGAAGAAACTTTTCCTTGAGGTTGCAGTTATTTGTGACGATAGGATTCTTCGCCTTCGGCTCAGAAAGACACTTCTTCAAGGCTTAAGGAGACGCGCATGAATGGCGAAACGCGACTGATCGGCGCGGGGAGAGAAGAGAATTGAGTGTTGAGACTTACGATTATGACGTCATAGTTATCGGCGGGGGAGCGCTGGGGTGTTTCGCGGCACGTAACCTCTCCCGCTATGATTTGAAGATCGCGCTTATTGAAAAGTGCGAGGATGTTTGCACAGGTATCAGCCGCGCGAATACAGCGATCGTATACAGCGGATGCGACACAAAGCCCGGCACGATGAAGACAGAAATGTGCGTCAGGGCGGCGCAAACATTCCCTGCTCTATGCGAAGAACTCGGCGTCAGATATTCGCAGTGCGGCTCGATAATGGTAAGCTTCGGCGAGCGAGGCGACGGGGTCCTGCGCAGGAAACTGCGGGACGGCATAGAAAACGGCGTGCGGGGCGTCAGGCTGCTGTCGCGTGAAGAGGTTTTGGAGCTTGAGCCGAATATATCACAAAACGTGCGTTCGGGGCTCTATGTACCGGATACCGGTACGGTCATGCCGTGGGAACTGTGCCTTGCGGCGGCGGAGAACGCAGCCGCTAATGGCGCGGATATTATCCTGAACGCGGAAGTTACCGATATCGCGCGCGCGGACGGCGACCGAAAGCGAAGCGACCGCCGGAGTGGCGATACGACCGATATCACTTACGCGGACGGCGGAGGGTTCAGGGTACTGGCAGGCGGGAAGACGTTCCTGACGAAAAGCGTAGTTAACTGCGCCGGGCTGGCCGCTGACGCGCTGCATGAGACCGCTTCAGAGCCGGTGGTGAGAATAGCGCCAACGGCGGGAGACTACTTTATTCTGGACACTAAAGCGTCGGGCCATATAAATCATGTGATATTCCACGAGCCGGAAATAAAGGGGAAGGGACTCACGCTTGTGCCGACTGTCGACGGTAATATCCTCATAGGCCCGACGGAGCGCGAGATTCAAGACGACAATCCTGCGCGTGGCGCCAATCTTAATCACAATGACGAGCAGACCCACAACGGCGAGCAGGCCTACAGCCGCGATTTTGGGTTTTCCGAAATGACGCCGAGAGACAATCCCCGTATATCCTCCCGGGTGTTCGGATATGAGACCGCGCGCGAGGGTATGGAGCTTCTTAGAGAGCTCGCTGCTGAAGTCGTACCATCATTGTCGCTTGACCATATTATACGTTCATTTGGCGCTGTGCGTCCGAACCCTTACAAAGTGAGCAAAACAGAGCTGGAGGGCGTCCCGGCTGCGCTTTCGCGTGTGGAGGGCGTCCCGGCTGCGCTTTCGTATATGGAGGGCGCGACGGTCGCGCTTTCTCGTGGTGAAAGCGTAAGCGATTTTTGCATTGTCGAATCTCAGGACGGGGCGTTTTTTAGCCTGATCGGCGTCAAAACGCCGGGGCTGACATGCGCCGACGAACTCGGCGCGTACGTTGCGGACAGAATAGCGGCGCGTTTGCATGCGAACCGAAAAGTGAGTTTCGAGCCTCATCGCAAGGCTCCGACAAAACTCAGTGAACTGTCCTTTGAAGAAAGGGAAGCCGCCGTCAGTGAAGACCCCGACTACGGAAAGATCGTTTGCCGTTGCAGGGGCGTATCGGAAGGCGAGATACTCGACGCGATCCGCCGGTTCCCGGGCGCCGTGACAGTCGACGGCGTCAAGCGGCGGACCGGAGCGGGAAGCGGCCGGTGTCAGGGCGGGTTTTGCAGGCAGACCGTGACGGAGTTGTGCGCAGCGGCAGCGGCGGAAGTGTCGGCGAATGAGAGCGGAGAGCGCGGAGAACATGGAGAGAACGGCGGACGCGAAGAATCTCAATGCCTTGAGGTACAGGTGTCTCAAGATTCTTCTGTCATTGCGGCTCGCGGGCGAGCCGCCACTCCCTCAGAAAGACATGTGATTAGAGATGTTCACCCCGGCGATGCTTACGACATTGTCGTTATTGGCGGCGGACCGGCTGGCATGGCGGCGGCTCTGTCTGCGTGCTCCACACTCCAAACTCCAAATTCCAAACTCCACACCACGCCGACACGGCGCGATCCTCACTCCACACCGCGCCGACACGGCGCAATCCAAACGCCAAACTCCAAACGCAGCGTCTTGCTGATAGAACGGGCGCCGGCGCTCGGCGGCATATTGAACCAATGCACACATTCCGGGTTCGGCCTGTCATATTCCGGCGAAGAACTGACCGGACAGGAGTACGCCCGGCGGTTTATCGAACGTATCGAGTCGTCGCAGGTCGAAGTCCTCGCGGATACAATGGTTCTGGACATAGGGGAAGACGGCGGGATAGTGATATCGGGCAAAAAAACAGGCCTCGCGCGTATCCGCGCAAAGGCTGTCATACTGGCGTCAGGCTGCAGGGAGCGTCCGATCGGCGCGCTGCCGGTCGCGGGGTCCCGCCCTGCGGGAGTCTATACTGCGGGCGCGGCGCAAAAGATGATAAACCTCGGGGGATATGATATAGGCGACAGATTCGTAATACTCGGTTCCGGCGACGTGGGACTTATCGTTGCGAGGGAGCTCGCGAAGAGAGGGAAAGATGTCGCGGCTGTATTAGAAAAAGAAGACCGGTGCGGCGGCCTGCCGCGCAATCGCGTCAACTGTCTCGAACGATATAACATACCTCTCATAACGAACGCCACGGTAAGTAAAGTCCATGGCATAGGCCGTGTTTCCGGCGTAACGGTGACGTCAACCGACGAGCGGCAAACGAGTAACGGCGGGATCGCGGGCAAGGCCCGCAACGACGATTCCCAGGCATTTGCGGGCTCCTGGCGCATCGACTGCGATACCCTTATAACGTCGGTCGGGTTGATTCCGGAGCGGGAACTCATCGACAGCTTCGCGGGCGATCTGCCCGACTGGCTGTTTTTATGCGGCAACGCGTGCTATGTTCATGACGTCGTGGACGACGTCACGGCCGAATCGGAGCGGGCCGGCCATTTCGCGGCGGAGTACATCCTAAATGGCGCCGCGCGCACCGCGCGCCAGTCGCAGGAAACCGAAGCATACGCCGCGCGCACTACGCCGGAACAGCTCGATCCACACTCATCCGCAGAATTTCAAATCTGTATCGGCTGCCCTAAATGCTGCTCAGTCGAATTGACGCCGGAAGGCTGGCAGGGGCTCGCGTGCGGTCGCGGCGCCCCGGTGTTCTAAGGGGGAAGTATACCAACGCGCGCAGACATGTACCGCCATGCGCCGATCATTATTATAAACTTTATCAGGAGGAACAGTCATGAGCATTTCAAAGGACCAAATCAAAGAATTCGCAAAATCATTGGGAATGGATGTGTGCGGCGTCGCCGGCATTGACAGGTTCACAACGTCGCCGAAAGGAAAGCATCCGTGCGACGTGCTGCCGGGCTGTAAGTCTGTCGTAGTGGTAGGCGTGCATCTGCTCGACGGCGTGGTTCAGGCCAACTTCAGGGCGTTCGAGGACGGGCGGACTGATCTGAAAGGGATATACGGCACTTACGGATACTCCATGCTCCCGAACTTCGAACTCACTTACGCCTGCTACGCGGTCGCGCGTTACATCGAAGGAAATACGGAAGAGGTCGCGACCCCATGTTCGACCGGCCCGATGACAAACGGCATGCAGGTGAGCATCCGCCACTCCGCGGTCGCCGCCGGGCTCGGCGAATTCGGATACATGGGCATAGTGCTGACGCCGAAGTACGGGTCGCGCATTCGCTTCGGCGTCATACTGACGACGCTGGAACTCGAGTCCGACCCGATGTACGACGGGCCGCCGCTTTGTACGAACTGCGGCGTCTGCGCGAAAGTATGCCCGACCGGGGCGCTTGCCATGCCCGGCGATGTCGAGCCCGAACGCGTCGAGATCGGCGGTAAAGTCTATTATTATCCACTGATCCAATTTGCCAAATGCCGCAAAGCCCTTCAGGCGATGACGAAAAACCTCGGAGGGCGCGACGATTATCTGCCGCAAGAGGAGCCGACCATGGAAGATCTTGCCGCGGCGGAAGAGAAAATGCCGATCGACGGCGCGGGGCTCCAGCATATTACATCCTGGAACTGCGGGCGGTGCCAGACATACTGCCCGGCGGGCAACTGGAACGGCCATTACAAGAGCAGGGGGCTCAGCAAAGGCGCGTCCGGCGTGTTCATCGAGGAAAAAATACACTGACGCGGGTCGCGCGCCGACGCCTCGAGCGGCGCATCACATCCCGCATCGGTCTGCATAAACCCACAGGACAGGCAAAGAACCCGAAAAGAGGAGACAGCATACGCAGCCTCCTCTTTTTAGCGCCTGCCGGTACGCCTACAAAGGCGCTACGAACATCTCTATAGCATTGCCGTAGAAAATCTTCTCCTTGTCCTCCGCCGATATATCCATTTTTTCTATCGCCATGATCGTCTGGTTTGTGTTCCCGTTGCTGTGCAAAGGGGCGCCAAGCGGCGCGTCGGTGCCAAACATCATATGATCCGCGCCGTAGTAGTCAAACGCGCACATCAACCCCGGCGTGTTCCCGTACAAAGCCGTATCGGTATAGAAATACTTAAAATACCTGTCGTCGTGTTTATCCATGATCGTCCTGACGCGCTCGCGGAAATGCGGAACCATTCCCCCCGCGTGGTGGATGATTATCTTCAGGTCGGGGTAGTCCTCGAAAATGCCGGCGCTTACGACGTCATACATGAAACGCGAGGATTCGTACGGCCAGATAAACATGCCTTTGTCGACGCTGGGCATTTTTGCGGCCGGATGCACCCAGATCGGGCGGTCAAGCTCGGCCATCAAAGCGAAAATGGGGCGGTACTTGGGCTCCGCGAACGACTCGCGTTCGAGCGTGGAGAAAAGCTGGATCCCGAGGAGGCCAAGATCGTTGACGCAGCGATCTATGACCTTCAGGCAGGCGTCGACGTCGTCGACGGGTATCGTGCCGACGGCCCCGTAAAAAAGATCCGGCTTCGTCCTGACGAGTTCGGCCATCTCCTCGTTACCTATGTTACAAAGCTCTATCGCGTTTTGCGCTGAAACATAGTGTTCCGGGGGAACATTGCCCATCGTCAATATCTGCAAAACATCCGGGTGCCTGCGCATGAGCGCCTCGCGTATGTCGATGTCGGTCATTGCCGGCCGCCCGAACTCATAGGCCTTTTGAGCGTCGGGCGCCATGGATATGAATCGTTTTCCGTACTCCTTCGTGAGAAAGTGTGAAAAGACGTCAATTTTCTTCATAGCAGTATCAAGCCTTTCTGTCAAAATGGATAATTGTGGATACTCATACGAACGCGCTGATCATAGATCTTCATACAACGCGCCGGTTATGGATACTCATACAAACGTGCCGAACATCTGCACGACGTTATCCTGAAAGATCTTTTTCTTGTCCGCGTCTGAAATATCCATGTTTTCCACAGCCATTATCGTGCGGTCCGTACTCCCGCAGCCTGTGGGCGGGGGGCCGCTGAGAGGCGCGTCGGTGCCGAACATGATGTGATCAGCGCCGAAATATTCAAACGCGCACATGAGCCCCGGCATATAGCCGTATATCGCTGTATCCGTATAGAAATTTTTAAAATACCTGTCAAAATGCTTCGGCATCGCGCCCCTGACGCGCTCCTGAAAGTATGGGATCATTCCGCCCGCATGATGAATAATGATCTTCAGGTCCGGAAACTCTTCATAAATCCCGGAGACCACCATATCCAGCATGAAGCGCGAGGATTCGTAGGGCCAGGTAAACACGCATCTTTCAGGCGGGCTGTTCCTCGCGGCCGGATGTATCCAGACCGGGCGGTCGAGTTCGGCCATTAACGCGAATATCGGCCTGTATTTGGGTTCGGAGAAAGATTCGCGTTCGAGTGTGGAAAACAGCTGTATCCCCAGAAGGCCCAGATCGTTGATGCAGTGATCAATTATTTTCAGACTGGCGTCCACGTCGTCGACGGATATGGTACCGACGCCACCGAAGAACAGGCTCGGTTTCGATACGACAAGTTCGGCCATCTCTTCGTTCCCGATTTTTACAAGCTCAGTCGCGTCGCCGGGGGACAGATAGCGCTCCGGCGGCACGTTTCCCATAGTCACGATCTGAAGGACGTCGGGATATCTGCGCATTACTTCTTCTCTTATTGCCATATCAACCATCGCGGGGCGTTCAAACTCGACGGTTTTTGCGACCTCCGGCGCAAGCGACAGGAACTTCTTACCATACTCCTTTGTTAAAATATGGGCGAAAACGTCAATTTTCTTCATAATCTTCAAACCTCCATGTACGGTAATTATACCGGCGTGCCAAAGATCTTGATCGCGTTGCCGCGCAGTATCATTTCTTTCTCCTCGTCGGAAATATCCATCTTATCTATCGCCAGCAGGGTATTATCCGTGCTTCCGTTGCTTCCGACCAGCGGGCCGCCCAGCGGCGAATCCGTCCCGAACAACATATGGTCCGCGCCGAAGTAATCGTACGCGCACATGAGCCCCGGCGTATTTCCGTACAGGGCCGTATCGGTGTAGAAATACTTGAAGTACTTGCCTTCGTACTCCGGCAGTGAGTACTGGATGCGCCCGCGGTAGTGCGGGACCATTCCGCCGGCGTGATGTATGATTATCTTCAGGTCGGGATAATCCGCGAAGATCCCTGCCCTGACGATATCGAGCATAAAGATCGAAGACTCGAAAGGCCATCTGAATATGCATCTTTCATGGTCGGTCAGCGTTGCGGCGGGGTGTATCCATATGGGGCGCCCCAGTTTTGCCATAAGTTCAAAGATCGGACGGTATTTAGGCTCCGCGAAAGATTCCCTTT
>Ga0082212_10010708_pt1 | contig 11714 bp, 6 predicted proteins | sample TergutNt197P3_FD_71548 | JGI IMG/M metagenome (GOLD analysis project Ga0082212, IMG submission 71548) | Neocapritermes taracua P3 segment gut microbial communities from Petit-Saut dam, French Guiana - Nt197 P3 | ecosystem: Host-associated > Arthropoda: Insects > Digestive system > Gut ... | reverse complement strand
GATTTCCACCCGCTGTGTAAATTCGTCGATATCGAAACATTCCTCGCCCCGCTTCTTTTCCATTTCGGATTGTACCCATTGTTCCAACAGGGTATTTTGTCGCTTTTCTTCCCTGATACTGTTCAACATCCGGTTACGCGCCGATGCATACAAATACGTCTTTACCGATTCTATTTGTAATTCATCCCGCTTTTCCCACATATTGACAAAGACATCCTGCACCACGTCCTCGATCATCATGTGGTCGGTGGTATAGTAGGCCAGAAACCGGCAAAGCGGTTCAAAATGTTGTTCAAACAAGTGCCGCAACGAAGTCTGCGTGATGTGAAATTTCATATCCAATAAAAACAAATGACAGTTATTTGCTGACAGTTCGAGCGGATAGAATATGGTCTGATATCACAAATTCGTCCGAATCAAATAAAATCGCTCGCCAGCATCAGCCATCGTGTGGAGGGGTGTACCCAGATTTCTTTTGTTACCCAGCATGTTTCGGTCGGCCAGTACGGTTCGTCGTGATTGAAATGTGTCTGTATGCCAACCGGAAGTCCGCCAACCAGGTTACCGCTTGAAAAGCTAAACAGTGAAGCAAACCGGTATCCTTCGCCATACATCAGGCTTTGGGCAAACGGATTGACACCCAGGTGCCAGTCGAATGTACGATAAACCATATCCAGCAGCGCTTTATCCTGCAGAAAATTTGCTACAACTGCCAGCGCCTTGGCCTGCGTGAGCGTCGTCCCGCTATTTCCGCGAAAATTACTCCAGACCGGGAAAAGTTTTACATAAAAACGCTCGCTTAACTTCACGCCGTTCCTGATTTGTTCCATTTCGTTTTCGTTACCGGTTTTTGTGAGGTCATATATGCCGGCCGGAATCATATAATAGGGGGCAGAGTAGGCGCATATTTCCTTGTAATAATCGGCATACAATCTAACTGCCTTCTTCCATTCCGCAGCTTCCGACGGGAATAATTTCGACAGCTTGACCAATCCTACGACAAAATCCTGTTCATGCGCCCTATGTCCATAATGTACGATGGCATCCTTATCGGGATTACGGTAGAAAAAGCCTTTCAAACGGACATTCGCATCCAGGTCTTCCTGTTGCTGGCAACTGATCAAATAGCTGGCATGTTCGATGGCCGACTTTTTATAGGTTTCGTCAGAAGTAGCCTCATATAAAGCTAATGCAGCAGTCAGGGCGGCGCCAATTATTTCTATGTTCATCCTGCGCGGCTCTATTTCGAGTCCAAACCGGTAGTCTTCGATAGCACATTGTAAGGCATGAGCGGAGAGAAGCGGATTCCTGTCCCTGAACGCTATCGCCGCATAAGCCTCGGTAGTGGCCGAGACAAGGTTGGCGTGCGCATCCTTGCGCGCGGTGTTGTTAACATCATCATTCGTTCCGATAATGCCGTCCGTATATATATCTAAAGATGCCCATGTATTCCTGAAACCATTGTCAAAACGGGTTCTTACCACCCAGCTGACGCCCCACTCGGCTTCTTCCATCAAACGGTCGTACAGCGCGGGGTCGGTTTTTTTCAATTTCTCTGCGAGCATCATCATCGAATATGCCGCTTCGGCTGTATTCACCACGCCTTGAGACAGGTCGCCCGCGTCGTGCCATCCGCCATGAATCGGCAGGGTTTTTCCTTCGTGCCCGCACAACGCGTCCAAGTGACAGGCAGCGTGTACGCCGGGTATGGCATATCCGCAGCGTTGCGTATAGAAATGATTGACTGTCTTGATGATTGAACTCCTGAAAACGTCCGGAAACGTGCCGATGGTAAACGGCTTTGTTTTCAATTTGCCAACTTCCAGCACATACTTGCCTTCGGTATTCACATCGCTGAAATCCATCATCCTGAAGTTGCCGGTGGGCATCTTTCGGGCAGTAACAACACCTTCCTTCACCGTTTCGCCCGTAGTTTGATTTTTCAGATAGAACTTTTCACCGGCGGCTTCGGAAGTGAAGGCTGCTTTTGGAAAACCATTTGCATAACCTGCATGGTTATATGCGATCTCACCCGGCCACACATCCCAGCCTTCATAATGGTCTGCATTCACTTTTTCAAGATAACCCTCATTGATATAAAAACGGGCTGTTTCCGAAGCGCCGGGTTCATTTCCATACAAGTGATAAATGATCGTTAACCCCGTAACCTTATCCCTGCTCAAATGAGCAATCTCCCAATATACCTTATTCCATTTTTGGTTTTCGAGGATGTACATGCTAAACCCGTTCGGAGGCATGAGGTCCGGTAATTTCTCATCGCCACCGTTGTTGAAAGCCAGGGTGACTTTTACAATGTTATGCCCGGGTAAATCGGGATAAACCCAGAACGCGACCCTGTTCCAGTCAGTCCAGTCTTCATTGTCCACATTATAATGGGCGACCGCCTGTCCCCAGTTTCGTCCCCTACGCGGACTGGGTCCCCTGTTCGGCGATTCAAGCAATATGGAATTTTTACTTTTATAAGGTTTTGCATCCGATAAGGACAGGCTTCCATAACTTCCCCGATGTTCCCAGGCTCCCATCGTTTCCGTATTCCACAATAATTTCGTTTCATGCACTTTCTTTTGCTCCCACGTATATGCCAGCGAATTTTCATGAATCGCTTTTATCGGCATGGATGGCATGTTGTCACATTCTGTCGCAGTCTTGGGTTTACAGGAAATAATTGAAGCAGTTATGACTGCTAATCCTGCAATACTGATCATTCTTTTCATGGCAATTTTTTTTTCTAACAGGTCCAACTCCCGTCGCGATAACCTTCCTGCATCCACGACAGGTTTTCGTGGCGATAGAATGGAGCAAGATGGAAAGCCAGTTCATTCATTTTATCGGCTGGCAATTTTTGGAAGTTGCGCAGTATCTCCAAATTCGATTTGACAACATCCATGCTATCCATACCCAGCGACAACGCATCCGGCCCTTCCAGTGACAAGGCATATTTTACCATATCGGTAGCTTTTAATTCAGGTACTGATTCCCTTGAGCGAACAGCTTTCATCAGCAGGAAGCCCATTTTTTTCTCCTTTGCGATAGAAACACTTAAGTCGGTTCGCGTCGGATCAATTTTTACCGGCCAGTGATTCATGGCAATCAGCATGCTGTCGAACGGAGCGCGATCAAGCATTTCTTTCGCAATATCAACGCCGATATGAGATGAAAAGCCAATGAAACGGGTAACTTTTTCCTCTTTCATCCGCATCACAATGTCAATCAGATTCCCTGTCCGGCTTACACGATTGACATCGTTCATCGAATCCACACCGTGGATTTTGAGCATGTCCAGCCGATCGGTTTGAAGGCGTTTCAAACTCAATTCGATTTGCTTCATGGCCTCCGACGGCTCGCGGGCGTTAATCTTTGTTGACAGGAAAATTTCCTTACGGCGCGTTTTTACCACTTCGCCTACACGAACTTCACTGTATACATGTTCCGTGGGCGTTTTCGTTCGCCCCGGAGGAAGTGGATTATTATTGTCATATGAATGGGCTGTATCCCAATAATAAAGCCCGTTATCCAAAGCATAATTTAGCATTTCGTAAGCTTCTTCACCGGTTTCCATATGGCAAAAACGCGTACCAAGTCCCAAAACGATTCGCGGAATACGGACGCCTGTACTGCCAAACATCGTTGTCGGCAATCCTTTCGGATCGTATCCGTCATTACTCACAGTTGTACCGTTAGTGGCAAATAAGTCTTTACCGGCCAGCACAAGACCAGCGCCTACGGTAGTTTTCAAAAATTCTCTTCTTTCCATACTTTGTTGATTTTTATATTTTTGTAATCGTATAATTTCCCGCTATGGCTTGAAAGTAAATAAAATTAACATTGTTTCTGACCATTCCCGGCGATTTAGGACCGGATATATCCCAGGTTCCTTTTTCCAAATCAGTGATCAGCACTTTGAATGATCCGGCGCCTTTGATACTCAGATTGACTGGATTATTTTCAAGATTGCCGTTTTTGGAAAATAGTACAATGCGATCACCGATTTGCACGCCCGTCAATTGATCGGTTTCAATCTTTTCGACCGGCAATAATCGGGTGTTATCAGCTTCGGTAATTTGCATCACATTTAAAAAAATGTCGGTTTCCGACAGTGTTTTGGGTGATAACTCAATTCGCCATGCAACACCGTCGTCCGAATTATTTTCGGATGGAAGCCGGTTGGGGTAATTAATACCGCCCACACTGTATTCATGACCGGGACCGCCTGTTTTTTCTAAAAGTGTATTGGGAGGCAACGGAAGTAAAACGGTATTAACCAGCTTGCCGTTATATCCTTTCTCATTACGTACCACAGTGCAAACATTCCCATTAAAAACAGGTTCCTGTACACAATGCATAAGCCATGTTTTTTTATAATTTTTGTCTGATGCAGCAATATAATCGTAAACAATCAAAGCAGCAGGAACCTGTGCGTTATCAAGATTCAAAAAAACAAATGACCGTTGATGGTTTTTCACCTTGTCGGTATACGCCTGTGTGATGTCGCCTTTCAGGTAGGAATATTCGGGTTTCACAGGGTCAGGGCTGAAATCGTAAGCCACTATTTCACCTTTTTTGTATTCATCGCTCAACACCACATCAAGATTGGCAGGTTCAATCCCTTCTGCAGGAAAACGCTGCCCGCCGTCATTTGCAGCAGGCTGACGATTCCACATGAAAATTTCGTCTGGATTGTATACCAACATGCAATTATGAGCAATGGTACGCTGGTAGTAATTCTTGAAATGGTCGCTGCCGTAACCCCCTTCGACACCCTGATAAATACCCGATTCGACAGCAAGCGGGCCTTTATAATATAGTTGAAAACTGCCTGCATCCAAATGTGCGTGATTGGCAAAATGATGCGCGCCAATTTTCATTTCGGCTACTACGGCATCGGCAGTTGAGCCTTTGTCCCAGCTTGTACGCACGGCCATGCCCCCGTACGGATAGGGGAAGTACCTGGCGAGCGGTAACGCTGTAATACCAAAATCGGCTTGCACATTCAGATCAATCAGCAACAGATCGTATAACGACCGTCCGATGGATCCTTCCCGGATAGCTTCACCCATCAACAGCGGGTCCTGATAATAGCTTGCCACATAAGCAAGATTCGGAAAAGTCGAATAAGTCCCGGGTCTGTTCCCCGGTTTATTGTCGTCGCCTTCACGGAACACCTGGCCGTCTGGACGGCGTGAATAAATATACTGGTAAGGTACTGTTCCCTGATTTTTGCCTGTTACGCCAGGATAGCCCATCCTGTCGAAAAGAAGCGTCGTTAGCATTTCATACTGGAAGCGATAGGAAGCATACGAACTGCCCTGGTGATGCCGGCCTGAAAGGTATCCAAAATTCTGGGCGGGAATAAATTCCGCAAAAAGACGCCCTGCGGCACGGCGATATATTTCCGGTTTTTCATCATAGGTTGCGATACCGACGGAAAGCATGTCCCGTGCCAGCTGGGATTCCACGCCATGACCCGTAACGGAACCCTGAACCAAACGGGGCCATCTTATTGCCATGTCGGCAGCCAGACTTTCCATGATCGCAATCAATGATTTCCTTTCGGCAGGTGAAATCAAATCATAACACCAGTCATATACTACGGAAGTCACAAAAATAATCGGCGCAATATCTCGCCATACTTCGCTTTTTCTTGTATTGATAACAACTGTATTATGTACATTAAAAATAAGATCGACGGCTTCGTTGCCTGTTTTTTGATCGCCGGTGAACGCATACATGAACGCTTTCGCCTCGATGGCGTTAAGTATCCGCGTGTTGTAAGTGTCGCCTGTCCATGAAAAGATATCGCCTTCCTGAAATTTTCCGTCGGTATCAGTCGCTGCATTTTTCCTGACTCTCTCCCAGCAATCCCTGAACATGGGGTGTTCCATTCTCGCTTTGATAGCAGGCAGGTCGGATTTGCGGAAAAACAAACGCGGATGCCCGGCGGGCGGTACAGGAAGCGTTAAATCCTTCCCCTCACGGACAGTTAGCGGCGGATAAACGATTTCTTTAAACCGCGCAGGGTCTATTTGACGAACAGCCTGAGCATTAACGTTTTCATGATCAACAAAAAACGTTATGGCAACAAAAAAAATGAAAAACATCCTGATATACATTATCCTGTTCGCATATATTTTGCCGACATGTACATCTCCTTCTAATCGCAATTTACCAAATGGCTGAATTTCAACGGGTAGTGCTTTCATAGTATTTTTATTGAATATATTAACCGCAAAGATAATGCAAACAGAACGCAATACAAAACAAACTTGTTTATTTTTTATTACCGGGAATAAAAGCGTTTGAAGGCTTTGCAGGATTTTGAGGTTGGGGACGCGTGGGGCGTCGGAGAGGCGGAAGATGACATTAAATATTTGTAAAGCAAAGAGCAGGCGGCCTTTAAAAAGTTAAAAAACTGCTCAGGGAAATGCGCGAACATCCCTTTACCGGAACAGGACGGCCAAAACCGTTAAGATACGACAGGACGGGGAAATGGTCGCGAAGGATTACCGGGAAACACCGTATTGTATCAAACAACGAATCTCCCTGAACTATGTAATCGTGGGTACTTTCCGGATAATCTTGCTGAAAGGCTTTTCCATACCGGTGGCTATGCGGTACATCCGTTCATGTGAAGTCTTTGCCTGATCAGTCAACTCTTTATAGGGCTGGTTACAAATATCCAGGAATCCGATGTTGTAATTTTCGCCGTCGCCGCGTCCGAAAACGGGCTGGTCGTTCCATTGAAACCAGTGGATACCGATAAGTTCGGGACGGTTTACTCCCTGTTCGAAATAATAACGGTAGGCTTCGCCGCGTGCCATTTGATTTTCGGCGCCCTGCAATCCGGTTGACGGAAGTCCGCGGTCAACAGTACCGAAATGCCATTCGCCAATCATAACAGGCTTCCCGCTGCGGCAGGTTATCTCTTCGGTTTCTGGCGGTCCGGGGTTACCGTAACCGTTAATGGAAAACACATCGAACCAGGCGCCGGCGCGGTAACACAGGTCCGAACTGATCCAGGCATAACGCATGCCAAGATTCAGATGGTTGGAGTCGATTTTCTTTACTTCCCTGCACACTGTCTCCACATATTGGTCAACCATTAATTCCGAAAACTCCGAACAGTCGTTCCATGCAGCATCCGACGGCCTATCCTTCATCGTAAGCGTTTCCAAAGCATTGAAGTCCGCCAGGTTTTGATTCCATGCACCGTTAAATGCCCGGATATTCCCGTACTTTTTCTGTAACCACCGCGCCATCTCTTTTTTGGCAAACGAAGGTGTGTCAGTGGCGAACATTTCGAAAGCGACATTATTGTCGCCAAATGCCCATTTCGGCTCGTTTACAAGGAAATAGCCTATGAGATACGGATCGTCCCTTGTCGGTTCCAGCTGTTTTGCAAACAGTTCCGCCTCCTGCCGGTAAACAGGATCGAAAACATCGGGAAAGTCACGGTAGAGTTTCACGGGTGTAGTCGGAAAGCCTCTCATATTAAGGACATAGGGCATCTTCTGACGGCGTGCCATATCAAGGTCCGACCAGTTTGCAACCGTATTCAATCGCCAATTTCTCATTAATCCTGCGGAAGTTTCTTCCCATTTCTGCTTCCACCCGGCTCCATAAACACGTATCAGGTTACTTTTCAGAAAATCTATCATTTTCATATTCGTCCGCCCTGTTTGGTAAACCTGGCCAAACAGGCTGTCATCTTCCGGTGGAAGCCAGCTGAACAGTTCCTCCAGGCCGGTGAGCATACCCCCCGAGTTTGACGAACTCACAGTGATACAGGTAACCCCGGCGCTGATAAAGGCGCATCCTTCGGGATCGACCAGCCACCATCGATTGCCGTCGTGGTGTGTGTAAAAGAAACCTTTGGGCGTAAAGCGGAGTTGTTTCCAGCCACCATATTCGCTCCAGTCATCGGGATAGGCTGCCGATGTGGCAATAGCCTCATTTTTATCCATAGATGCTTTTAACTCTTCACTGCTGTGTATCTTGCCTGGCCAGTCGCGAACCGCCCACTGTCCAAACGAATCAACCATGGCCACAGCGAGTTTTTCGTATGGATCGGGCATTTCTGCAGTCAAATATGCCGAAGCAATCTGAACCCTGGATAAATAGTCGGGCGATACACTCGGTGAAATTCCGATGGATACCTTGCCTATATCGGCAGGGTCAATGCGTCTGCCGGATATGAAACCTGTCATCTGGCGAGGCTGCCGGACGGGGTGGGTTTGCTGGCCGTCAAGGTAGCTCAGCGGAAAAATCATTTTGGTCTTAAGGCAGGGCAGGAAGCCAAAAGTAGCCGAGATACGCGGGCCTGATTCCTGACTCACTGTTTCGTTACCCTGTACGGCAACCGCTGAATCATCACCCGTTTTACGGTAAAAATTCAGGCTCAATTTTGTGCTGTAAGGATTATCATGCCATACTTCACATACGAAATATTTTGCAGTCAGCCAGTCGATACCTTCCGAATTGGATGTTAATATCAATTCGTTATTACCTTCGCCAACGGTAAATGACAGTACTTTTTCGCCAAATTCAGGGCTTTTCACCCACTCATGGGTTATTGTGCCGGTTTTGGCAATAGGCTGTAAATCGAATCGAAAAACCTCTCCGGGAAAAATCGTTTTACTGTCCTGACATGCAGAAAAGTGAATCAGCATAACACAACAAAGGATAGTTAAAATTTGATATTTCATATTTTTCAAATTATTTGTAATTCGTAATTTGTAATTCGTAATTAAATTCTTGTTCATGCTTCTTCTATTACTTTCCAGCCTAATCTATCTGCAAGGGCAAAGACCGGTTTTCTCAGGTCGCCGTAATAGGTAACACGGTGCCAATGCCATGGATAATCCCAGTAAGTATACAGTTTTTCATAATCGCCGACAGGTACGGTAACCAATTTCGTCCGGCAGGCACGATCTTCGATGCTGTTACCCACAGCTTTTGCCTGGTGGAAGAGAATTTGCTTACTGCGCGGATCAAATTCCAGCGTTGTTGTCATGTAGCCTGCCGGAAGCGTCGAACGCAGCGAAGCGCCTTGACGGTCTTCCGAATGTGTCATGATTGTGTATGGATTGGATGCCCCCTGAGGGCCGAAAGGCTTGTTCGATGATACACAATGTGCGTAAATAATCTGCTTCGTCGCAACATCCATCACCGGATCTGAAATCAAACCGGGACGTCCCTTCGTCAATGTCGTCATAATGACCATTGTTAATGTCGAGAGTGTATCACATTCGCAGGCGCCAATCAGCCCTTCGTTCAGCAGTTCGTAAAAACCGAGACACGGATATGCCTGTGTATGGCCTCCGTAAAACGCGGTAAGGCAATCGATCGTAATGGCGCAGGCATCGTGATCCTTCAGGCATTGTTTCATTGCCAGATACATGCGGGCTGATTTCTCCAGCGTTTCGTCGGAGACATCCACTATTGCTGCTGCGCTGCTCTTCCAGCGTTTGACAATTTCCATCGCCTGTTCCCTGTCGGCTTTTTCCCACAACCCGTTTAATTCAGTATAAGGCCGTCGAATAATTTCTATGCCGAATATTTCTTTTGTCTGCTGTCCGACATCGGCCCATCCTTTTTCGAACTCCAGTATTTTCTTCGTCCTGAGTTCTCTCAAGAGATTTTCGGTCGACAGAATGTCGATTTTGTCTTCAATACATTCCATATCCACTTTTACATCGGCCACGATGTACTTTCGAACCTGCGTAACACCGTCGACAAACGCCCTGACGCCACCCGGCCCCATGGATAGTGGAAAGCAGTTGGCGGCAGCGACGAGATGAGCTACACTGTTTGAGGAAATATGGGCGAAATTTTCAGCCCCGTCACGAAGCAGATAGGAGGTGGAGATCAGAAACCGGCCGCTTCCCCCAAAGAGAAAGTCCGCATAGAGAACCGGTATGCCGGAACTGACAAATTGCTGGACAACGCCTTGTGGTCCAGTGTTCATCTGGACAACAATATAACCGTCGATGTTTCCACCGGTCTGGTCTGTGTTCCTGATTTCTTCCGCATTGTTTGCGCGTGCAGCCATCGATTGTACGAATTCAATTCCCGGGCATCCGTTTTTCAAAGCGTTCATAATTTCGGTCATGGCAGGATTGAAATCGTAACCGATATTTGGCCAGTCGGCTCTTGTCTGAACGGGCGCCTGGAGCACAAAGACCACCCGAATTTTCATGCTGCGAGCATTTTCCCCTGCATGTACCGCTGGAATAATTAATCCAGAAAAAGCGCCGACAGCCCCGAAATACTTAACACAATCAGTCAAAAAAGCACGTCGTGAATGTACACACTTACCGCAATGATGCGTTTCATTTGTTTTGTTTGTTCCTGTTTTCATACGATAAATATATTGATGAATTACTGATAAAAAGTATATCAAGTCAAGTTATTCAGGTATTTCAAAAGCTGACCCGACGTTGTTATTAACTAAGAAATCCGTGCTGTTGCCGCCCTTATCCAATACCATATCTTTTAGATAACCGCGTGAAAACGCATTTGCTGTTACGACGCTGCAGGCATTATCCTTCATCCAGAAAGCGTAGTTCGGCGTATACTCGCCCCGACCGCCATCGTCCCTGCCTGCTGCGCCTGCATTACCGGTCACCGTAATTCCTCTGCATGACTGCATGAGCATCTGGCAGGATTCATCTAACCCTTCCAGCAGCTCCGCAGAATTTTTTCCGTTTCGACGGAATACATTTCCTGTAAAAGCCGCATCACTCACTCTATTGGCATATATGGCAGCCCCCCAATTCCTGTCAAAGCAGTTTCCAGTCACATTCCACGCATCGCCTCCGGCAAGGTATAAGCCGTATTCACGATTCCACTCAACTCGATTGGCGGTAAACATGACTGTTGCACCGCCGCCTTCCTCAGTGGCAAAACCGCTTTTCCCGTTACCCGAAAACTGGTTGTCTGTAACAAAGCCATCCCACCCGCGAATACACACACCATGTCCTCCGTTGGACTTAAAGATGCTGTGCCTGATAATAAACAGCCATATCCTTAAAAGATATACGCCATGACCCGAAAACTGGTTAACGCTGACATCGTCAATTACCGGTGAATTTTCGCGCGGGGTAAACTCTGTCGCATGGTTCTGGAATATACCGTGCTGTACCTTTGATGCCCTTCTGTTTCCTCTTAAAAATATCCCGCGTATATGGCATCCGTAAGCTTCGGAAATGTTCAGTACGCAATCGGCATCCTCGCTGTCTATGGTCAGCACTGCGCCTGCATCAGGGCTGTATGCCCATTGGGGTTCGGCCAGCACCGTCGTATACGGTGATACCCTTAAATCATGGCACCTGTAATTGCCTGATGGAAAATAGGCGGTACCCTGTACTTTTCCCGCCGCATCCAACGCTTTCTGAATGGCGGCGCTGTCAGGCGTTTTCCCGTCACCTTTTGCGCCGAAATCCTTCACATTAAATACGGAAGAACTTTTTGCTTCCGCACTAATCTGACTTACACTTGCAGATGACGGCAATGTCGACATCATCCCCGCTACGCCTAATAGCCCAACATTTTTAATAAAATCCCGTTTTGAGTGTTTCATAAGTAAAATATATTTTGATGAATTACTGGTAAAAGTAGGTCGATAACGGAGTAACTGAATAACTGAATCTGAAACTCTAAATCCTATTTGACAATAAAACGATGTATGTTCCGCT
>Ga0082212_10010707_pt1 | contig 11714 bp, 2 predicted proteins | sample TergutNt197P3_FD_71548 | JGI IMG/M metagenome (GOLD analysis project Ga0082212, IMG submission 71548) | Neocapritermes taracua P3 segment gut microbial communities from Petit-Saut dam, French Guiana - Nt197 P3 | ecosystem: Host-associated > Arthropoda: Insects > Digestive system > Gut ... | reverse complement strand
TACCGCCGGACATACTAGCGGACTTTACATGGGCAGATTGGGATAAAATCGGTGACTGGGCGAAGCCCGCGGTGAACAAGCTGACTATGCAAGGGTTATTCCGCGACATCCCGGGCGGCAGCTTCAACCCGCAGACCCCGGCGACGAGGGCCGAGGTAGCTTCGATACTCTATAGATATTTGACATCCGTCGAGTAAAAAAAATAACAATCAAAAGAAAGGAGCACAAACAAAATCATGGAAATCAAAAGAAAGAAACTTTTCACGGCTGTTCTCGCATTGGCGATGATTGGCATGTTTGCGGCGATATACTTCGTGGTTTCCGCTGCTTCGTTTCCACCGAAAATAGAAAGCGCCGACAATTTCGCCTACACGATCGGCACGAACGAGACGTTCCCATTGGTTGCCTCGGAAATTAACCCGGCGTCGAGCACGAACTTGGCATCGTTTACAAACATACCGGCCACGAGCACGAATTTGAAGTGGCATCTTGCGGATGATCCCTCCGACGCATCCAAGAAGGTTCCCACTTGGGTCACAATAAACGCATCCGATCCAAACAATGTGAAGCTGGTCGTGGACGATACCTGGGCGAGACCGGGAACTTACGAGTTTTGGATCATAGCCACGAACAGCGAAGGATCCGCGATGCAGCTGTTCAAGCTGACTGTCAAGCCGTCCATACCCACTGTCGGCCCCGGAGGTTCCGGGGGCGGGGGCGATTCTAGCGGAGGATCATCCGCCGGAGGAACCGCGTACAACATCAAAGTCAACGTCGGCGAAGGCGGAAAAGCTTCTTCGGATTGGAACGCCGCATTCGCGGGGGCGCAGATCACGATCACGGTGAGGCCGGACAGCGGCTATGTGGTCAAGAGCGTGGCCGTGACCGAAGACAACGGGGCTGTCGTGCCCGTGACGCAAAACAGCGGAACGAGATATTCGTTCATCATGCCGGCATCCAACGTAACGGTGACCGTCACATTCGAAAAAGAAGCCGACGGACCTGACGGGCCGGGCGACGAGCATGACTGCCCGTCCGAGCCATACGAGGACCTGGACATCACCCAGTGGTACCACGAGTTCACGGACTACGTGATAGCCAACAAACTGATGACCGGGACGAGCACGAGCCCGTTGCTGTTCGAGCCGTACACGAGGCTGAGCAGGGCGATGATGGTGCAGATACTGTACAACATGGAAGACAGGCCGGCGGTCGGCGGCGGAACGCAGATATTCGACGACGTGGCGGTGGGGTCGTGGTACTTCGACGCGATAGCGTGGGCGTATGAGTACGAAGTGGTATTCGGGTACGACAACGGGAACTTCGGGCCGAACGACGACGTGACGCGCGAGCAGATGGTGGCGATCCTGTACAGGTACTCGCAGTACAAGGGGTACGACACGAGCGCGAGGGCGGAGCTCGACGGGTTCGAGGACGCTGGCGACGTGAGCGAGTGGGCTGTGGAAGCGATGAAGTGGGCCGTGGGAGCAGGGTTGATCATCGGGCGCAGCGACGAGGCCAACATCATCGTGCCGCTGGACACGGCGACCAGGGTGGAAGTGGCCACGATCATCACGCGGTTCTGCCAGAAGATCGTCGGAACCGAAATGCCCGTGCCGGAAGTCGAAGAGGAAGAAGATGAAGAAGAAGCGGAAGAGGACGAAGACGAAGACGAAGACGAAGATATGGATGAAGAAGATGAAGAGGAAACAGATGAAGACGAGAACGATGACGAGGACGACGAGGATGACAATGACAACGAAGATGATGAGGATGACGAGGAAGATGACGACGGCGAATCTGCCGTAGGATAAAAAACCCTAAGTGAGCTATTGTGCGGGCAATCTGCATAGTAAAAAAAATAGTAGGTTGCCCGCGCAGTTTACTTGATTTTAGATATATTATTGACATTCAAAGGTGAAACTAACTAACAATCGGACAAAAAAATTGAAATAAATTTATGAAGCAAATTATATGATTGATTAGGAGAAAACAAAAAATGGTTTATAGCAAAAAAATCAAAAAAGGACTTTCGTGGCTGCTCTCTTTTATGCTTGTCTTTTCGATTTTTGCCGGCATGCCGATTTTCCGGTTCACGGCGAACGCGGCTAACGCCGCTACATATGCGGCGTTGGGCGTGACCTACACGGCAACCGCAAGAGTGGACGAAAGCATTGGCTTGCGAGCATCGGCTAGCATCGGTTCGGCGGTCGGTATAAAACCCTTGGACACAAGAGCAACTTCGGCTTCTACTGCGGATAGCGATCTCACTTTGCCGATACAAATCACGCCGTTTGACAAATATAACTTGGATAAAGTAGTTGTGGCGACCATAGCCATAATAACGCATCCGCATCCGTCTGGAATTGGTTGGGGCACCAAAGAAGCGGTGAGAGATATCAAAACAGTATTAGCTTCGGAAATGGCTTTTGCCAGCGGTTCTTATACTTACAACTATGTAGTTCCAGACTTCTCTGCTTATGTGAAAAGCGGCGACAAAATCGAAGCTGAGATCGTTTTATACGCCGATTTGAGCTATGATTTGGGAAGTTGGACTGTGTCCCTTGACGTAGGAACAGGAGCAATCACCAATTCTGGTGGTGCTGCAGTAGCGGCAGGTTCGGGCGTCGCGGCAGGTATTTCAGTTGTTACCGGCACTACTGCCAGCAATGCGCAACGATTCAGGATAAATTCTGCTGGCTTACAGAACAATGCAGTAATTCGGCTTACTGGCACTTATCAAAATTTGACCGGTTATTTGATTGAAATTTATAACGGTTCAAAATCGGCTACGGCTTCTGACACAGACCGCCGCGTTGATATCGTTTTGGATGACATGAAAATTGTCGCTGGCAGTGGCGCAATGGTAGCCAACTGCAGGGATTATTATACGGGTACGAGAGGCAGATATTATACTGCGGATAATACACAAGTTGTCGTGAACTCGCCATCTTATTCAAGAGTGACCAATAATACTGGAAACGTTGATGCACCTATAGCGATAGTTGATGCTGATGTGTACATGACGCTTGCCGGAAACGATGAAAATATCGCCGCTTTGCCATATGTAGCCAATACGGCTGCCGATCGCAGAAACGGTATCGCAGTTGATGCTTCGGCGAGCCTCATAATAACAGATGCATCGACTTCCTCGCTTTACGCAAGAGGTGGAGGGTGCAGCTCCGCCATTGGAAGCACTGGGAATAATCAACCTTGCGGATATATTGAAATCGATGGCGGCGATATAGAAGCCGTGAGCGTATATACCATGCACTGTTACGCGGGTATAGGCAATGGTGGTCACTTTGGAGATACTGGCGTGAATGATCCGGGGATTCGCGGAATTGTCATAAATGGCGGCTCGGTTTATGCTTTCGGCGTCCATTATGGCATCGGTGGCAACGGCGGTGGGAGTAACGGAACCCTTGATGCCAGCGTCGGTCCGCAGTACATCATCGTGACTGACGGCAATGTGATTACAGAAGCGTCTTCCACTTCGGGTGGGGCTTCGCTTGGGTTTGCGTTTAATAACGATATCCATGAGATTCGCATTGGGCGTCCTGACAAAACCAATCAAAGTTCTTTGGAGATCAATTCCGTGAACTGGGGATATGGTGCGCCGATTTCCGGAAAAATGACGTTTTATTCAGGAACTACGAACGCATATTCCGGCCAATACGCAGCGGCGATCGGCGGTTGCGCGGTCACTGCGGTAAGCACAACGGCTGCAAACACTGGCATCGGTTCCGGTACCCAAAAACCGGGAACTCCATTGACCGTGTACGGAGGCAATGTCACGGCGATAGCGGGTGCCTATCAACAATCTACATATACTGCTTTACCTACTTCTGGGTCTGGCACACTCACAAATTATTCGCAGTTCAGAGGCGCTACTACATTAAATCGCAATTCATGGGATGCCTTTAAAAGCGCCACTCCGCCGGCCACCAGTTATGGCGCAGGCATCGGCGGCGCTGTACAAAGTACGGGAGGCACGCAAAATAATATTTTCGCCGGAACGTTCAATGTACAATCAAGCACTTACGGCGCAGGCATCGGCGGCGGCGGCGGAGTCAACGCCAATAACGGCGGTAGCGGCGGCGACACGTGGATGGGGAATTTGTACAACAACAACGACATAGATCCATTGACGCCAAATATAGGCAAAATAGTGACAATGAATTTTCACGTCACTTCGCGCACATCCGGCGCAGGCATAGGTGGCGGCGGCGGAGAATCCACCGGCAACGGCGGCAACGGCGGCAATTTATATATTTCCGGCGGCTCGTTTGATATCACCAGCGGTGCCTACGGCGCAGGCATAGGCGGAGGCGGCAGCGGCAACGTTACCGGCAACGGCGGCAACGGCGGAACTGTCATAATAAGCGGCGGCGAAAACTTTACCATCAAGAGCGGCGATTACGGTGCGGGCATCGGCGGCGGCGGTACCATCACAGCCAGCGGTAACGGCGGCGATGGCGGCGACTTGACAATAAGCGGCGAAAAATTCGGTAGCATATTGATCGAGAGCGGAATGTACGGTGCGGGCATCGGCGGCGGCGGTTGCTACGGTAACTCCACCAACCCCCTCAATGGCAATGCGGGCAACGGCGGAAAAGTGACAATCGAATGCCTGACCGACATCAACAAATTAGCGCATTACGATCCGTCAGACCCGAGCGCTGACGCGAACGGGATCGTACCGAGCGTATACAGCTTCACCATAAACTCAGGTCAGTTCGGCGCGGGCATAGGCGGCGGCGGAAGCCGAGAAGGCAACGGCGGCAACGGCGGCGTAACCGGAGCGAGCGGTACGAACTATGACTTGTTCATCAGCGGCGGCAATTTCGGAATCACGGCGGGCGGCAACCATCTTACAGGATATGACAATAGTTTGCCGGTTGCTTTTTCCGAAAGTTTCGGGGCCGGCATCGGAGGCGGCGGAAGTTTTAACGGCAACGGCGGAAGCGGCCCGAACAACGCGCGCGTCAACGGCGGGGATTTCAACTGTTTCTCGGAAGGCTTCGGCGCGGCCATCGGCGGCGGCGGCTGCGTGAGCAACGTGACCACTAACGGCGTGGCGGGCGGCGGCGGAACGGCGTACTATTACGGCGGAACCGTGGTGGTTAGCGTGCCCATGACGCAAGACGCAGATGGAAACGATATATCGTTGCTTGGCAGCGTGGGCATGGGCGGCGGCCAGGTGGCCAATACTGCCCATAGGTATGACCCGGCCTATGACAAAACCAAGGACGGCGAAGTGTTCATCGTGGGCGGCAACATCGCCACCACGATCGATTCCATAATCGATATAAATTCCTATGATCCTTTAATCGACAACGACGCCACGCAGCATGCGTGGACGCTTCCTTACGCGGGGCCGTTGTCTCCCGCTGCGATACCGAAAACAGACTGGACCACCACTTCGACGGCGGTCAAAGTGGAAACGGATTTGAAAAACGTCGGGATGAAGGTGTACGAAGTCCGCTTCAACTATGGCGGTGGAATGAACCCCGACTATGGGGTTAACGGGATGTATGTGACCTTAGGGGAGGATGCCAACGGTGACCCGATAGGCGTGGCCTGGGTATGGGTCTCAAGCGAACTCGACTTGATCTACGACCTAAACGGCGGCGATGCGGCTCCATATCCCGCGCCAAACGATTTTGACATAGAATTCGCGCACCGCAAGCTGGTGGGACCCGTCACCATGGTGTTGGCACTAAAGAACAACCCGAACACGCCGGCCGGCATAACCAACAGCTTCCCCGGCGAATTGGTTCCGCTGCTCAAATACAACCAAAAACTCGAGGCAAACGGTCCGAATGGAACTTATCTTGGCGCCACATGGGAAGAAATGTATGAAATGTTCGGAAACACAAGCCCGGCAAATTTCTTCGATGAGATGCTCTTTAATTTGACGGAGCACGCCCAGGTCGGCGGAATTGACGTTTACCTCATAGGATGGTCCGAAAAGCCGGTCTCCACGATTTTCGGCAATGCCTCGGACGGGTTCGACGAAACGGACAACGGAGTGCATTGGAAGACTTTGCTCATAGATGAAGCGTTGGTGGTGGACCAGCCGGACGGAATGGGCGGAAACATTGGCGGCACGAAAGTATATGCGATGTGGGGCTATGACCTCGACGGAAACGGGATTCCGGACGTGCGCGAGGTTGTGGGCGGGCTGAGGCTTTACTACCACTACGACACCACGGACACGGTGACGCCTCCCGCCTCGGCGCTGAAGAACACGGTGGAATACCGCATGAACGATACCGCTTCGATCTTCAACGGCACGCTGCAAAGGGACGGATATGTGTTCTTGGGCTGGATGGACGACGCGGACTATGCGTACTACGGCACGCTTTTCGGAGTGACCCCGTTCACCTTCGATTTCACCACAAATCCGACGACGGGCTTGCCAACGCTGTATTCAGGCAAAGTTTCGGAAACCATAAACGGACACACTTTCACATATGTCCAAAACGCTACTTTCACTACATTGAGCGACATCAACATGCATGCGGTATGGGCGGATGACCTCAACAAAAACGGCATACCCGACTTCTTGGAGCCGAAATTTTTGATCAAACACGACCCTACCACGGGTTCAATAGCCCCGGGAACATTGCCTGACATAATGGTCATGGACGGAGCTACCAGATCTTCCCATAATGGCCAAGCGGCCATAATCGCAGGTGATTTGATTCCAAACACGGCAAATTCCAATGATGATATATTCCTTGGCTGGACTGCAGTTGTTTTGGCCAATGCGTCAGATTACCGTCTTCCGAGGATCTATGACGGAAATAATCTCACAACCGATTTTCCGGATTTGAGTGACCCATCATATTCCGTGACAGTAAACGGCGGCGATGTAACCCTCTATGCAGTTTGGGCAATAGACGCAAACGGCAACGGCACGCCGGACTTTATGGAACCGGGGCTGAGCTTCATATTCGACCCGATGACCACCGACGACGTAAATGACATCCCCATGGACACCACCGAATATTACAAAGGCGACAACGTGGATGCGGAGAACAATTGGCGGCTCAATGAAGCCGACGCCACGGATGCGGGGCACTGGGCGGGCGCCGAGATGGCCTCGTACATGAAGCGGGACGGCTGGGTGTTCCTTGGCTGGATCGACTATCAGATGACAACGCAGACAGACCATCATTTCACCACATATGCGCCCGGCGACGGTTCGGAGCTGGACGACATATACGATGCGCTGAATCTCACTGCCTATTTCTTGGACAGGACGGCGCACCCCGTGAACGGAAAACAGTTCTTGACCGACACGGACGACATCGTGATTTATGCGGTATGGGGAATAGACGCCAACAACAACGGGATCCCGGATTGGGACGACGAATATGGACGTTACATCTATTACCTGCCTTCGCTGACCACGGTGGACAATTTGACTATGCCCTACTATGACCCGGCGTTCCCGAGCATCTATGTGGACAACAAGAACGCAACCAGCCCCGATCCGGTGACGGGCGCGCCCACGCTGGGAGCACCGAATTTCACCGAGGGATATGCGAAAGAAGAGATAGCGCCAATCGACCACACGGCGATTCCCGAAGCGCCGGGGTATATATTCCTTGGCTGGAGCCCGACTCTGTACCACGAGGGCGACGGCGTTGTGTTCGGGCCGAACGCGGCGGAGAAGACATCGTTCTACAAGCTGCTGGCTTTGATGGAAGACGTGCCGTTTGGCAAGAATGTCAGCGGGGCGAACTCGGTGGGAGTTGCGAACGTCCCGTTCGGGCAGGTGGAATACACGCTTAACCCGGGGCTGCGCAGCATATACGACGATATAGAGGGCGGGATATACACCACGCTGTACGATGGCTATGAAACGTTCGACTGGTACAACTATTTCAAAAACGATTACCAGACAAATCCAGGGATTGGGTTCGTGAACGCGGTGAAGTTCGACACCTACGACGACGCGATGACGGGCGTAGGCGGCGGAACGAACAGCAACAGATGGGAAATGTACGCGATCTGGGCGGAGGACATAAATGACAACGGTGTACCGGATTATACGGAGGACAGTTACGGCTTCCGGTATGACCCGAAGACGACGGATCCGACATTTGACATGGCGAGTCTGCCGAAAGATGATTTGCCATACAATCCCGGAGACCAGATAGATGAAGTCTGGAACAACGGGCTGCTGACGAGAGAGGAAGCGATGAAACCACTCACGGGCAGCGGAGCAGGCGGAGGGATGACCAGCTATATGGAGCGGGACGGCTGGGTGTTCCTGGGCTGGATAGACAGCGAACTGACGAATCATGACTTCGGAGAGACGGACTTGGTCAGCGGAGTGCACCCGGACGACGTGTCGAACCCGCTGGGGTTCATAACGGACTTGACTTTGGCAACCGGATGGCCGTGGGTAATAGATCCGTCGAATCCGAAAGACATATACCTGTATGCGGTGTGGGGAGTAGACGCGAACAACAACGGAGTACCGGACTGGCGTGACATACCGGGACGATATGTGCAGTACGTGCCGAATCTGAGCGGGGTCACGGTGAGCAATATGCCTGGGACGCACTATGTGTGGAGCGGCTTTGATGTTTGGGTAGACAACAAGGGAGCATCGTGGCCGACAGGAGCGCAGGCGACTGGGGGCTATACGTCAGATGAGAAGGCGCTGATAGACTACACGAGCGTGCCGACGGCACCCGGGTATGTGTTCCTGGGCTGGTCGCCGACCTCATACCCCGGGACGTTGTTTGGGCTGATACCACCGGCGCTGCCGAAAGCGGATCTGTTCACGCATCTGGCGCTGCTGGAGGACATACTGACGGTAGATACGACGAATACGCCGTACGTAGTGAACAATGTGAGCGGACTGAGCTCAGTAGCTGCGACAGCTGGGCACCCGTATGCGACGCCGCCGGCACCGGTGCCGTACGCGGCGGTGAGGTATACACTGACACCTGGACTGCACGCGGAATATTTGACGGCATATGGTTCGGGAATGCCGAACGGCTACAACCTGTATAACTGGCTTGGGAATTTCACATCGGGGATGGGCTTCCCGAACAGTGTGACGTTCGACGCGTTCAACCAGGGGATGGATCAGATAGCGGGCCCGGACAGTCTGGTGTGGAAACTGTGGGCAGTGTGGGGAGTAGACGAGAACGACAACGGGATAGCGGACATATTTGAGACGGCGTATTCATTGATCTACGACTGGAACGGAGGGACCGGAGGGCCGGCGGATCAGATGAACGCGTTTCTGCCGGGACAGGTGGCGCCGATGAGTGCGGTGACACCTGGAAAGCTGGATAGCAACAACAACGGGATGATATTCCTGGGATGGTCGCCTGATCTGAACGTAAAGCCGTATTACTCAGCGGGAGACTTGGCGATCATGCCGGACATAGTGAGCGGAGTAACATTCGGGAACTTTGACATCACGGTGCATGCGGTGTACGGAGAAGATCTGACACAGACGGGAGTACCGGATGTGTATAAAGACGGTGTACAGGTGACGTATGACGCGAACGGCGGGAGCAACGCGCCGGCACCGGAGCTGATAGCCTACGGGACGAATGTAACGGTGGCGGGACCCGGGAGCATGACGAATGGGACGGCGACATTCCGGTACTGGACAACGGTGGCGGACGGAAGCGGGACGCAGTACAATCCCGGAGAGACGATAACGGGATTGACGAACAGCATAACGCTGTACGCGCAGTGGTTGACGCCCGGACCGTTCATAGTGACGTATGACGCGAACGGCGGAGGCGGAGGTCCGGTGACGGAGACGCACGCGGGCGGAGTGGATGTAGAGATCAAGTCGAACACGGCGGTAAGTATAACGGCGCCGAGTGGGTTTGACTTTGACCACTGGAACACGATGCCGGACGATACGGGAACGAGCTATTTCCCGTATGCATCGCCGAATACATCGACGAACACGATCTACAACATAGGAGCGGATGTGACGCTGTACGCGATCTATATACAGTCGACGACGAGCACGTACAATGTGACATATGATGCGAATGGAGGAACGGGAGCGCCTGGAGACAGCACGAATTACAATATGAGCCAGGCGGTAACAGTAGCGGGAATAGGAGGTATGACAAACGCGGGGTATACCTTCCTGCACTGGAACACGGCGCAAAACGACAGCGGGACAAGTTATAATCCTGGGGATATATTCAATATCACCGGCAATACGACGCTGTACGCGATCTGGGACAGCGGGACGGCGGGGCCATATGCGCTGATCTATGACGCGAACGGAGGAATCGGAGGTCCGGTGACGGAGACGCATCCAACTGTGAACGCGACGGTGAAGCCGCCGACGGATATTACGAACAACATAAGTCGCCCTGGGTATGTATTCCTGGGGTGGAATACGGTGTCGAACGGCAGCGGGAATAGCTATGCAGCGGGCAGTACGATAACGCTGAGTGCGGGAGCGGTAGTAACGCTGTACGCCCAGTGGCAGAGCGGAGGCGGAACAGGGCCGGTAGTGACGCAGCCGCCGGTGACGCAGTCGCCGACGAAGAAGTACACGCTGACATTTGAGAGCAACGGAGGCAGCGCGATAGGAGCGATCACGGCGGACGAGGGGACAGTGATCGATCTGACGCAGGTACCAGTACGGCCGGGCTACAAGTTTGAGGGGTGGTACAGTGATGCCGGACTGGCGAACAAAGTGACGAGCGTGATACTGGACAGCGACAAGACAGTGTATGCCAAGTGGACGGCGACGAGTGAAGAAGAAGGCGCGGATAACGAGGGAATTGTCGGGCTGATCCGAGACGACCACTTTGTGTACATCAACGGGTATCCTGACGGGAGTGTTGGGCCGGATCGGAACATGACGCGAGCGGAGGCGGCGCAGATGCTGTACAACCTGCTAGAGGACAAGAGTGTGAAGAGCGGGACGACATCGAGCTTCAGCGACGTGGCGAGCGGTGCGTGGTACTATGAGGCGGTAACGGTGTTGGCGTCACGGGAGATCATCACCGGGTACCCAGACGGGAAGTTCGAGCCGAACGGATATATGACGAGAGCGGAGTTCACGACGATGCTGAGCCGATTTGGGAATCTAAAGAGCGGTACGGCGAACTTCACGGACGTTACTACGGGCCACTGGGCATACGAGTACATAGCGAACGCGAGCACGAGGAGATGGGTGAACGGATACGCGGACGGTACATTCAGGCCTGACCAGCGGATAACGCGAGCGGAAGTGATCAAGATGATGAACCTGGTGCTAGACAGATACGCAGACGAGGAGTACATAGACAACTCGAACGAGATCAAGGTATTCACGGATCTGAGGGACAGCCATTGGGCGTACTACACGATCATGGAGGCGACGAACGCCCATGACTTCGAGAGACACACTGATAGTTTCGCCGAAACTTGGCTTAATCTCAAGTAGACGACAGATGTAACAAATAATGCTGATGAGGGCTTCATACATAACGTGTGAAGCCCTCCCGTAACATGAGAGAATTGAAAGAATATTTAGTACAGAAGCATATTTATTGTTGCTTAATGTATGGAAATATATTATAATGCAGTAACAAATGGTTACACGATTCTACATAAATACACAAAAGACAAGCATAATTCACGATTGTGGAATAAAACGTGTAACCGATTAATGTGGAGGAAGTATGAGTACTAGGAAATCATTTAAACAGAGCGTA
>Ga0082212_10010706_pt1 | contig 11714 bp, 11 predicted proteins | sample TergutNt197P3_FD_71548 | JGI IMG/M metagenome (GOLD analysis project Ga0082212, IMG submission 71548) | Neocapritermes taracua P3 segment gut microbial communities from Petit-Saut dam, French Guiana - Nt197 P3 | ecosystem: Host-associated > Arthropoda: Insects > Digestive system > Gut ... | reverse complement strand
GTTTGAGTATGAAGCGGCGCACGGCACCGTAACCAGGCACTACTACCGGCACCTGAAAGGGGAGGAAACCAGCACCAACCCGGTGGCGACCATTTTCGCCTGGACCGGCGCGCTTGCAAAGCGGGCCGAACTGGACGGCCTTCCTGATTTGCAGGCATTCGGTAAAAAGCTGGAGCAGGCCACCCTGCAAACCATCCGCGGCGGCCGGATGACCACGGACCTTGTGCCCCTGTTTGAGGGCAATGCGCAAGGGATCAGCAGCGTTCAATTTCTGGATGCCGTGGCGGACGCGCTGCAGGCGAGCCTGTAGCGGGAATATGAGCGAAACCCTTTACATATCCGATCTTGACGGGACGTTGCTAAACCAGGCCGCCGAGCTATCCGAGTACACAAAAAACGCTTTGAACGGCATGATTGCGAACGGGCTGCATTTCACCGTCGCCACAGCGCGGACCCTCAGCTCATCCGGCAAAATACTGGCAGGCCTTACGTTGGGTCTTCCCGTAGCCCTTATGAACGGCGTGCTGATTTATGACGGAGAGCGGCAATGCTATGCGCAAACGCATACGTTTCCGCCGGATGCGATTCCGGCGGTGATACGCACGCTGCGGGCCTTTGAAACGACGGGGTTTATGTATGAACTTACCGGCGGGGAAATGCGGACATATCATGAATCCCGCGGGCCAAGACCGCTGCATGGCTCTGTGGAGGCGCGGATTGCCCATTATCATAAATCCTTCCGGCATCGAAACAGCTTCAGCGACGCGCCTCCGGAGCATATCATCTACTTCACCATGATTGACACGAGGGAGCAGCTTCAACCGGTACATGACGCGCTTTTGGCGCTGCCCGACTTGAACATGACGCTGTACAAGGACAATTACAGCACGGATTTATGGTTTTTGGAAGTGTTCAGCGCCAAAGCGTCCAAGGGGAGCGCCGCAACCTATTTCAAAGAAACATACGGGTACAGGCGTATCGTTGGATTCGGCGACAACCTGAACGATTTGCCGTTGTTCGCCGGCTGCGATGTCCGGGTCGCGGTGGAAAACGCGAAAGCGGAGGTAAAATCCGCCGCCGACGCCATCTGCGGCGCGAACGACGGTGACGGGGTGGTGAAATGGCTGGAGGAACACTGGCAGTAATCCCCGCCTCTGTCATTCGGCTTACACGCAGCCCGGCAGGGTCACCCGCAACGTGGTTCCTTCTCCCTCCCGGCTTTCCAGCGCCACTTCCCCGCCGTGCGCCAGCGCGATGTGCTTTACAATGGCCAGCCCCAGGCCGGTTCCCTCTGTTTCCTTCGACCTGGAGGGGTCCGCACGGAAAAAGCGTTCAAACACACGCTCCTGAAGGGCCTTTGGGATGCCGATGCCCGTATCCCGCACGGTGATCAGCGCCTGCCCAGCCTGACGGATGATTTCCACCGTGACCGTTCCGTGCGGTTTATTATACTTTACGGCATTGTCGACCAAGTTATACAGGAGTTCGTGGATCATTGCCCGGTTAGCGCGCAAAAAGCAGCTCTCTCCATGCAGCGCGAGCCGTACTTGTTTTGCGTCCGCCTTGGCCCGGGCGGCGGCCACCGCCTCTTCCGCCAGCGCGAATACGTTCACATCATCTCGGTCCAGCGTCGATGGGGTGCTTTCATCCAGCTTGGACAATTGCATGATGTCCTCCACAAGCGTAACCAGGCGTTTTGCTTCTTTATGCAGGATATCCGCGAAATGCTGCGCCTCCTCGGGCGCCGCCGCTCCGCTGGACAGGATTTCGGCATATCCGCAAATGCTCGTCAGCGGTGTTTTCAGTTCATGAGAGACATTGGCGGAGAACGCCATCCGGGTTTGTTCCGCCTGTACCTTTTCGGTAATGTCCATAAAGAGCAGCATGGCTCCGCTGTTCAGGGACGGGCTGCAATAAACCTGTATATGCCTGTCTCCAATAGCCAGAACGCAGTCGCTCCGTTCTCCGGCCAGAGCACTTTTCGCGTGATCCACGATGGCCAAATCCCGGGTCAGCACCAGAAGATGCTTTCCCACCGACTCTGCGGTTGCGCCCAGCAGCGCCAAAGCGCTGGCGTTGGCTTGCACGACGATGCCCTGCCGGTCAAGCAGCACAATCCCTTCCCGCATGTTTTCGGTAATGTCTTCCAGCATTTTTGCCCGTTCCCGCAAGTCCTGCTCCCCGCTTTCAATGCGCTTCCGCTGCTGGACAATGGTGTGTACCAACGGCGAAAGCTCGTCGTACACGGGCGTATCCTCCTCCAGAACCGGAGGCATGGCTTGAATGGGGTTAATAATGGCCCGGGTCAGGCGCGCGGCCAGCACATTACCGAGGCTGTACACCGCCAGCAAGGTCACCGCCATGACGGGCAGCGCGTGCCATAACACGCCCTGGGTGCTGGCGATGGGGCGGGATACGCGCAGCACATCCCCCCCCGGAAGCCTGACCGCGTAGTAGTACGCGGACGCCCCCATCGTTTGGGAAAACCGCGTCGCCTCTCCAAAACCGGTGCGGAAAGCCGCTTGGACCTCCGGCCTGTCCAAATGATTGTCAGGCGGGTCCGAGGCTGCGCTGTCATAGCGCACCAGGCCGTCGGGAGCGATGAGGGTCAGCCGGTCCCCGCCCGCGTACCCGCCCTCGGTAAATACGTCCGGCGAAAGGTTTTGCAGCAGTATGGCCTTATCCCGCACGTCCCGTTTGGCCCACTGCTCCGCGGCGCTATAGAAGAGCATGGACACCAGCGCTCCCAGCAGGAACAGGCACAGGAGCGTCAACAGCAGCATGTACCGAAAAATCCGCTTTTTCATGGCGCTTCTCCTATTTTATATCCCACGCCGCGTACAGTCTGCAGCACAATTCCTGCCGCGCCTAGCTTCTGACGCAGCGCCGCCATGTGCATATCCACCGTCCGGGTTCCGCCCGCATAATCATAACCCCACACCTTTTCCAGGATACGGTCGCGGCTTAAAGCGAGCTCCGCATTTTCCATCAGGTATCGCAGGAGTTCAAACTCCTTGAAGGTTAACGATGCCGGCTCGCCACCCACGGTGGCAACCCGCCTTTCCGTGTCCAGCTGAACATTCCCGATGGAAAGGACTTTCCCTTGGGACGCCTGGCTGCGCCGAAGCAGCGCCCGGACCCGGGCTGTCATTTCCAGCACGGAAAAAGGCTTTGCGATGTAATCATCCGCGCCGGCGTCCAGCCCCTTCACCCGGTCCAGTTCCGCGCCCCGGGCGGTGAGCATGATAACGGGCAGAGGGCGGGTGCGCGCGTTTTGACGCAGGGCTTGAAGGAGGGACAAACCGTCCTCGCCGGGCAGCATGATATCCAGGAGCACCAGTTCCGGCAGCTCCTTGCCGATCGCCGCGCGAAAGGCCGCGCCGTCCGAAAAGCCGCGTACAGTGAACCCTGCCGCGCCGAGAGCGTAGGTGATCAACTCCCGTATGCTTTCGTCATCCTCTACCAGCATCACTGTTGACATGAGCATCCCTCATTCTTTCGCATGCTTGCCAGTGATGGAAAAAACCACCCATCCGGCGATATTCACAGCGTGATCGCCAATTCGCTCATAATGCTTTGCGATCATCAGCAGGTCCATGGCTTGCTCCCCCGCGTTTTCATCCAGGCGGATCAAGTCGATCAATTCACTTTTTACCTTCAGAAAAAGCCCGTCCACCACGTCGTCATAGTCGATCACAGCGTGAGCCATGGTCAAATCCTTACGCACATAGGCGTCGATGCTCTCGATGACCATCTTTACCGTGGCTTCGGCCATCAGCGGGATATGCTCCAGGCGCTTAATATAGGTCTTATCAGCCAGGTATACGGTCAGCTCCGATATGTCCGCAGCTTGATCGCCGATACGCTCCATATCCGTAATCATCTTGAGCGCCGAGGATATCAGGCGCAGATCCTTCGCCACCGGCTGCTGGTGAAGCAGCAGCTTCAGGCAGAGCCCCTCTATTTCTTTTTCCTTGTCCTCCACGCCGCTGTCCATAACGGCGCGGGCGGCCTCCGCGTCCTGCCGGATCAGCGCGTCGGTGGCGCGTGTTATGGCATTCTGAACCAGCGCCGCCATTTCCAGCAGGCTGACGTTGAGCGCCTCCAACTGGGTTTCAAAGAGGCTTCGCATTATCCAAACCTCCCCGTAATATAGTCTTCGGTTCGTTGATCCTTGGGAATGGAGAACAGGGTATCCGTGTCCGCGCATTCCACCATTTCCCCAAGCAGGAAAAATGCGGTGCAATCGCTGATGCGGGCTGCCTGCTGCATATTATGGGTCACGATCAGTATACTATATTTTTCTTTGAGCTGCAGCAGGAGTTCCTCAATTTTTCCGGTGGAAATCGGATCCAGCGCGCTGGTTGGTTCATCCAAAAGCAACACCTCAGGCTCCACCGCCAGCGCCCGCGCGATGCACAGCCGCTGTTGCTGCCCCCCCGAAAGCCCCAGCGCGGGCTTTCGCAGCCGATCCTTCACCTCATCCCAAATAGCCGCGTCCCGAAGGGAATTCTCCACAATTTGATCCAAGGGACCCCGCCGTGTGACGCCGTGGGTGCGCGGACCAAAAGCGATGTTGTCATACACGTTCATCGGGAACGGATTGGGTTTTTGAAACACCATGCCCACCCGCTTGCGCAGGATACTTACATCCATGCCCTGATAAATATCCTGCCCGCACAGCAGCACGCGCCCGTTGATACGGCAGCCTTCCACAAGGTCGTTCATGCGGTTCAGCGTCTTTAGCAGCGTGCTTTTACCGCATCCGGACGGCCCGATCAGGGCGGTGATTTCCTGCGGCGATATGTTCATGTTGATGTTATTGAGCGCTTGAACCCCATCATAGTACAGGTTGAGATCCTGAATTTCAAACGTATACATTCTTACCTCCGGCTGAGCTTCCTGGCGATATACGCGGACAGGGTATTGATGCCAAGCACCAGTATGAGCAGGACGGCGGCTGTGGCGGAAGCCTCGTTGGTATGAAACCCTTCGCTGGAGAGAGCGTACATATGCACGGATAGGGTTCGGGCGGACGCCGTCAGGTTTGTGGGTATCTGCGCCATTGTACCGGCTGTGTAGATCAACGCGGCGGTTTCGCCAACGATGCGGCCGATGGACAGGATCACCCCCGCCAGGATACCAGGCATGGCTGCCGGCAGCACCACCTTCATCACCGTTCGCAGCCTTCCCGCTCCCAGTCCGAAGGCGCCTTCGCGATACAAGTCCGGCACGGCTTTCAGCGCTTCCTCCGTGCTGCGCAGGATCAAAGGAAGGATCATAACGGCCAGCGTGCACGCTCCGGCAATCAGTGAAAAACCCCACCCCAGGGCTGTTACAAAAAAGAGCATTCCAAACAGCCCGTAGATGATGGAAGGGATGCCCGCCAGCGTTTCGGTGGTCATGCGGATCCAGACAACCGCCTTGTTGCCGCGTCGGGCATATTCCACCAGGTAGATCGCCGCACCTATGCCCAGAGGAAGCGCGATAAGCAGCGAGCACAGCGCCATCAACAGGGTGGTAATCATGGCGGGCAGCAGGGATACGTTGTCACTGGTGTAGGTAAGTGAAAACAGGGATGGCTTCAAATGCGGAATCCCTTTGATAAGCACGTACCCTACAAGGCTGATCATGACGCCGGCGCACAGGGCCGCCCCTAAATACGTACAGCCCATCAGCAAAGCCTCTCCGAAACGTTTGCGCATGGCTTATGCCCTCCTTTTCATTGCCGAGAGCAGCAGATTGATCAGCAGGATAAAAACGAACAGCACCACGCCGATGGCGATCAGCGCCTCCCGATGCAGGCCGGAAGCATACCCCATTTCCAGCACAATACCGGTGGTAAGAGGCCGCGCGCCTTTTAACAGGGATACCGGCATACGCGCCTGATTCCCCACCACCATGACCACCGCCATGGTTTCCCCTATGGCCCGGCCGATACCAAGCACTACGGCGGCCATGATGCCGGATTTGGCGGCGGGCAGCACCGCCCGAAACATAGCGCGGCAGGGGGTTGCGCCCAGCGCCAGCGCGCCTTCATAATAGCTTTCCGGCACGGCCCGGAGCGCGCTTTCCGCGAGGCCGACAATGGTAGGAAGAATCATCATCCCAAGCAGCACCGACGCCACGAGTATGCTCATGCCCGTTCCGCCAAACAGCTCACGGACGGCGGGTACGAGCACCGTAAGGCCAAAGAACCCGTAAATGACAGAGGGAATTCCCGCCATAAGCTCCACACCGGGCTTAAGCCACCGGTACAGGAACTTCGGGCAGAAGCGCGCCAGGCAAACCGCCGTGAATACTCCTATCGGAACGCCCACCGCCAGCGCGCCCAGCGTTACATAGATACTGGCCAGAATCATGGGCAGGATGCCAAATTGAGGAGGTATATTGTTTGGCGCCCATTTCTGCCCCAACAGGAACTCCGGGATGCCGATCCTGCCAATAGCGGGCAGGCCTCCCGCGAACAGAAATACGCAGATCAGCGCCACCATCACAATGGATGTAAGCGCGGCAACGGTAAAGCCACCGTGAGCAAGGCGCTCGCGAAACTGTTTCATCGCCGGAACCTCCGAAAATCCAGGGAGGGTAACCCTCCCTGGATGGTAGTCCTTTTTGGGTTTTACGATGGCTTATTGCAGCTCTTTCCAGGTTTCCAGCTCACCCGTGAAAGCGGCGCGCACTTGCTCTTTGGCAAGGTTTTCCAGCGGGTTTTGCGGGCTGACGATCACCGCGATGCCATCGATGGCGATCTGTGTGCATGTAAGCTCCTCCAACTCGCTCTCCTTCAATTCCCGGCTGACCATGCCGATGTCGCAAGTTCCCTCAATGGTGGCGTTGACGCCGGCTGTGGAGTCGATGATCTGAATCTCGATTTTGGCGTCTGTGTTCAAAGCCTGATAAGCCTCAATAAGCTTTTCCATGATAGGCGCCACCGAGGAAGAACCCAGCACCACGATCTCTCCGGCGGGTTTTGCGCCGCCGAAAGCGGGCGCGGCGTCGTCAATCGCGATATAGCCGTTGGAAACAACGCTCTGTCCGTCCTCGGAGAGGATATAGGCGATGAAATCCTCAGCCAGCCCGGCCGCCGCCCCCTTGGTGACGATGTTGAACGGGCGGGCGATGGTGTACTCGCCGCTCTTGATGTTGCCCGGATTGGCGGCCGCGCCGTCAATGTTCAGGGCTTTCACCGAATCGCTCAGGGAACCCATGGAAACATATCCGATAGCGTACAGGTCGCCGGCAACGGTTTGCAGCATCACGTCCGTCTTGTTCACAATGATCGCTTCTTCGCTTGTATGGTCCACTTTATTGCCGTCCGCGTCCTTCACCTCAACCCCGACGAGTTCGATAAACGCGCCGCGGGTTCCCGAGCCGTCCTCCCGGGAGACCAGATTGATGGGACGGTTCCCGTCGAAGTCCGCCGCCAATGCGGCGACGGCGAATGACATTAGCATCATGCAGGAGAGGAACAAACCCAGCGTCTTCTTCATATTCTTAATCCTCGCTTTCCTTATTTTGGCGAGGTAAGCATAACAGGCCAATGTATGAGGAGGGTGGGAGAATTGTCAAGATTTTGTAAGGTTTTTACATTTCAAGTCCTCTCAGCTTCACCCATGCGAGAAGTGTCAGCGGAGCGAATATGAGGACGGTCGCAAACAGGATATACTGCGGCGCGGCGTTGCCAAAATAATTCGTTATTGCGACGATCGGTATATAGACGAGCCTTGCGGCTGTGGACGTTACGGAAACAACGGTGGTCTGATGCTTTTCTTCGGTTTTTGCCTGGATAGCCGGCATAATGTAAATATTTACAATGCCGAATGAAATCCCGGAAAGCGAAAAGAACAATGTCGTCGCCAGGTTTTGAGAAAAAATTACCGGCAATGACGCAAGCAGCACAATGAAAAACGGCGCGAGTACTTGCGACGATGTTTTCCAATGCTGCGTTCTATTCGCAAACAACGTGCCCAACGGCGCCAAACCATACCACAGAATCCAGCCAATGCCAACCAGCCAAACGGGAATGCCCCCGATCGTCAAAAGCGGCGTCAGCGCCCAAATAATCGGATGGGTTACCTCGAACCCTATCGCATACGAATACACCAGCCATTTCACCTCGGCGCTTTTTAAAACGCTTTGAAAATTCGCAAGCATATCTTTGAAATGATTCGCATGTTTCACCGTGATTTTTTCGCCGATGTCCTTGATCATCAGCGCCAAGACCGCCGCAATTAGAAACGGAACGGCAACCGCGGCAATGGTCCGCCGAATGCTGTGTTTTGAAATAAACATGCCGATCAAAATGGCTATACACATACAAACAATTTGTATCACGGCGAGTTGCGCCGTCTTCTTCCTGAACAGGTTGCCGTCACTGTCAATTTTGTCCGAATAGATTTTAAGAAACGCCCTGTCTACGCCGCCCGACATTGCAAGGAAAAGCCCGCAAAGAATTTCCCCAACAATAACCATCCAGAGGTTTTGGGCAAAAGCATAAACCACAAACGTCGCGGCGACGCCGAAATTTCCGATCACATTCAATGATCTCCGGCTGAATCTGTCGGCTATGTATCCCATTGGCACATCGAACAGAAAAAGGGTGGCGGCGCATATCAGTTGCGACACGCCGATCAGGAATTGGTTCATACCGACGGAATTCCAAAACACAGTAATAATTGGAATGCAAATAAGCACGCCGGAACTTACCAGCGCGGATTCAAGCATAATGATATTCAGTGTCCGGCGGTAGCTCATCGTGTTTCACCTCATCCCGGGGTCCCGCGAAGTATGACGATTATAGCACAGCCGGCCGGCCAAACCAACAATTGGGAGGCAATCAGCAATTGACATTCCTCCCTTCGGATGCTATAATCAATCCATACTCCGTTTGGTGCTTTGGCTCAGTTGGTAGAGCACATCGTTCACATCGATGGGGTCACTGGTTCGAGTCCAGTAAGCACCACCACCCGCCAGAAATGGCGGTTTTTTTATTGTGCTAGATAAGCCGGAAGCTGCTCAACCGTTTTCATCTAAGAATCGTATTAATTGCAGGTAGGTAATTTTAGCTTACTCCAACTCCGAAAAATATTCGGATTTTAGGATTCCTAAGAATGATCCGATCAAATCCCCACGCGTCTCCGTTTCTTCATCATATGGGGTTGTTATGGAACCGGATATATACACCGTTCCATCCGGCGCAGCCATTAATGAGGGCCAGCCTGGTATGCGGTCCTCTTCTGGCTCAATTGTCAGCGCTCCCAGCAATTCACCGTCTGCATCCACGTAGAAAAGCGTATAGGTGTAATACTTGTCCCACTTGGAGCCCAGGAGCAAATATCCATCCTGAAACGGCACAATTCGATAGAGCATTTGGGTATCTATGTTCTCATAGCGTTTTGTCCAGACAGGCACACCTTCTCCCGTAACCTTTGTCAGCGTATGGAGCGTTTCGTCTTCATCAAGCAGCTGGCCCGGCTCCAGGTATGCCCCAGTGAAGAGCAGAGAGCCGTCCTGTGTCTCCGTTATCGCCCACGCGCCCATGCCGTTTTCACGCGGCTCATCCGTTAGCTGCCAGAGGACTTCCCCTGTCTGCTTATCCAGCTTTACGACCGATGTGAAAAACAATGGCTGCTCCGACGCGGCGTCCGGCACAACCGTTTGCCCCAGCCCGTGCATGATGATGCCATCCGTAACCTCCACGGCATAGTGGTTGTTGCCAAACGCGGGTCCCAGCGGTGACATATCCTTGCACCACACCACGTTCAAGTCAAAATCAAGTAGCGTCATCTCCCGGCTATATTGAAGGCCGGATTTTTCCAGCTGGTCGGTATGGTAGTCGTAGTAGAAGTCAACAACGGTGGAATCGCCCCCCAGATACCCGCTTTCGGGCATTAGCACCATCGATCTCGGTGGAAAATGCGCAGCCAGGGTTCGCCACGGGAGCATCTCTTCCACCACACCGTCTAGCCCTACGATGAAAAAGCGGTCTCCAAACGTTGAATCCTCCGCTACGAACCACATCAGGATACGCCCATCCGACAACAGACCCACTGGGTTAAAGTAGTTGTCCGCATGTGGATCGCCGAGCCGGCTCCTCCAGAGTTCTTTACCGCTTGCGTCGATTTGCATCGCGATGGCATCATTTCGGACCATGTATTGAAGGTCTACATTACCACCCATGTAGCCCTCGCGGTACTCGCCAGGGTATTGCACTTGTCCGCCGATGACAACGCTACCGTCCGAAAGCGGCAATATGCCCCCGATGGATAACAGACCCTCCACATCGGGTACTTCCAGCATCGTTGCGCCTGGCGGCATTGCGCCTGCTTGAGCGGAGACATTGAAAAGACAAATTGTCAAGAAAAGTGCTATCGTTAGTGTTGACTGGTGCTTATGGACTCGTTTCATTAGGGAAGTCCTCCAATACGTGTTTTCTTCATGGTGACTATGATACCTCTCAACTAACGTGTCATTGTACGGTACGTCAACAAAAAAACGGACATTTGAGTAAGCAGGTATCAGGCGGCGTGTAGTTCAGCAATGCGGAGGAAGTCAATGGGAGGGCGAAAGCCGAGCTTTTTCTGGATTCTGGTGCGATTGTAGAAGGTCTCGATGTAGAGGAAAATGGCCTGTCTCGCCAGGTCGCGGGAATGGAATCGCAAGGGGTGGACAGCTTCCTTCTTGAGGATAGAGAAAAAGCTTTCGCTCCAGGGATTGTCGCCGGGCATTGGCAAGCCACTTTACAGCCTAAACAGAATGCTGTATTCTACTACCAGCCTTACGGATTTGGTGTGAGCTATTTGGATAATTGTGTCGCGTGTTGCTTACATCGTTGTGTAAAGGGGGCCTTTGTATGGAAACGATGGGTCAACAGCCAGTGGCGCTTGCAGTACGCCATATCTCCCGAAACTTTGGCAAAACCCAGGCTCTGAACGACCTGAGCACTTCGGCGAAAGGCGGCCAAATTGTGGGTTTGTTGGGCCGTAACGGCGCGGGCAAAAGTACCCTGCTACGTATCATCAGTGCGCAACTTCGACCGAATGCGGGAGAGTCGGAGATTTTTGGCGAAAAAAGAACCTCCGCAGCCGCCCTTGGCAGGCTGTGCATGATTGGAGACTCGCCTGATTTTGGCAAGCTTGCGAATCTGAAGAGGCTGTTCTATGTTTGCGCGGGTCTGTTTCCCGTATGGAATGGGGCCTATGCCGTCGAATTGGCGCAGCGGTTTGACCTACCTATGAAAAAGAAGCTGAAAGACTTTAGCCGTGGCATGCAGACAGCGGTGTTGCTTGCCGTGGGGTTGGCCTCCGGCGCGCCATTAACGGTTTTTGACGAGCCCAGCCTGGGGTTGGACGCTGTTATGCGGGAACGCTTCTATGACCAGCTTCTGGAAGAAAAGCGCAAAAATCCGGTTCGCACCTTCATACTGAGCACCCACCTTATTGACGAAGTGGCTCGTACGTTGGACTACGCCATATTGATTGACGCAGGAATGCTACTGTGTGAGGGGCCCATATCCGATTTGATTAGCCTGTATTTGAGCGCCTCCGGCCCTGCCGGGGCGGTGCGAGAGGCCACACAAGGCCTCGCCGTTTTGAAGGAGGAGGAGATGGCTGGCTCTTTGGTGCGCCATGTGAAGCTGAATCACAGCGCAGACGCGGATAAAGTAAAGGCCGATGAGCGAGTACAATCCGCACCCATGAGCTTGCAGCGTT
>Ga0082212_10010705_pt1 | contig 11714 bp, 14 predicted proteins | sample TergutNt197P3_FD_71548 | JGI IMG/M metagenome (GOLD analysis project Ga0082212, IMG submission 71548) | Neocapritermes taracua P3 segment gut microbial communities from Petit-Saut dam, French Guiana - Nt197 P3 | ecosystem: Host-associated > Arthropoda: Insects > Digestive system > Gut ... | reverse complement strand
CGCGCCTTGATCTACTGGATTAACCGCCTCCATTACAACAAGGTAAAACACTGGAGTCCGGTAGCCGATTTCTTTGCCGGTTCGCTTATCCTGCTTGCGATCACCGGATTATTCATTGTGAAAGGCAAAAAAGGACTTGCCGGTTCCGGTAAATGGTATTTACTGATAGGCATTCTTATCCCCATACTTTACGGATTGATTTTTTTGCGGTAATAAAACTTGTCGAAATCTTCGCGAAATTTCTGACCCTGTTCTTTGGCATGAATGAGCCGCACCTCAACACCGCGCTTTATCAACGCTGCCAGTAATTTCAGGAACGGTTCGGAGTGAAGCACGTCACTGTCCTGCCCGTTCTGCCGGATTCCCGTCCCCCGTCCTCCCGTCCTGTCGGATTTGCAATCTGGCAGTTGTGAATATAAGCATTTGTAACGCGAAAAAAGAAAGAAAATCGGATTACAAATCCTGATAATCAAATCCGTTGAATTGCAAATTCAACGGGCTCAAACCAATCCAACAGGTCCTTCATCGGGTTCGGGCCGCGTATTCCGCGGAGGCAGCTGGCGCGACGGTGCTCAGGGCTGCCGCGTGTCCGATCGCGGCGACAGCGGTCCGGGCATCCGCGGCAGCAACTTGGGCTTCCGGGTTGCCTTGTCCCTTTAGATTAGACGAATATAAATCCGTATTCATTGTTGAAAAACCTTAACATTGATTTTGCTGATAAAGAGAAGAATCCATTAATAACTTCCGTTTTACTGTAAGCATTTACGCAGGGAATTTCATTTTTCCCAATCCTGCCCTTTTTTATTTCAAATCTTATTTGACCGCATACCCCATCTTTTCTAAAAACGCATCCTTATACATGCTTCCGACAGCGATTTCGTGCTTTCCGATGAATAGGTCGTTGGCGTCAAACGATTCTATCCGGTTCAGGTTGACGATATACGATTTGTTTACACGTATGAAAATATCCTGCGGAAGCTGTTCGTGCATGGATTTCAGCGTGTTTTTGGTGATGACTTTCCGCTCGCCGGTATGAATGACGACATAATCTTTCAATCCTTCGATGAAAAGAATATCGTCAAACAGTATGCGGTAAAAGCGACGGTCGGATTTGACAAAGATATGATTCCGGTTAACGTTTTCAAGCTGAATTTTTTGCGACTTTTCGGAAAGCAGCAGCAGGTAGTCGCAGGCTTTTTCGACCGCCTTTTGAAAACGTGACGGCTCGACGGGTTTCAGCAGATAATCAATCGCGTCCAGCGCATAGCTGTCTACGGCATATTCGGGATAAGCGGAGGTGAATATGACCAAGGTTTCTTTCGTAATGGTTTTAGCAAATTCGATTCCGTCGGCGCCGGGCATGCGAATATCGAGGAAAATCAGATCGACCTGATTGTGATGCATGAATTTTCCGGCGGTATCCGCATCGCCGAAACTGCCGAGCAACTTCAAAGTCGGCATTTCTCTTATCAGGAGTTGTATGGCTTTGCGCCCTAAGGGTTCGTCGTCAACAATGATGCAATTCATATTTTTATCGCTAATTGAACCGTATATGTCGTTTCATCTTCGCATCTATTCAATGAATAATGCGTTTCGTACAGCAAATCTAAACGTCGTCGGATATTGGCTAATCCCAGACCGCTATATACGTTTTTCTTTCGGGGTTTGAGGGGTTTGGAATTATGGCAGGTGAAATGCAGCATGTTGCCTGTTAGCTTGAAATGCAACTTTATATACGATAAATTTACCGCGTCGGCGCTGTGCTTCACCGCATTTTCCACAAAAGGAATGAAAAGAAGGGGAGGTATGGACAGGTTCTCCGCATGGTCTTCCACAGAAATGCCGAACTCAAACCTGTCGCGCCTTATCTTTTCCAGATTCAGAAAATCGGTCAGGAAATGAATGTCGTCATTAAGCGTCACTTCCTTTTTCGTGCTGTCGATGAACTGGTATTTCAGCATTTCGCTCATTTTGTGCATGATAACGACTGCCTCCTCCGGATTTTCGCGGATGAGAACGAGTATGTTGTTCAACATGTTGAACAGGAAATGCGGATTGATCTGATTTTGCAACTGTTCCAGCTCGGCGCGCATGGTCGTCGCTTCCAGCCGGGCAATATAGCGTTCGTTTTGCGCCCAGTGCTGGAAAAGTACAAAAGCGGTCATACCAATGAATACAAATCCTATTTGGGCGACGGACGACACTAGATATATGCCAAATAAGCCGGAAAATACTTCAATCAAATCAGACGGCAACAAGAGAAGTAAAAAAGAAACAATCATGATAACAATTGATAAACCATATTTTATCAATTTTTTTTTGAAAAGAAAAAATGGAATCAGCACATACACGTTAAAATAGCCAAACGCCAGAAAAGCGCCTGAAAGTATAGTAAATTCTAAAAATGAAAAGGGAACGCGCGGGTCGATATTCGCGCTTCCGATAAGGCAAACTGCAAGTATCAGCAGCAGATTACGCGTCAGGCGGTAACGTTTTTCTATCAAAAAATTCAATAGCCGGTCTTGTTCGCGAAAGACGCATGCCGTCTTTTCTGTAATGTTTGAAAACGCTTGTCTGTACTCGCTTTCGTACAGTTGTTGGCGCAACGATTTGCTGAGTTCCATCAACATGCGGGATGCTTCTTGCGGAAAAGAAACAGCAACAGACGCCGCCTTGTCCAGTATGTCGAACAGTGCGCCGGAATCAATTTTGTGTCGCGTTTTTTCGAGCTCGACGCGGATGCCGGTCTCTTCCAACTCGTGAATCCTGTCGCCGGATTTCCGCCAGCGCCGCAAAAAAACAATCAGCGATGTGGCAATCAGACTGATAAAGTAACAGATAAAATTGGCGAGAAAGTCGAATATAAAAATGTTGTTACCGGCAAAAAAGCCATATTCACCCGCTGGAAGCCGGTAAATTTTGTACATCGTCCACTCGTACACGATCCCTGTCAATACTATAAATAAAGAAATTCCAACCATTGCGGCAACGTAGGCATAATACTTGCCGCGCAGTAAAAGACGCGGGATAAGCCGATAAACGTTCCAAAAAGTTACGACTGAGAATATCAGGGTAAATGTCAACACCACCACGACAATAAACGACCGGTCGACGTCTTTCGCCGTCATGACGACGGACGTCTGCCCGATGGCAACGAGCATCAGTAACACAACTAACGCCAGGATTTTTCCCGCTTCGTAAATCGTTTTTTTGAAAGATGATGTTTGCTGGGGCATTTAAACAAATAATTTTGCAACAAAATCCTCAATAGCATGCTCGTCGATCCGGCTGACAGATTCGTTTGTATTTGCGATTTTATTGATAATGAAGCGTTCCATAAAATTCATCTCTTCAAATTTGAACGCCCCGCCCAGAAATCCGGTTGCCACGGCATTTTTCAACAAGACCTCCGGATAGGCATCTGTCAGTTCCTTCTCACGTTTAGTCTGTTCCGGTTCCATTCCGCAGACAAACAGGCCTGTTTTCTTCTGAAGCAAAGTCTGCCCGTTATTTTTACAGAATTTCTGCATTTTGCCGGACGCCTGTCCCGCATAGACGGGTGTACCGAGAATCACCATCCCGAAATCGCAGATATCGGGATTCGGATTTTTCTTTAACGAAAACAACGCGACTTCGTTATTTTCCCTTAATTTTTCGGCTATCGAAGCGGCAACCTTTTCCGTTGTGCCGTGCTTCGACGCATAGATAATTACTATTTTCATATTACCCTTTTATATTTTCGTTAAACAGTCTATTGCGTCATAAACTTTACTCATACAATGTTTCAATAATATGATCGTTATTGCCAAGACTTGCGTAATTTGGAAATTCAAATGGACTTGGCTGATATTGCAGATGAACAATCCGGTGTGTATTGTTGGATGCCGAATCAATCACGTGCCCTACAATTTGCTTGATGTTTCGGTTTTGGCTGTTATGTTGCCCGACAACATCATTTTCACTGAGCGCATACAACCTTGGCGCCCATAATTCAATTAAAGCTAACAATTCTTGATTGTTTTCATGAAATTCTTTCATATTCAAATTTTCTTGTTTTACTGTGCAAATGTACAAATTTTTATTGCAATTCGGATTAAAACGGTTATTTTTACGGCAGAATTTGTTGAACCGAATAGAAAAATTGAACTGTATGCATTACTCCCGACTTGTCGATATAATATCAAGCTATATAGACCTTTATCCGCAGGATATCAACTTGATTAGGTCTTTCTTCCACTATGATTCCGTACCAAAAGGTACCTCTTTGATAGAATTTGGTGAGAAAGTGGACAAAACCTTTTTTATCCTTTCCGGATATTTGCCCGAATTAGAGGCGAAAACAATCTTCAAAGCAGCCAATAGCCGCAGTTCGAAACTAAGATACACTACCGATTTTACGACAAAAGCGCTATTCGCGCTACGTTCGTTCATCCCGTTGACCGTCTTTCAAAATATCGTCAAAATGCAATCGGTCTGATTCTTTATATATGCCCTGCTCTTTCTTTACATTTACCTCATCAGGTAAAAGTAATCCACCTTTATTGTGGATTCAGAAAATTATTTTTATCTTTGCCGCGTCTCAGGAAATAAATATGGAAATAAAGTTTGACAAAACATATTTGGAAGAATTGTTCTATACAGGTAAGACGACAGATAAAAAACATCGTTTTCAGCCGCAAATAGCTGTAAAGTACAAGAAAACAATCGTCATTTTAAAATCTGTTTCATGTATTGAGGACCTTTTTCCCTATCATGCCTTACATTATGAAAAGTTGAAAGGCGATAAAGAGGGTTTGGAATCTGTCCGCGTAACCGACCAGTACCGAATTGAATTTAAAACGACCAAAGTGGTTTCCGGAACAGTTCTGACAATATGCAATATTATAGAATTATCAAACCATTATAAATAGAATAGTATGGCAAATATAAAATTCGGGTTTACTCCCACGCATCCAGGTGAAGTATTGAAAGACGAAATTGAGTACCGAAAAATTTCACAAACGCTATTGGCGAAACAAATGGGAATAGCGTACAAAATTTTGAACGATATACTAAACGAACGCCGCCAACTTACCACGACTACGGCGATGATGTTTGAAGCGGCGCTGGGTATTCCGGCTTATTCGCTTATTAATATTCAAACCGAATATAATTTACAGATTGCAAGCCGGGACAAATCCCTTGCAGAACGCCTTGCCGAAATTCGCCAAACGGTATCGAATGTGCCTGTCTTTTCAAATGAAATGAGAAACTCCGTCCCGATGAACTTGTAATTACTGTTGCAGTAGCGAGTATCCTGTCAATGACAAGTACCGTTTTTCGTCTTCGCAAATGGAGATAATTAATAACCAAACAGATGAAAACGACAGATATTCACATCCTTGCGAATGTACATGATTCGCATTAAACAGCCGGAAATGACGTTTTGAGTCGCTCGTCATTGCGGGCTTGGTTAGTGATCGAAGTCGAACTATGAACCACAATCTCCTGATAATAAGGAGATGCTGTTCCGCATCAAGTGCGGAATGACGGTTCAGCATGACTGATACGGGACACGTCATCGATAACGTAGCAACGCAATCCGGAACGCAAGACAATGTTTTGTTTATCACTGGATTGCTACGAGCAAGCACTCGCTATGCCGATATGCCATATTAGCGTTTAAATAACTTTACTATAAATTGTCCGCTTTAACGATAGATTTTTTTGTTTTTGTTTTTCTATATCAGAAAAATTGTTTTACTTTGTGGTTGAATATTTACGAATTTATGATGCGTATGACATAATAAAAGAGCGCTGAAAGGCGCAAGACATTTTAGAAAAGCATTTTGCTTTATTCTTTGCTTTCAGAAAATCTGGCGATTAGATGATAGTGCAAAGAAGAAAAAGTTGAATGTTCACGTGTATAGCGTGAACTTTACTCATTTCTCTTTGCACAAGGTTTCGCCAGATACCACTGAAAGCGGGAAACAGTTAAGTTTCACGCTTTTTTATTGTCTGAATTTGGAAAAGTATAAGAATTTTTTTTAATAATTTAGAAGTTGCGCCCGACACGTATTAGGGATTTTATCATGAAAAGAGTAGTTTTGAATTATTTAGTTATCGCAGCCTTCGCACTATCGGCTGCATTTACATCATGCGGCGGTAGCGGAAGTAGCGGGAAAAATCTTAGTGGAACTTTTGTTGGTAGTTACTATGGGGAAACAGTTACTATTATCTTTTCGGGAAATAAGATTAAAATGGTGGAAGCGGATGGAAATGTACAACAAGAAGGCGTATTTGAACTTGTTGAAGAATATCAAGAAGATGATTTCAGTCGGGGAATCCTAATCATTACCACCCGTGAGGATAAGAACGAAGTGAAGTATGAGCTTGAAGGAAAAGGAAAAGTATTGATTTTTAATAGAATGGATTTTATTAAAGAAGATGTTAGCTATAGCAAAGAACATCTTAGCGGCACTTATGTCCATATTATATATAATGAAGAATCTATCATCTTTTCAGGAAATAACATTAAATGGATTTATCGTGAAACAATTAATCATGAAGGCGCCTATAAACTGCTTGTCTTAGAATCAAAAAAAGAAGGGTTCAGCCGGGGAATTCTTAACTTGATAGACGAAAATAGCGGTAAGATTTATAATTACAGATATCTTCTTGAAGAGAATAAGCTTACACTTTTTTCGAGGGAATACTTACTTCAGCAATAAAAAAAAGTTTTTTCGTGCTTTCGGATTCCTCCGTCCGTCGAGAATTGTAATTACGAGTGTTCGGAGGAAAAGACAAGATGTAGAGAGCGCTGTGTTGTAAATGGTTGTATTTTATGATACAAGGTCTGTATGCGATTTTATTCAGACCCTGAGTACTATATCGGGGTCTCTTTCACCGCAGAGATGAACGGTAATTCCCGTCAATCTGCACTTGACGCGGAACAGCATCTTCTTATTATCTATAGATTGCGGGTCAGGCCCGCAATGACGCCGGGTGTTGTCATTTACGCCTGTTTGATTGCAAATCATTCCATTTGCAATGACGGGATGCGCCAAATTGAAATGCCCCCAGTTTTTTGCCGCATTTGGGAAAATGATTGTTTTTATGTAAGTTTGTCGCAAGTTTGAATATTTTAAAAAGTAGGAATAGTATGGAACTGTCATTAGACTTGAACAAGAGGTATACTTATGCCGACTATATGACATGGCTGGATGGTCAGGCACGTGAGTTAATACATGGTTTTATAAAAAAAATGTCGCCTGCGCCGCGCTTGGAACATGCAAGGATTAATGCAAGGATTTTGTTGAACATTGGTTCGATTATCATGAAGAGTAAAGGAAAATGTGAAGTGTTTACCGCTCCTTTTGACGTTCGTTTTCCGAAACGGGGCGAAACGGCGGACGACAAGATTGACACGGTGGTTCAGCCGGATATTTGCGTGGTATGTGATTTATCAAAACTTGATGAAAGGGGATGTTGCGGAGCGCCGGATATGATTGTTGAGATTTTATCGCCTTCGACGATGAAAATGGATGTTACCGAGAAATTTGCTCTGTATGAAGAATCCGGCGTAAAAGAATATTGGATCGTTCATCCCAAAGAGAAGGCGATTAATGTTTTTATTTTGCAGGAAGACGGCAAATACGACGTCGGCGTTACCTACGAATGGGTAAAACAAATCCCTGTTCACATTTTTAATAACCATCTGATTAATTTGGATGATATTTTTGGCGTGTAATCGCGAACGCTTCTAAAACCCGATACGAAAATAGTGAAAATCATTTATTATCCAACAAATAATAAACGATAATGTTCCGAAAAATCAGAATATTTTGATTTTTCGGAACATTATCGTTATTTTTGCAGCCAAAATAATTTTTATATGAAACGTAAAATATTGGATGCACTCGTTGAGTGGAAGAATAGCGACGACAGAAAACCGTTGATTTTGAACGGTGCGCGTCAGGTTGGTAAAACCTATATTTTAGAAAAATTTGGCGAAGCATATTTTGATAATGTAGTTTATCTCAATTTGGAAATTGAAGGTGCGATTGCCGGTTATATTGAAAAGGAACTCTCTCCCCAAAAAATAATTCAATTTATTGAATCTGCTAAACGTCAAGAAATTATACCTCAAAAAACATTATTAATTTTTGACGAAATTCAATCAAGCGAGCGTGCCTTGACCTCGCTGAAGTATTTTTGCGAACAGGCGCCCGATTATTTTGTTGTTGCCGCCGGTTCGCTTTTAGGCATAGCGGTAAATCGTAAAAACTATTCTTTTCCTGTTGGTAAAGTGAATGAGTTAACTATGTATCCGCTTGATTTTGAAGAATTTTTGTGGGCTTTGGGTTATGATAAATTAGCCGAAAATATAAAATATCATTTTGTTCACAATGAAGCGTTGCCCGAACACGACTTTGCGTTGGAAATCTATCAGAAATATTTTATTATCGGCGGAATGCCTGCGGCAGTAAGTACTTTTATCAGCACCGACAGTTATTTGAAAGTGCAAATCCTTCAAAATGACATTCTCAACGAATACATAGCCGATATGGCAAAGTATGCCGATGCAGCAACGAGTGTGAAAATTCGTGCCTGTTACGATTCAATTCCGGCACAACTTGCCAAAGAAAACGCGAAATTTCAATACAAAACAGTACAGCGAGGCGGTACTTCCACCATTTTTGGCGAAGCGATCGAATGGCTAACGCTGGCAAATATTTCGCTCAAATGCCAGCGGTTAACGCACGGTTTAATTCCGCTTGCTGCTTATGTTGATTTAATAAATTTTAAATTGTATATGGGGGATATCGGCATTTTAACCTTACGTTCCGAAATCCCGTTGCAAATCATTTTGTCAACCATTGAAACCGACAGTACTTTTCTTGGAGCAATGACGGAAAATTATGTGGCACAATGCTTTAAGGCAAAAAAATACCGCTTAACCTACTGGCAAAGCGATGGAAAGGCGGAAGTTGATTTTGCATTGCAACTGGCAGGAAAAATTGTACCTGTTGAAGTTAAAAAAGGCAAACGCAACAGAGCTAAAAGTTTGCGTGTTTTCATGCAAAATTACAAATCAGAATACGCAATCCGCATATCAAAAAAGAACTTCGGCTTTGAAAACAAGATAAAATCCGTTCCTTTGTATGCTGTTTTCTGTATTTGAATCTGCGTTTTTGTCAACTGCCTGTATCCAAACGCCAAACGCGACAATTCGTACCATATGCAGGGAATCAGCGTTATGTTTTTAATATCAAAGGCAATAATTATCGTATAGTCGGAAAAATTCTATCTTATAACTCACATTCGGTATCGAAACGGCGCCCATGTACATTTCAGTCCGGTCGGTACGATAATTGTAATAGTATCCGCTAAATTCTTCGTTGCCGTTAACATTGAACATTTTTAGCGAAATCTCGTGCGAGAGCTTTTCGCGGTTGATTTTGTAGGCGACTGTGAAGTGGCTGATGAACTCCGGCGAAAGTTGTTTTTTATAACAGCCTCCGAATTGAATGCTTTGTTTGGAATATTACATAATAATACTGGCAATAAAACCATATCTATATACGAAAACCCCGGAGCAGGCGATTGCGACCGAAGCATTGCAGAGAGAAAGGGGTGGAGAGTTAATCGATAATCATCCCTTCGTCCGTCGGGATTTGTAATTACAACGGGTTGAATTGCCGTCTTGAATCAAGTTCGACAATGCTGGTAACCGGCATTACAAATATTAAACCCGTGAGAGCGGAATTGCAAATCCCGCTCAACATGAGTAAGTTACATGTATTTGTTAAGTTAAGTCAATTCATAATCGCCGATAAGAATTTTAGGCGATATGTTCAATTGCCGGTTTAAGTTTCGTATCATTTCCACTGTAAGTTTTCTCCTGCGGTTCAAAATTTCAGAGACCCTACTGCTACTGCCGATTATGGTTATTAAATCTTTTTGTTTCAATTGCATTTCATCCATACGTATTTTGATGGCTTGAATAGGGTCGGGAGATTCAATGGGATAATGTTTCTTTTCATATTCGTCAATGAGTAACCCAAGTATATCCGCTTCATCGCTTTCCGGAGTATCAACTGGCGCGTCAAAAAGTATTTCCATTCTTTTCAATGCAATGTTATAGTCATTTTCTGTTTTTATAGGCGTAATGCTCATAGTTTCATGTTTTATATTGTGTTAGCGTCAATTTTACTGTATTCGTTGTGAGTTACGATAAAACGAATAAAAATCCATTTCTTTTCAAAATTAAATTTTGCAATCAACCGGTAGGTGTTTCCTTTTATATTAAAAACAATGCGATTGTTTTTAAGAATACTTGCCGTAGCGTATGTTTTTTTACATCTACCGGATTTATCCAGTTTGAATTCATAGCAATATCATACCATGTTTTTATAAACTGCTCAGAATCCGGATGCTTTTCCCAAAATATTCTAAGCGTACTCTTTGCAAAAATTCTTTCCATTTATTTATGAAATAAAATGCAAAGGTAAAAAATAATTTCCCAAATTGGAAATTATCTTAATAAAATCATACCTTACAATTTTCAAAACTCTATCTTATAACTCACATTTGGTATCGAAACGGCGCCCATGTACATTTCAGGCCGGTCGGTACGGTAATTGTAATAGTATCCGCCAAATTCTTCGTTACCGTTAACATTGAACATTTTTAGCGAAATCTCGTGTGAGAGCTTTTCGCGGTTGATTTTATAGGCGACCGTGAAGTGGCTGATGAACTCCGGCGAAAGTTGTTTTTTGTATGCTTGTGCATTGTCGTATACGACGCTTTGGGATGCAATCGAAGCCGCTTCGTCGACAGGGATGTAACGCTCGCCGCCCTGCAGCGTGAAACGCAGACTGACGCTCAGCATGTTTTGCTTTTGTTTTCCCGTTTTCCATTCTTTTCCGCCCAGGGCGTTCACGATGAAATTACGGTTCAGGCGGGTGCTACGCCATATTTCGTCGCCGCCTGTATAGCGCGATTCGAACAGCGATGCGGTCAGCAGGTAGTAGTAACCCTGATTCAGGTAGCGTTCGAGTGTGAAGTCAATGCCGTAATTTTTTCCTTTTCCGCCGTTAACCAAAGGTAGCATCATCCAGAAATCACGGTAGTTAATCATGGAAAGCAGGCTACCCGCTTCGACAGGGATATCGTAAAGATACTGGAAATAAGGCTCTATTTTCAGGAGAAGATGATCTGTAACCGACCAGTCGTAAGACGCTACAAGATGATGTGCTTTGGCAAAGTCGAGTTGTTTATTGGGAAAAACCGACTGCTCTTCCACAAAATAAAAGTCGGTGTTTTCGCGGCGGCTGTGTTTGCCATACGCCAGACTGAACGCATGTTTCGGCGCGGCTTGCCAGCGGATACCGACACGCGGTTCAACGGTCGCTTTTCCGGTAAGGCGAAAATATTGGCCGTGCAGTCCCACATTCGAAGTCAGGCGGTTGTTCAACCTGAACGACGACTGGCTGAAAGCGGAAAAAGCCATCGAGCCGCCGTTGCCCTTGGCAAAATTGATTAATTCGTCCGCATAGATATCGTTGAAGTCACGGCTCATCCAGTAATCCAAATCATAAAACATACTTGTGACGTTAATACCCGTCCGATTGGTATGCGTTGCGCTGAATTTTGTGTTCAGGTAAGTATCGAATACCACGTTCCAGTTCGTATTTCGCATGTCGGCGACAGGCGACGAGCGCCAGTCCGTG
>Ga0082212_10010704_pt1 | contig 11715 bp, 11 predicted proteins | sample TergutNt197P3_FD_71548 | JGI IMG/M metagenome (GOLD analysis project Ga0082212, IMG submission 71548) | Neocapritermes taracua P3 segment gut microbial communities from Petit-Saut dam, French Guiana - Nt197 P3 | ecosystem: Host-associated > Arthropoda: Insects > Digestive system > Gut ... | reverse complement strand
ATAGAGTGCTTGGGCGAGAATGTGAGCGCGTTTTCCTTCTTTGTGCTGCATATCCTCGTCGAATTTGAATTCGATCAGGATATTTTCGTGCAGAGCGTCGGTGCCTCCTTCTTCGAGTTTAATCTCGTCGCAGTCGAGATGCTGAATGACGAGTTGGCGGACGGTCGCCTCGGAATTCGCCTTGCGAAGCGTTCGGAACAATTCCTTCGGAATGGGAAATAACGTGTCGGTCATCGGATGCCATTATAACATAAAAGCCCACCTTTACACTTGACTTCGTTCCCGCCGCGCGTTAGAATCGGGGTACAATGATGCCGCGATCTTGTCCATTTCAGCCACAGAAGAGGGGCATGACTCTTTTAGAAGTCATTCTTTCACTCGCCATTTTGGGAGGGTCCGTGGCGGTAGTCGGTGAAACGGCGCGTTTGGCGTTCCAAAATGCCCGGCTGACTCGCGACATCGTGCAGGCGGAACTCTTGGCAGCCAGCATTTTGGCAAAAGTCCGGCTCGGAATTATCGAAATGTCTCCAGTGTTTGACATGCCGGTGGGGCTCCAAGCGACCAACCTGTTGGATATTGTGGAAGACACCCATGCCACAACGGCAGGCAATGTCGCGGCTTCGCCCTGGCTCTACTCGCTAGACGTGGTGGACATTGACGTTGTTTATGATCTAGAGGGAAACGAGATTGCCTATCTGGTAGAAATTGCGGTTACAGTGCGCCGCAACCTGCCCCTTGAACGGCGACCAGTTACGTGTCGACTCGTCCGCTGGCTCGCCGTGGAACCCGTCGTGGAACCCACGGAAGAAGTGATCTGATGTACCGCCAACCGCTGTCTTTTTTCTGCGTTTGCAGTACGATGAGTCCATGGCATACGTTTGGGAAATACGTTTGGGGGTGTCTTGTCGGATGTCTGTATTCATAACGAAGTCATCTCTTCCGTATTGGGCGTTACATCGTTCTTGACTTTGGCGTAAGGGATGTATTCGATCAGTTTCACCGATTGATTTTTTCCGATTTCGTACCAGACGCCGCGCCATTCGACTCTCTTCTGCCAGAAGAGCGAAATGACTGCTGCCGTATAAACCGCTTGCGTCAGTGGCACCGCCAACATCATCGCTGCGATCATCTCCCAGGAGGGACGTGCCGGTACGGTGTTGGTGCGTTTCATCAATCGGCGGATTGTTTCCTCCATCGGGTAGAGCGTTCCCAGGACGGCAAGCCAGTAGAACAGAAAAGTTTCCGCCAACTGAAACAATTCAAGCCACATTCCTGCTGCAAGCGCTCCGATCATCAAGGCAATGAGAACGACCTGCGGCACAGAAATCAGCAGGCACTGCCCCAAAACGGCAAACCACGACGGGTGATACAATTTCACGTACAGCATCTGCCGCCTTACCCAATAGAAAAATGAGGGCAAGCGGCAGGTCTCCCGATTTGCCATGAGTACGGAGGGGACATACGCGATCCGCTTGCCACTCCGTTTCGCAATGGAGTAGAGCGAAACATCATCCGTCAAAGCATGTTCCCAACGCTCGGAAAGGTTGTAGTGTGAGAAGAGGTCACGGCGAATTGCCAGAGAGCCTCCCCAGGGAATTTTGTAGAAGAACATTTGCACGAAAGCCGCCGCATTCCAGAGATACCGGACAAGCGTACCGGCATTGCTTTTCGGGGGAAAATACCATCGCATTCCTGTAGCGGCTGCGAATCGTTCATCGTGGAGCGGTTCGACGAGTTCTGACAACCACGTCGGATACGGATTCGTGTCGGCATCAAGCGTAACGACAATTTCAGTATCGGTATCAAGTTGCTCCATGGCTTCCAACAGACTGTTGCATTTCAATGCGCACGTATCACGATGTCGGCTTGCGACCAGCAAGGTAACGTCATGCGCTCCGGTGTGTTCGCCAAGCACCCGTTGTACCGTTTGTAAGGCGGGATCTTCGGGATGATCGACGACAATACGGACAGCATATCTGCCGTAATTCTGGGAGAGTAATCCCTCAAGGCATCGTTGCAAAAAGGGATCATCTCCGCGCAGTGCTAGTAAAACCGCAACCTTCGGACGATAAATGGCTTTCGGTTCACGCCACTCCTTGCGACGAAGGGAATAGAGAAACAGACCGAGAGCGACCCAGTGGATCAGCACGATCACGAGAACGAAAAGGAATAGTACAAAAATTGTGAGGGAAAACATGTATGGTCCGAATCTCATGTGAACGCTATTGTAGCCATGAATCCGATGATTGTGATCGCTATGCTAAAATTCCAACGGACAAGGCGGTCAGCGTGGGCAAGCGTCGCAAGGGCACAATATCGGCAATCGTTCTGATACAATAGTGGGAAGCACAAAAAGCAACCATGGTACCACAATGGAGAGCCCTTTTGAAGAATGGACGAACGCGGCAACACAAAGTAGTAACGATTTTGTGGTCGCCTTGACGGAGCGGATTCTGACCGAGGCGGCACGGTCAAATGCCAGCGATGTCCATTTTCAACCGGAGAAAACGGGGATGAACATTCGTTTTCGTACCGATGGTGTCTTGCGTCATATCGGTATCGTTTCCGCTGAACGGACTCCGCAACTTGTTGCCCGGCTTAAAGTCCTTGCTGATCTGTTGACGTACAAAACAAGTGTTCCGCAGGAAGGACGTGTCTGTGCTGGTCGGGTACCAAACATTGTCAAAGAAATGCGAATGAGTACCTCGCCAACACTTCACGGCGAGCGGGTCGTCATTCGGTTCTTTTCGGAAGAGAAATGTTACCATTATCCTGACGAACTCGGTTTTCCCGGCGATATTCAAACGCAACTCACCAGAGCGATACGGAAGAACAGTGGTGCCATTTTGATCACCGGTCCGTCGGGTAGTGGCAAAACAACGACAGCCTACGCGCTGCTCCGTGAACTGGCGGATCGCGGAGAAACGCTGCGCAGTATCGTTTCGCTGGAAGACCCTGTGGAACATGCTTTGGACGGCATTGCACAAATTGAAATATCATCGCAAGGAGACCGATCGCTCGGCGAAACGATCAAGTACATGATGCGGCAAGACCCCGAAGTGCTCTTCGTCGGAGAAATCCGTGACCGTCAAACAGCGGAGTCGGCATTTCAAGCAGTCCTTACAGGGCATCTTGTACTGACAACATTTCACGCGGGAAGTGCCGTTGAGGCGGTTGGCAGACTTTGCGAACTCGGCATCGAACCATTCGTTTTGCGCAGCGGTATCTCGTGCGTGATTTCACAGCGACTTGTCCGCAAACTCTGCAATTGCGCTGGAACGATTGGCGAACCGCTACGATTGAGCATCGGTAAAGTGGAATACAATCTGCAAACGTACCGTACACCGAAGGGTTGCGAAAGGTGTGGCGGCACCGGTTATCACGGACGCATTCCGCTTGCCGAAGTGTTGCCGCTTGAGCATGATGATGTGATGCGCAACCTGCTTGATCGCAATGACACCGTGGCACTTCGGGAGACCGCCCTCCGCAACGGCATGATCCCGCTGAGTAGCCGTGCCTTTGCTCTCATGGAATCAGGCACGACCTCACCTCTGGAGATACGGCGAGTGTTCGGATAACGTTTTCGCCATATTGCCTTTTCGGGACAAAAGGGTTGCAATTCCCCCATTGCGGGATCACCTACCCACCAGGCCCGCTAATTGTTGTTGAATGATTTCGAGACGACCATGGTCTGGCACTGCCACAGGCACCTGATATGTTGTATCGGTGTGGAACGCATAGACTTCGAGCCATCGGCTTCCATGTTCGTCGGTGATCTCCTTTTCATACCGCAACAATTTGCGTCGAAGCAGTAACAGAGTCAGAATGTATAACGAGTCCGCCTCTCCCGACTGGACAGCGGCCATGTCGTAAAGCCGCTCGAAGAGACCTTGCATTGTTTCGCCGGAAACCTGTTGTGCAACATTGTCGGCAACATGGGTGACGGTCGATCTCCACCAACCAATGAACTCGTCCGGCGGTCCCGACCAGCGTTCGGCAGAAATATCATCGCGGACGAACAAACCGTTTTTCTCTGTGATCACCGAAAAAAAAGGCTCATTCGGGCGAAACCCCCTGTGAGAAACGGAACAAGTTCGTGAAGGGCGCGGGACTTCCATAGAGGGAGCATAGCAAAAGTGTCGGCTTGGAACAAGAGCACTTCTTATCCTCCGCCGGCCAAAATGGCTCGTCTTGCCCGAAGAGAGGTTCGCGCGGCATTGAGGTGCTCAAAAATTTCCTGCGGTTTGTCGATGCCGGACAGAACCATCTTGGTGTCCGTTTTGTCTGCTGCGGCAAAAATGATCAGTGTTCCTACACCGCCGTTGACAACGCGGTCAAATAGCGTTTGTCGCAGTTGGACATCATCAACGTGAATGAGTTCCGTCGTGTCGCGGACTTGTGTGAAAAGTCCCCGGTCTGCATAAAGATGCGTTGCGGATAACTTGTATCGAATCGTATAGACCCTATAAAAATAGAGCCCATAATAATACCCCCAGAGGAGGATCAGGCAGAGGACGATGCCGAACCAAGCCGACAAATAATAGGTACTGAGCCTCCCTGCGACGGTTGCATAGAGACCGCCGCCAACCAATAGCAACGAAATGAGTACGAACAGGAGCATTTGTGCACGCATCGCTTTGCCGGAGTAGGACCATTCTACATTCAGTTCTCCGGTCGAGACGGCTCCATTGGGCATTGTTGCTGACATGATTGCGGTTTCGTTGAGGTTTCAATGACGATGCCATTTTAGCACGAGGCGCAGAAAATCGCAAGGGGTTTGCCTTACGCAGAACCATACACATAGTAGGTTATTCCCATAACGGCAACGGCAATCGTCGTAAGGCGAAACATCAGGGCAACGACAAGTCCCGTACCGACGTTCGTCCCCAGGAGATGATAAAGTTGTTCCAACACTAATTCGTAAGGACCCGCCGCCAACGGAAGCATCGACGTTAAGTTAGCAACATTGTGCAACATAATATGGTTCACCGCATCGGGAACCTCGGGAAACAGTCCCATCGCAATTCCATACAGGGACCAGCCAAATAATGTATGGACAAAGATCGTTACAAAACAACTTTGCAGCAAACACCATTTACGGTTGCGGTACAACAACAAGGCACGGATCAAATTGCCCGCCAACGGTCCGGCAAGGGGAATCTTGTCCACTAGACGCTCAAAATGCCCCTTGGCAAAAAAAGGAAGAAAGACGATACCGGTGCCGGTCAGACTTGCCGCAGTACATGCAAAAACAATGTGGGTAAAGACTTGGGTAGCGATTTCTGGTCGGAAGGCAAAGCCTGTCCAGCAGACGAAAAGCGTCCCAATCATGAACATGACAAGCAACCCTATGAACCGGTCAATGAATACACTGGCGACCGCCCGCGACTTGAATTCAGGATTTCTTTGGGCAATCAGGACGGCTTTGACGGCATCGCCGCCGACAACGCCGAGCGGCGCAAGATTGAGCATCAATCCGAGAAAACCGAGCCGGAATGCTTCACGGAGCGAACATTCCAGTCCGAGTGTTCGTACAAGCCAACGCCATCGGACAAAAGTAATCGCCACTGCAATCAGTTGGGCACAAAGAGCGGCGGTGAGAAAGTGCCAGCGTTTCGGTTGCTCGTAAAGAAGTACGAATATATTTTTGTCGTCGTCATCCGTTGCCGTGGTTGCTTGCCAAAACAGAAAACCGAAGATGCCGGCAATCAGCACGAATTGAAAGAAAAACCACAGGAACCGCTTCATGCGGGACATTGTAACACGCGTGTCGAAAAAATGGTACAATAGTCGAGTCTGTGTCTATTGAGGAGAATTGTCCATGTCCAGAAACCATTCAGTGCTATCCCTTTGTTTGTGCGTGTTGTTCCTATCCACGCCCACCGTGGCGCAGGAGAAGCCACTGAGCGACGCTCAAACGTATGCCGATGTCTTGGAGTACGCTCAACAAGCGATGGACAAGCAGATTGCAGCACCGAACAGTGACCCGAAAGAAGATGCCCGCGCACGTGCAGGGATTTATTTGTCGGCAAGCGAAAAATTGAGGGAAGTTGCGCAAAACGACAAAGAAAACCGGATCGTGTATAGTTGGAAACTCACGGCATTCCGAATTCAGGCAGCGGCAGGAATAGAAGGTGCCGAACAACAAATCGAGGTGCTTCTCGAAGAAATCGCCTCCAACAACAACCCCCGTATCAGTAGTTTGGCAGCGGCGTATCGGTTCAGTCTGTTTAGCCAAAAGGCGTTCAAGACCGTACCTTCCCGCACAAGTTATGCCGAACTCAATGCGGAGTTAAAAGAATGGAGCAACAAAGGAACCGTACCGTCTTCTAGCATCGTTTCGGTGGGTTCTCGAATCGCTGAACAGCACAAAATCCCTGTCGAACAGTTCGGCAAAGAATTCACCGCATTCGCACAGTCGGCAGAATGCACGTTGTCAGAAGTGAAAAAAGCGGAACTGATCATGGCAGTGGATGGTTTATTCCGTCTCAACCTCGGTCGTGATCCGAAACTCTACGGCAGAACTCTGGATAACAAGGAATTCGATTGGGGAAAATTCCGCGATAAGAAATACGTCCTGATCAAATTCACCGCAACGTGGTGTGGTCCGTGCCAGATGGAAATCCCCGGAATGAAAGAAGCCTACAAAACGTATCACGACCAAGGACTGGAAATCGTTTCGGTCTATATCTGGCAAGAAGAAGACGACCCGGTCGCGACGGTCAAGAAATACGTCGAAGAGAAGGCACTGCCGTGGACCATCCTCTCGGAGGAACTGACGACGAAGTCGGGGCAACCCGATTTCGGAACGTTTTATATGGTCTCCGGCGTCCCCTCGATGGTGTTGGTGGATAAAGAAGGCAAAATTATCATGACCGATGCCCGTGGTACCTCATTGAAAAACAAACTGGCGACGATTTTTAGGTAAGCCAGCGCGCACCGCCAGAGACCGCCGCGTGAGCAAAGAAACCCCATGTACGAAGGCATCAGAGACTATTTGGAAATCATGCGTCTTGCCGGGATGTCGGATTTGAAAAAAGACGGCAGACACCAGCCGGCGGGTGACAGCAAAGAACACTTCGACGGACCTCGTTCGACGAATGTTCCTCCGTTTCCCGTTACCCAGGTGCCAGTTGCCCCAGCGGTTGTCGTCTCTGCGTCGCCGCCTGTCGTTTATGCCGACACCAAATCGGGGCAACTTCTCCAACTCGCGGACGAAGTTGCCCAATGCACCCAGTGCAAAGAATTGGCGGCATCCCGAAAACAGACCGTCTTCGGCGCAGGAAATCCCGATGCCTCACTGGTCTTTCTTGGTGAAGCCCCCGGCATGGAGGAAGACAAACAAGGGGAACCTTTCGTCGGTCGGGCGGGACAGTTGCTTACGGACATCATCGTGAAGGGAATGCAAATCCGGCGCGAGGATGTTTACATTTGTAACATATTGCGTTGCCGTCCTCCGGGCAATCGCAATCCGTTGCCCGACGAGGCGGCACTCTGCCGACCTTTTTTAGATCGCACCTTGGAAATCATCAAGCCCAAGTATATCTGTTGTCTTGGTGCGGTCGCGGCAAAAAACTTGCTTGCTACAGAGCAAACGATTGGTGCATTACGGGGTAGTGTGAGGGACTACAATGGGATCAAGGTCGTCTGTACTTACCATCCGGCTTATCTGCTGCGCAATCCAGCGGCGAAGAAGGATACGTGGGACGACATCAAAATACTCATGCGGGAAATGGGAATGATGGAGCGTGAGCAGAGCCCGAAGTAAGCAAGGGAGAATCAAACTTGGTCCCTTGTTCACGCGGCGGGCTCCGTGGGGCGCACACTCAATCCAGAAAACTCACAAGGTCTTGGCTACGCGTTGGTTGTTGCAGTTTACGTACCGCCTTCGCTTCGATCTGGCGAATACGTTCCCGAGTTACCTTGAAAATATGTCCCACTTCTTCCAACGTGTAACTGTATCCATCGCCGAGACCGTAACGCAACTTGATAATCTCTCGCTCACGATAACTCAACGTTTTCAACACCTTCGCAATCCGGACCCGGAGCATCTCTTGCGTCGCTCCCACTTCCGGTCTTTCGGCAGTGCTGTCCGGCAGTAAATCGCCGAAGTGCGAATCCTCACTGTTGCCGACGGGTCGGTCCAGACTAATCGGGAATCGGTTCATTCCGAGAATTCGCCTGGTTTCCTCAATGGTCTGCTTCGCTTCCCGCGCAATTTCGTCCACCGTCGGTTCGCGTCCTGTTTCCTGCGCTAACTTTCGGGAAATGTTCCGCATCTTTGTCATCGTTTCGACCATGTGCACGGGAATCCGAATCGTTCGGCTCTGATCTGCCACTGCCCGAGTGATCGCCTGACGAATCCACCAAGTCGCATAAGTGCAAAACTTGAACCCGCGCCGGTATTCGAACTTATCGACCGCACGCATCAGCCCTGCATTTCCTTCTTGGATCAAGTCAAGGAATGTCAAACCACGATTTCTGTACTTCTTCGCAATGGAAACGACAAGCCGCAGGTTTCCTTCGGAGAGTCCCTTCTTTGCCACTTGGTACTGGGCAAACAGTTCTTTCACGTACTTGATTCGGTTTCGGAGACTGGTCGGCGTTTCCTGCGTGAGTTGCAGAATGTGCCGATACTCATCGACAAGCCGCTGACGTTCTTGATCGGGGCGACCGCTTGCCCTGTGTTGCAGAATCTGTGCTTTGAGCGTATCCACTCGGGCACTGTAACCTTCGAGCGTTGAAATCATCATCTCGATGCGTTGCGTCCGTAGTCCGAGTTCCTCGATCAGTCGGACTGCCCGACGACGCGAACGTCCCAACCGATGCCATGCCGCCTGTTTTTCTTCTTGCGACCGAGAAAGACTCGTCGCAATCCGATAATCGTGCCGATTCCGACGGAACATCTTCTCCAACGTTTTCAAATTGGGTTGGAGCCGACTCACAATCTGCTGTTTTTCCAGATTATCGGAGACGGAAACTTGTACGGTACGGTCAAAGGGGAGGTCATCCCGCTGAACCCGCTTGAGAATGCGGAACGCGTTTTGCATCACGTAATCGCATTCCAGCAATTTTGCCCTGAATTTCCGTCGGGTCGACTCGATTTTCCGGGCGAGGTGTACTTCCTCGTGCCGCTTCAGGAGCGGAATTTCCCCCATTTGGGTTAAGTACATCCGCACCGGGTCGTCCGACCAGACTTCGCTGGCATCGAATTCGAGTGTCTTTTCGTCAAATAATTCGGCAATTTCCGCCTCTTCGTCCTCAACATCGTCGTCGAGCAAAGAGCCGACCATTTCCTCTTCGTCGATTTCTACATCTTCGAGTTGGAGGAGTTCGTCGCTGGATTCGAGGGGGTCATTGAAATCGTCTAAAATAGAATCGTTGTCGTACATTTTGAGGAAGGCAAAGGTTATAACTAAACAGGAACAACAACTACTACGACCTACGTGGGGGGATGTAGGGGGGTTTTCACTTTTTTTCTTGGGTTTCGGGCATTCCAGCGACGGATGTAGGACTGCCTTCCCACTGCAATTCCCACCGTCCAGGAGAAGGCGACAATCCTACACCGACACTGAAAACGCTATTCCGAACCCCTTTACATTACTATTATACACCACTAAAGGCTTTTTCGCACCAAAAATTTCGACGAAAACGGAATTTTTCGTATCCGGGCAACTGGGAGAACATTTTTTTCTTACCCATGTTAACAGCGGAAACAAGTGCGAAAAGGAACACCAAACCTCCCCACTGAATTGTAGCACAAGCCGCGAAAACGGCAAGGACAGGGGGGGACTGGAAATAAACCACCTCTTTGAGGATAATGCACCGTAGTCTATCATATTGGGGAACTGCTCTCTGTTTTCCGCGGTCATTCTCGCCACGGTGCGCACGGAGAGGGAAAAACATTACTAATCTCACTGCTTTCCATGCCAAAAATGTCCCGACCTGCCTTCTTTTTTGTCCACTTGTTGCTCTGTTTCGTATTGCTCGGCAGTTTCATTGCCTGGGCGCAGCGTCCCGACCCACCTCCACAACCGAACCAGGGGTTCAAACCGATTGTACCTCCTTCGGCAATGCAGGTACCGGGCACCCAACGGATTCGGGAAGGAACGGCACTCCGAAACACGCTTGTCTTTTTTCGGCAATCCGGCGACCGGACGGTACTTTATACCGTCGAGGACAATCGGCATTTTACGTGCCTCGAAAACCTGGCATTGGAACGGATATTGACCGCCATACAGGAGAAGCCTGAACGAAGATATTGGAGGATCGATGGAGAGTTTACAGAGTTTCGCGGAGCCAATTTCGTCGTCATCCGCCGCTACTCCATCGCCCCTGCACCCGCCGCTACGCCGCCCGTTGGTCCGTAGTACTGTTGTTGTTCCTACAAAAACGCAATGGTGGAGCCCATACAAAATTCAGCCTTAGGCTTTCGCCAGTAAGTTTTCTCCCACGAATTTTCCTTTGTGCCCATTGTGTTTCCTTTGTATTCTTTGTGGTAAATAAAGAACCACAAAGTTCACAAAGATTGCACGAAGGGCACGCAGAACAAAAAAGGGTATTGCATTTTTCGGCGAAAGCCTAATCTTACCATTTACATCCGGCACCGAAGTAGGCGATACTATGCACTTGGGAGTTCTCCCGGTCAATCCCGTATTCCCCTTGATAACCGCCGAATATCGAAAGGCACTGGGCAAGCCAATACTCGCCGCCAAGGTTAAACGTCAACAGTTCGCGTCCCAGTTTTGATCCGCGAAGCGGAGCATTGAACACGGGGTTCGCCAGACTGGTGACGTGGGAGTTTAATTCTTTGCCGTTCAGGTCGTAAGCATAGTATGCACCGCTGTTGAATGTGAAGTGGTGTACTTTGCACCGGAGTTCTGTTCCTGTGCGGAGAAACACTTGTGTTCGGTCTATTCCATGGTAGAAGAGTTTTTCTACCTCTGCACCGGTTTCCGCCGCCTCCTTCAATTTGTTGCTGTACACATCTGCCGCGACCACGGGGCGCAGACTCCACACGCCTGACGAGAGACGCTTGCCTAGTTCGAGGTTGGCTTCCATGGAGTGCCCCTTGAAGGACGAAGTGTAAAGTCCATTGCCCCACGTACTGTATCGATCCATGTCATAATCTTGCCAGCCGTAAGCGAACACACCCCGGATATCAGCACCGTTAAAGAGAACCCGTGTTGCATAGACACCGAGATAGACATCATCCATGTTGACACGATCTGTGTCATTCGTTGTTTTCCCCTTTTCATACCCGAAGACGAAGCCGATTTGTCCGCGTCGGGTTCGGAACAAGTCCGTACCGCCTTGCACTCCGTTGGTTGCAAGTTCCCAGTTGCGCCCGTTGTAGGAACTGCGATAGTCATCCCAGCGTCCAATGTAATTGACCCAGGCATTTCGGACAATCGTGTAACTTTGGACGGTCTCTACGTACGAACCGCATGGGTCACATGGACCTGCCGCAATCGGGTCGCACGGATTACAGCCATGCGGGTCATTCAAGACGGGGTCACACGGACGATCATCGACGGATGAACATGCATTGCAATTACAGGGGGCTTGTCCGCGATAACCGTGTCGGACGCGGGCATCGCGGGGAGTATATCCGCTACCGGCAATCATACGATCTCGCACGGCATACCAAGCGGCAAAGCGGTTGTGCATCGTGAACGCCGCAAGATAACCGTCACTCACATGTGCAGCAGTTGC
>Ga0082212_10010703_pt1 | contig 11716 bp, 12 predicted proteins | sample TergutNt197P3_FD_71548 | JGI IMG/M metagenome (GOLD analysis project Ga0082212, IMG submission 71548) | Neocapritermes taracua P3 segment gut microbial communities from Petit-Saut dam, French Guiana - Nt197 P3 | ecosystem: Host-associated > Arthropoda: Insects > Digestive system > Gut ... | reverse complement strand
AAGTGGATTTGAGACTTTGGATTCCCATTTTTTTCAAAGCGGAAGACTATTACCATCATTACAATATCGGTTTGGACAACAGTTGGTTGGATGATTCCTGGGACATTGGAGGTTTTACGGTTGAAGTTTCGTTGAATGGCATGATCAACGGCATTGTCTATACTGAAAAAGACGTTTTTGATTTTGGTAGTGTTGTTGTTACCGAAGATAGTATTGCGTTTACGACTTGGTGTGGAATGTGGAGAAAAGACTTAATCATCCCTATCAACTTTGATCCTTGTATTGATATTAAAATTAAGTATTGGGGATGCGAAAAACCTGACTGCGGCGGCAATGAGGTTCCCGAACCCGCAACGCTTGCGGTACTCGGATTGGGACTTGCTGGTCTTGGATTGGCACGACGGAAAATGAATAAGAAAAAAGAATAGAACTCAATAAAGAGCCATGCCACGGATGGTCGCTCACTCGCCACGGATGGCAGGCTCTTTATACCAAGATAACCGGCGACGATATCGCCGGTTTTTTGCGCTCTTCACAACAAATTTTCTTGTTCCTTCACACTCTTTTCTGACAATCGTTATGCCAAAATGGCAGGCGACTCGATTTTTCAAAAACTGCGGCGAAGAAAAATTTTGCCGCAAACCTTTACTAAACAATAATTTACAACGTGTCAAAAATTTTTATCCGCTTTTTGGCACATCGGTTGCTTTTTACGTACTTCAGAAGCACATTCAGTTTGGAGTGTGTCGCTCGAAACACTGTTGAATGTGCAACAACACTTGGGACGTTTGTCATAAAGAGTGTGACTCACATGAGATAGAGAACGACGGTTATTTTTGCAAAATAGACGAACATTCGCTGCGAAATACCTGAAAACTATGCGGAATTGGAAATACCCTGAAAGGCAAGTCCCTAAAAAAAAGGAGTATTACAATGACTACTTTGTTGAATTTTTTGAAAATGTCTGCGGTAAGTCTCACCTTCGTTGCCATACTCATTGCGGCAACGGCGAATATCAAAGGGGACATCTACACATATGGTCTTGGCACCGCCGATAACGCCTCGGCTTGGCAGGTCGCTGAACTGATGACATCGGCAAGCGGCGATTACAAAAATCCAGTGGCTCAGTGGAGCAATTCTGCCAATATGAATCGCTACATCTCGGTTGGCACCACTTGGAACGATATTCGGAAAAAGTTGGAAGGAAACTGGAATCAGTCCATTTGGAAGGAAGCCGCTCAAGGGGACTACGAGACTTGGAAAAATGGAAGCCAGTGGATCACCCCCTATATCGATGATGTCAATTATGGTGAAAACGGCTTTTACGGCTATAAGTACACGCTGACGGCATCAGATGCCAATGCCTTGACGGTATCGGGAACGCTGAACATGACGATCAGTGGTGATGACTATATTGCTGCCATTTATGCGAATGGATCCCTTTTGTACTACGACGAACTGAAATGGGGTGCCATTGCCGGTACGGACGCAAATAAACAGGGAAACTGGCTTTACCTAATGGACGGATTGAAATTTGATGTCGATCTGGTTAACGGAATGCTTGATCTGGTTTTCGTTGTGCATAACACGAACGAAGGGATGATTAATACGGAAAATCCGACGGGATTCTATGCCGATGGTTTTGTAACGACAAACATCGACATGCTGCCGCCGGGTGAAAGTGCCGTCCCGGAACCGGCAACATTGGCGGTGATCGGCTTGGGACTCGCCGGACTGGGACTGGCACACCGGTTGCGTAAGAAAAAGATGTAACTGTCAGAGCCGTAATCTTTAGATTGCACTCATGAGAGAGCCGGCGGCTATGCCGCCGGTTTTTTTTGAGCCGTTCGCAACACTTTTTCTTGCTCTTTCACGCTCTTCGCTTCTCGCAACTGTGTTTCGATGCGTTGTTGAAGCCTCCCGGTTTACCTATTTTGTCCGATTTGGCAACTGTCCCACCAGTCCGAGTAACATTTGCATCGGCAGAGAGTTCGGATCAAAGACCGCCAGTGCATTTTCAGCATCGTTCACCGCTTTTTCGGCGGCTTGTTTCGCACCGTCGATGCCGAGAAAATGCGGATATGACCATTTATCCATTTCGGCATCTTTGCGGAGCCGCTTGCCAACGGTTGCTTCTTCGCCGAGGACATCGAGCAAGTCGTCGGTGATTTGAAATGCCAAACCGAAGTGTTTACCGAAGTCATCCAGAGCGTTCAGTTGGGATTCCGAGGCGTTGGCAATCATTCCACCGAGTTTGAGTGAAACACGAATGAGTGCGCCGGTCTTGCGGTGATGAACGTGCTCCATCATGCGGATTGTCGATTCGGTGTTGCCGATTTGTTTGCGGTGTTCCTCTTTTTCACGGAGCATGTCATCCATTTGTCCGCCGACGAGTTTGCATGCACCGGCGGCGATGGCAAGTTCTTTGCAGCATCGACCAGCAAGTTCCGGCGGTGTGAGATTGCCGATCATTTCAAATGCGAGTGCCAAGAGAGCATCTCCGGCGAGAATGGCAGTGGCTTCATCAAATTTTTTGTGGCATGTCGGCTGTCCACGCCGGAGATCGTCATTGTCCATAGCGGGCAGATCGTCGTGGATCAGCGAATAGGCGTGGACCATTTCGACGGCACAGGCGGCGGGCATCGCATTTTGCCGGTACTCCGGTGTTTTACATAGTTCGTAGGCGATCAAAACGAGTGCAGGACGGAGTCTTTTACCAGGAGCGAGCAAACTATATCGTATGGCTTGCCGAAGTTGATCGGGACAATCGACATCAAATTGCGTGGCGGAATCGAGTGCTGATTCGATTTCTTGCCGGAGAGTTTTGAAGTGAGAGTTGGTAGGCACTTGACAAGGTAGTGAAATTCTAGGAGAACATCCGTCTGCTTTGGGACTAATGACCGCGTAGTTCAATTGGATAGAGCGCCGATCTCCGAAGCAGTTGCGTTCTAAAACTTGTCCGACACGATTCCCCTCTATAAAATAAAATAAGGGCAATCTTGTAAAACCAGACGCGAACGACGGCCCCATTTTATATCAGATCGTTTCTTTTGTCAACAACCAAGCCAGTAGACTCACGTAACTAACAAGTTGGTATGAAACCCGGCGACTCCTTGTTCTTGGGGAGCGGTGGCTGGCAAAAACTGGACAGGTAACTAAGATGAAATTTTTGGTCTCATCAACCCTTCACTTTCATCCTTTTTATGGTCAAAAAAAAACGTATCACCCATTGCCGGTACTCCGTCGAGGTCGGTTGTCTGCCTTGCACCGGAGACCGGCTAAATGTGATCACAGCGAAAACGCCTCGCCGCCGGCAATCGTGCCCAATGCCCGTAATACCGCCTTGTCGATAGTGTCGCTAATGAACCGAACACTGCCGTCGAACATGCCGATATTGCAACCGCCGGGATGAAAACTGCCCGCTCGACCACCCGCATTGATTCCCTTCACCAACTCGTCAAGCGTGATGTCCGCCGTGGGATCCATCCAACAGAATCCCTCCTTCACTTCAATAATCGCCAACGTATTGCTCATGCCGTCGGTAATCGCCGCGAACGTGCGTGTCCCCGGCTTAAAACCTTCACCGACAATGCCGACGTAGGTACATCCTTGATTCGGATTGCTCGGACAAGTGTAAGCCGGAATCCTCATATTATGGAACTGCCTGTTGTGTTCACTGTCCCACGGTTCGTCACGGCGAATCGCTTCGTATATCACCTGATATCCGAGATACGGCAAAAGTTGGACACGCCAACTGTGCAGCGGCTTGCCATTTGCATCGACAGTATAGAGCGGCGGCAATACGTTATGCACATCGTGGTGATTGTGTATTGCCAGCACGATCTGCTTAATGTTGTTGGTACACTGCATCCGCCGCGCCGCTTCTCTTGCCGCCTGAACCGCTGGCAAGAGGAGTGCCACACCCGTACCGGCAACCGAAATTGCCGTATGCCCCCGCATGAGACCGACCATATCTCCTTTGACACGGAAGATGAGCAGATCATCTTCGACATCGGGCAACAGCGTCCGCAGAAAACCCTTAGCGAATTGGAATGCCAACGGCGGGATTTGGAAATCCGCATCCCGCATTTGCATTTCTGCTCCAAATCGAGCCGCATTAATGCCGAGGTCGATCAGCGATTCCAACATTCCGTAGATCATTCGGGCATCGGCGGGCTTCGCCATTTTGACCGTCATCAGCACGTTCGCATTTTTCGAGGGTTCCCCGCCGAGGAGGTACGACAATGTCAGAGACGCACTTGCCCACTGGATTTTCTGAGCGGCATACATCAGGAAATTGCGTACTTCGAGCGGCACATCACCCGGCAGCGGGGCGGTTTTGATCATCGTCCGCACCTGCTCCGGCACGGCAACGGCAAATTTGACTTCGGCATCGGACACGCTTTTCAACGCTTCCAAAATGGGAGCGTTTGCTGATGCCGGAGTGATTGATTTTGTCCAATCGGTGACATTTTTTCTTAACTCTGGATGTTGCGGCACTAACAACAGAAAATTGTCAACTCTGGCGAAGTTTGTATCGCCAAAGTCAGACGGGGGGACAGAATCGGTCAAGCCAGCCAACGTTTTGATAAACGTTTCAAAATGTTCGTCCGTTTTATCTTTCCACGGGACGGCAACGACAAAGGGAATGTTTTGGGTAATCAGTTCCATATCGGCAATGATGGCGAGTTCATTGATGCCGAGTTCCTTCGTGATTTTTTCGTAGTGGGGTCGGACGAGAACGTCCAGTTTTTCCAGTTCGACGGTGAGTTCCCGAGCGGTCGCTTTGAAGGATCGGTCATCGAAGGCGAGTCCCTTCATAAAATCCTCACCGGCTTTTTGAAGGCTGGCTCGCACGGTATCGACATCAACTTTTCGGAAATCGACGTGAATGAAGGCGACGCAGTTTTCCGTGATGAGCGGCGCAAAGGTTTCTTGGGCAACTGCCCGGCTGATCGTCAGAAGGACGAAACAAAGCACAACACGAGTGAATGTTCTCATGGCAATAAGGGGGTTAAATGTGGAGTCCATTAGACACGAAACGGCGGCGGTTGGCAAGAGCGACGGAACCTTGTTTTCTTGTTTTTTTGCGGTATCTCCCGTTATACATTGAAACCGCAAGCGGAACGGGGACTTTATGACTTGCGCCCTTGTCAGTCCGTGGTCCGGTCGTTGTCTTTTTTTGTATTCTGCGTATCAACTGCATTATCTTTCTCTCCGGACCGAATGAATAAATTTTTCCATTTTTTCAGTATCTTTGGTGCCGTCCGTTTCTACGCCGCTACTCACATCTACACAAAAGGGAGCAAGCAAATGGATTGCTTCTGCTGCATTTTCTATCGAAAGTCCGCCTGCTAAAAAATACGGAAGTCCTTTGTATGTTTTCAAGATATTCCAATCAAAAGTCTTACCAACGCCGCCCCGTTGTTGAGAACGCGTATCGAACAAAAGATAATCAGGAGCCGTCGGCAGTGCCGGCAGTGTATCACCAATGCCGACCGCTTTTATCACCCGGCAACCGCAGTTCGCTTTGAGCCGCCTGATATATTTGCCGTCCTCGTCACCGTGAAGTTGGACGATGTCGATAATTCCGTCTTGATATAGTTGCGTAATTGTACCGATGTTTTCATTCACAAAAATTCCCACTGCCTCGATTCGGGAATCGAGTTCTTTCCTTAACTGGGTTGCCGTTTGAACATCCACTTTACGCCGGCTTTCAGCGAACACAAATCCGATGAAGTCCGGCAGGAGACGGTTGACAGCATCAATGTCTTCCGTCCGGCTCAATCCGCATATTTTGATTTTGGTCATCGTGAGTTATAGATTTTGACTGATTTTACCAAAAGAAACAATCGAACTGCACACGGCGAGTGATTACAAACTTATCAAGCCCCGTCCACTAACAATGCGCGGCCGTCCAGCCGAGTCGGGAAGAATCTGTATGTCGTTCCAACCAGACAAGTATTCAGCAACCGAATCGGCAATCATCGGACTCACTTCCATCAAAAGATGTCCGCCTGGTCGAAGACGTTCGGCGGCTTGCGGAATGAGCCGTTCGATAATTTCGGTTCCCTTCGCACCGGCAAGGAGTGCCGCCTTCGGTTCAAAGTTTTTGACATCCGCCGGCAATGCGTCGTATTCCGATTGGCTGACATACGGCGGATTACTGACGACGATGTCCAGCGTTTCCGGTACGTTTTCGAGCAAATCGGACTGTCGAAATTCGATTCTGCCGGCAACGCCATGCATTTCGGCATTGGATCGAGCGATGTTCAACGCTTCCGCCGAAATATCCACGGCAATGATTTTTGCCGATGCAAATTGTTTCGCAAGGGTAACGGCCATGATTCCGCTGCCCGTGCCCACATCGGCAATTGTTGGAGCGGTTTCTTCGGAATACGTTTTGAGTATATCCAGCGTTTGCAGCACCAAATCTTCGGTTTCCGGCCGGGGAATCAACACATTTCGGTCAACCTTGAAGAGGAGCGAATAAAACTCTTTGGCACCGGTCAGATAGGCGGCAGGTTCTCCGTTGCCGCGCCGCTTGACGAGGTCACGAAAGACCGTCCGCTGAGGTTCGGTCGGTTCGGATTCGAAAGCAGTGTAGAGTTCGATCCGCTTGATTTTCATGGCGTAAGCCAAGAGAATTTCCGCTTCCAATTTCGGTTTTTCAATTCCTTTGTTTTGGAAAAAGCCGCGTGTCCACGTCAGCAACCGATTGACCGTCCATGTTTCTTCTGCCGTCATTAACAATGAGATGCTGTTGCGCCGGAATATCGGCTTGGGTGAATTTTGAAAATACGGGCAAAACCGGTAAATTTACGTTTTTACAGCCGTTGTCACCGAGTTCTTCTCCGCGTTTTGTGTATTGTATCAGCCGTACCTTTCAGATCCATTATACCGGATTCCAGAAAAAATAATGCTCTCGGCATCTGGCAGTTCCCGGAGTCCGCTACGTAACATTCAGCCGTTCATACGTTTCCACTCCACATCAATCTCCCTCTTTCGCAATCGTTTCTGCGCATTTTGCCAAAGCGTCCCGCAGTTCAGACAGATTAAACTTAAATTCTTTCGGAGCGTTCGCCGCCGCGACCGTTCGTCTCGATTTTTCCCCTTCGTCAAAAAACGTTGTGAGTTCGATCACTTCTGTTAAAAGAATGTCCAACCGCTTGACTGCCGGATCATCATCTTCCAATGAGGCATAGAAGGAATTCTCACCGGGTTTGCTCGTTAACAATCCGCTTCGTATTCCCCAAATCACGCTTTGGGTACAAAATTTCACATTGTGGACGATCTGTTCGATCAACATTGCCGGAGCAGGAGAGGTCTCTTCCCGACCAGTCGGTATCACCGCCATCTTACGTTGGACATTGCAGACCGACTGGGGCAACCGGATAAACGTGTCAGTCATCTTTTTTGCATCAATGTCAGTTGCCGACTGGTAATCGAAATCGCCGAGTGTCTTGGCGGCTTTGGATGCCAATTCAATAGACCGGCAAGACTGTTTCCAGTTCTCGCGGGTCAGTATTTCGTCCAAGCGGGATAAGTTTTCCAGTTCCTGCGACTTTTGGTCAATGACCGCAAGCAGTCCCTCGACGATGTTGCCGTTCGGACCGGTCGTTTTGAGGGCGGCGAGTCCATCGAGCGCCGTGAGCCGGAACCAATCTTCCACTGCCGGTTCCAGTGGTTCCGCTACCCCTGCATCGAATTCACCCGTTACCGTTTTGAGGAGCAGGTTGATCACCTCGTCTTGCCGGGCAGGATCAATGCCGCAGAGGGCGTGCCGAACGATTCCGAGCAATGCACCATATTTCATGTAGGCGGGGGAATCCGTCTTTTGATAGACATCGACGAGAACGGTCAGGGCGGCAGGATAGGCGACGGGCGGAGAGCCCGGGCTCGATTCCAACTGACCAACGGCAAGAACAGCATTGTACCGCGTCGAAGGAACGACATCGGAATCCAAAGCGATGTCCGCAAGTTCCGAAAGGGTTTTGGCGAGTAATTCTTCGCGGTCGGTCCCTGTGAAGTCCCGGAAGTCCCGAAGCAACATACGTTGCACCCTATCGGGAATAGCATCGGCATTTTTGGCATCTTTCCAGGACGAAAAGTCGGTCGTGGGCTGTGCCGATGCAAACGTTCCTCCTGAAAGCAGAACGGCAACAATCGCAAAAAATCCAAAAAAATACGGTCGAAACGGCATCACTTTCCCTCCAAACGGCGCGGAAAACACCGTACTATTATACCCGTTCTTTCATTTCCGTGTGCAATGTCGGGCAAAAATGCTGTCACGCTCCGCAAAAGAACGACGCAAGGAAGAATCGGAAGCCAAAAATCAGCATATGAATTATCCGGGCTTATGCAGACTTATTCAATGATCTTGGAAATCGGATATTCCACGATGCCGCACGCACCGGACGTTTTAAGTTGCGGAATCAATTTCCGCACCGCCGATTCCTCAATAATCGTCGAAACGGCAAACCATTGATCGTTGGAAAGACCCGATATCGTCGGATTTTGCAACGCCGGCAGAATTGCCGTTACCTCGCCGAGTTTGTCTTTCGGTACATTCATCATCAAACCGACTTTGCCTTCCGCCGCCATCGTTGCCCGAAGCATCAACACGATGTCGTCAATTTTCCGCCTCTTCCAATCGTCCTTGTAAGCATCGTGGTTGGCGATGAACCGTGTCGTGCTTTGCAACACTTCGGCAACGATACGGAGTTTGTTCGCTTTGAGCGAACTGCCGGTTTCTGTGACTTCGACAATCGCATCGGCAAGTTTCGGCGGCTTCACTTCGGTTGCACCCCAACTGAACTCGACATTCGCCGTAACGCCGTGTTTGGCAAGGAATTGCGTCGTCAGTCCGACTCCTTCGGTGGCAATGCGTTTGCCTTGCAAGTCTTGCACTGTCTTGATCGGCGAATCATCGGGAACGCAGAGCACCCAGCGGACGGGACGGCGGGAAACTTTGGAAAACCGAAGTTCGGCAATTTCGTTCACATCAGAATTCGTTTCGACAATCCAATCATGACCGGTCAGACCTGCATCGAGAGCACCGTTGGCAACGTAGCGTGCCATTTCTTGGGCGCGGATCAGGAGACATTCGATTTCTTCGTCGTCGATGACGGGAACGTAACTTCTCGGCTGAACGGAAATGTGGTATCCGCTCTTCCGAAAGAGTTCAAAGGTTGCTTCTTGCAGACTACCGGCGGGAATTCCAAGTTTTAAGACCATTGTTTTGGGGAAATTTGTTTTGCGTGGAGGAAATTATACCCCATTTAGCGATTTTGGTGAGGGGTTAACAGAGTCGCAATCGTGAGATGGCGAATCAGCATTTTTCGCTGCACGGATCATTCGGGACACTGACATCAGAAAGTGGATGATCGTCCAAATGGCAACAACTACAAACAACATGAGCGGTAGCGTAACAATCATACCAATCGTTTGATCCACAGGAGCAACCCACTCACCAACGGTAACAGACCATCCATATAGACGAGGAAGAGAATTTTTCGGAACAAAGTTTAACGACGTGACAAGAATAAACAATGGAATCGCAAGAATGATAGTGGGCAACAAAATACCATAGAAGAAAAGGCGAGCCGAATACTCCCAACTGGCATAAGTACGTTCCCAATTCACGACATCACAGTATTCCAACATGCATCGGCAAAAGACAACTGTACCCCAGACTGAAAACAACACTACAAAATAGTTTATCGCAAAAGTGAGTTCGACTGGGAAAAGTATCCGAATGAGATATAAGGGAAATAGAATTTCACCGTAAAAAGCACAGACCGCATCAAAAATCGCGATAACTACCACAAACATCATCCATCGTTGATACCGCTCGGAAATGGGAATATGAGACAGGGAAACAACTCCCCAAAGGATCATCAACATGCCGACAAAATTGTTGAAAATGTCGAATCCGTTCAACCGAAAGTCAATGATGCAGATGATCATTCCCCAGAAAAATAACCGGAGTGGAGCGATAATTCGTTGATGCTCTCCCTGCACCGTTTGAATCGGTATGTCGTCTTGTGATGGTGTACTCATTTTTGCTTCTAATCCAGCCGCTCGATTTCCGTCACTGAAAGCCCCGTTGCTTCTGCTATCGTTGTCAATGGAACGTTGAGACGTTTAAGGTTTTGGGCGGTCTCACGGGCTTTTTTCGCCTCGCCTTCGACAAGCCCTTCTGCTCGTCCTTCAACACGTCCTTCCGCCCGACCTTCCCTTCTTGCTCCGCCAATCTTCAATCGCCAGTCATTCAGGAACCGCTCTCTTGCCCGTACTCTTTCTCGCATCACCGGGTCCGATGAAAACTGTTTGAATTCCTCATACGCCGCCAGAACCGGCGGACAATCTTGTAACATTGTACTCATTTCACTCTCCTTTGCTGTAAATTATTTCAACACATACACTTTCGCCGAAATGCTCCTTCAACCGCCAGACGCGCCCTTAGTAGCACCGATTCGTCCTCTCTACCGTGCCCTTATACCCTTATTTTGTGCATCATAAGGGTATAAGGGCGCGTTGTTGGGGAGGCTTCGTGCTACTAAAGGCGCAGTCTCATTTTCCGGTGCTGACCACAATGCTACGATGAACAAATCGGATGTTGGAGTGATAATCACGTCGTCCATTGGCATTCCGCTATTATAGCAGAAAAATGTCTATCTGCCGTTGGCTACGTATCGTGCCATTTCTTGTGCGCGGATCAGGAGACATTCGATTTCCTCGTCGTCGATGACGGGAACGTAACTTCTCGGCTGAACGGAAATGTTGTATCCGCTCTTCCGAAAGAGTTCAAAGGTTGCTTCTTGCAGACTACCGGCAGGAATTCCAAGTTTTAAGACCATATTTTGGGAGAATTGACTTTCTGTGAAGAAAATTATACCTCATTTGACGGTTTTGGAGAGGAGTTAACAGAGTCCGAAATGTAATCAAAGGAGCTTCTAAAAACTCAAAGAGTTTACATTTTAGGGGATTATTTTTTTGCGCACTTTGCGTAAACCTTTGCGTCCTTTGCGTTTAAGATTTTTCCGCGAAGGACGCAAAGAAGGTTTTTCGAGGTTTCCCTCTGACACTTTTCCGCCATTGTGATACAAGGCACGATACAATTTTGAACCATTTGCCGGTACTCCGGCGCAACTTCACGGCAGCAAACCATTGTCCATCGTCGTATGTAAGCCGGCGAACATGACTTCAAAAACGTTGCCGATCTCTTCTTGAAAACACCACATTCCTGTGCCGAGCGTCAAACAAAAGACGGTGAACATCACCATACTGTTAATACCAAACCCGACGGACATCAGATTCAACTGCGGCAACGTTTTACCGAGTAATCCCATCACGAACATCGTTATCAGCGTTGCCACCAGCACCGGGGCGGCAATCCGAAGTGCAAGGTTGAAACTCATGTTCAAAATCGTTACCAGCGAATAGACGACATGTGGTTGAAATCCTATCGTGCCAATGGGAATCGTAACAAACGTATCCAGCAACGACATGATCAACACGTTCAATCCGCCGATCAACGCAAAGACAGTGATTGCAAGATATTGATACGCTCTCGACATGAGCGGCACCTGATCGCCGGTAACGGGATCGAAAATCTGCGAGGCTTGCAATCCGCCGACGTGTCCGACGAGTTCCCCTGCCAGCGAAACGCCGGTAAAAAGAATGTAAAAACCGAGTCCCATTGTCAATCCGA
>Ga0082212_10010702_pt1 | contig 11717 bp, 8 predicted proteins | sample TergutNt197P3_FD_71548 | JGI IMG/M metagenome (GOLD analysis project Ga0082212, IMG submission 71548) | Neocapritermes taracua P3 segment gut microbial communities from Petit-Saut dam, French Guiana - Nt197 P3 | ecosystem: Host-associated > Arthropoda: Insects > Digestive system > Gut ... | reverse complement strand
GTTCTTATAGTTGTAACAATTTCCCAAGCATCTCGACATGATAGCAATCTGCAATTCATTCGATTCTTCAATTGCCCAGTCGAGCGCTTGCTGATTGATGACAATTGACGAATCAAGCAGACCCTCTCTGTTAAGTAAATCAGTAAAACCCCTTGCAAATAAATAATCACCGTGTCGCCAGTGTAATTTTTCGTTCAAACTTTTCATTTTTAAGAAAAACTCCTTCGCTTTGTTATGGTCGTTATCACGATACAAATAAGCGATGTCACAATACAATGCAACCAGGAGTGTGTCCTGTTCCACCATTGTCGTTAATAGCAATAAACTGTCCAAGCGAGCATTACCGGTTACCTCAGGCAAAGTGTCTGGATGTGTCATGTTGGTAACCGGTAGGTCAATAACGGGGGGCGATACGGTATTGCAAGCTGCTAATAATAGCTGTACAAACATATGAATTTGAAAAAATGATATTTTCATGGGGTATAATTTAAAAATTAAGATATTTACGATACAAATGTAGGTAAAAAATTCGACAATACCCCCCAAATAGGGTATTTTTTATTGAAAAACCATATAAAAAACACTTTTCTTCTATAAGTTTCATTTTAAAAGTATATTCAACCCACGTTTTCAGCATCCAGTAAGCGTTTTTATTTTTTTCAAAATACACCCTATCGGGGGTAATAAGTACCGCTTTTAAGCCTTATCTTTGCGGTGGTTTTTAAAACAATTTAAAGATGGACAACTCAAAAGAAAAAATGAAATATGTTGAAAATATAGCTGAAAATGAGACATACGGCGCATATTTTCCCCAATCAAACAATGATCAATTATTTTTTGTGCCTACTGAAATCATTTGGCCCATCGAAAAGGTGATCAGCAGTTGGGAGCGTGTAATGCAACAATGGGAAAAGCTTAATACAGTTTTTTCAGATTAACTAATATTTTCAAAAAAAGAGAAACATTTAAAAAAGAGAATAGCATGAAAAAAACATTTTTACTACTCATTTTTGTTGGCTGTGGTTTTGCATTATTTAGCCAAAACCAAATATGTGTGGACGGCAGTGTGGCAGGTTCAGGAAATGGAAGTACCTCAAGCCCTTACAAAACGATTCAGGCAGCAGTAAACGCAGCCTCCAATGGCGACGTCATCAAAGTGGCAAAAGGGACTTATTCCGAAACCATTGAGATCGTGCAGAAAAAAGTGCAGTTACTTGGTGGTTATTCAGGTGGGGGCAATTTCACGACAGCCAATCCGCAGACCAATGTAACTATCATCAACGGAACGATCGACGCACCTTGTATTTTATTTAACAATGGTGACCGCGTCATTTCGGGTTCGTTGAAAATCAGTGGATTTACCATTCAGAAAGGTCTGCGCGGGATTGAACTTGTGGACGGATGGCCTGCGGGCGTTCTCGAAAACGTTACGATTGAAAACAACATCATTGAAGACAACGGAACGCAGGACGACAAACAATATGGCGGAGGAATCAGTATTGAAGGGAAAAACGTGACTATTCAAAACAATGTCATCCGTAACAACAAGGCAGGGCGCGGCGCCGGCATCAGTCGAACACACGATCTTATTAATTTCCTCATTGCCGACAACCTTATTGAAGGAAACACGGGTTACGACGACCATGCAGGCGGAGTGTATGTGGATGGAACAGGAACGGTTAGCGGAAACATCTTCGACGGAAACGTGGCCGCTGCTACTTTGAGTTGGGGCTACGGCGGCGCAATTTTGATTACCAACTACGACACCACGAAAGTGGTTACCCTGTCGCACAACGTTTTCCGCAACAATCATGCACCGTTGAACGGAGGAGCGGTTTTTGTGGACGAGGCGGCAAAGGTGCGGATGGAACACGAACTATTTTATAACAATACTTGCCGTGAAAGCGGATCGGCCATATACGTCGATGAAGACTGGATGCACAATCCGTCTGTTTTAGAGATGAATAACTGCACGGTATCGGGCAACACCGCCGACGACGGTAAAGCGGCATTACGTGTAGAGAAGAGTATTGTGCGCGTTCAAAACTGCATATTCTGGAATAACGGAATGGATTTTGATCTATTAGCCGACGGACAGCCGCGTACGCTTTTGACTGTTAATTACACGCTCACGCAACAGGGTTACGCAGGTACGGGTAATATTACGTCCAACCCTTTGTTTGCCAATGCTGCAGGCGGCGATTTTCATATCCAATCGACTGCCGGACGTTATAACCCCGCAACAGGACAGTTTGTCAACGATGGCGCGAACAGTCCTGCGATTGATGCCGGCAATCCAGCTTCTGATTACTCGAAAGAACCCACCCCGAATGGCAGTCGCGTGAACATGGGTTGTTACGGAAACACCGCCGAGGCAAGTAAAAGCGCCGGTACAGGCAATGAAGCGCTCACACAGGATACGTGGACAATGTTTCCAAACCCTGCCAAAGAAAGCATCGCCATCAATAATGTACCAAACGGTTCATGCGTAACGATCACCGACATGGGAGGCCGCAACGTTTTTGGTTCGGTTATCGACAACGACCAAACAACCATCAGCGTGGCAAACTATACTAACGGGATTTATATCCTGCAAGTAACCTGTAACGGCGACATTAGCAGCAAAATACTTATTGTGAGAAAGTAAGTTGTAGTTATTAACTTTATTAACAAATAACCCATGAGACAATTAACTGTTATCAACGCAATAATGAAGACCGGAGACCCTATCAAAAATGGGGCGCGCTTGATCTTTTCATTTACGCTCCTGCTTATGATGTCGGCAGTTGCCGCATACGCGCAGACGCCGGTTCATATCGGGCCGCGCACCAATAATTATGCTGACCCGGTAAACGGCATCTATGTGTCGCCAACCGGCAACGACGCTACGGCAGACGGCTCGATTGGCAAACCTTATAAAAGCATCAATACCGCATTAGGTAAAGCCCAACCCGGCGCTACAATCATCTTGCGTGGCGGTACCTATCGCGAAGGACGCAGGGTGCGTATCCAGAAATCAAACACCACTATAAAATCTGCCAAAGGCGAATGGGCTATTATTGATCTGACTACGTATGATACAGGCTGTAACGAACATTCCGGCGTTGACTTTTATGCCGAAGACCAGGTAACAGGCGGTATTGTGACCGGCTGTAAACTGCAATGTGTTGAAGTGAAGGGAGGATATTACGCGGTTTGTTTTGAAACCAAATGGGACTGGGGAAAACCTGACCGTAGAGGCGCCTCAAATAATATCGTCGAGGATTGCAGACTGCATCACTCCACTGACGATGTAGTCAAAGTAAAACCCAACTGCGACAACAATATCATCCGTTATAACGAAATTCATAATTCAGGGCAGGCCCATATCAATCACCCCGATTATCCTACCGGACAGCGGAATGCCGAAGGCATTGACAATGTGAACGGTGACAGTATGCACGTACATAATAATTATATCCATGATATATGCAGTAACGGCATTTACGCAAAGGGGGGCGCTATCGGCGTCAGGATTGAAAACAACCGTGTTGAGCGCACAAATGGCGCCGGTATCGCGCTTGGTTTTGACAGCAGCCCGGAGTTTTTCGATACGTCCGTCAATCCGCATTATTACGAAAATATAGGAGGCGTCGTCTGTAATAACCTGATTATAGACACCGGCTGGGAAGGGATTGGTTTATACTCTTCCAAAGATGCGCAGGTTTACAACAACACGTTAATCAATGTGGCTAAGCTGGGAATGTTTGCCAGAAGCGCCATATATTTTGGTATTGTTACGCAGGACTGGAAATCGCATCCGGGACGTCCTGACAATGTCAATCCAGCGATTCACCATAATATTGTATGCCAGCCGGCCGGCAATACGATGCCAATGATAGAAATCCGTTTGGATAATAACAGCCAGTTGGGCGTTCTGTCAGGCCTCAGCGGCAAACCAACGATGAATAATAACTGTTATTATATTTCCGGTAAAAGCGCCGCATTTACAGATAACAGATCGGGCGGAATAAAAAATGCAGGACTAGCTGCCTGGAAAACGCATATCGGAGGCGAGAGTGGCACGATAGAAGTTAATCCGTCGCTCAACACGGCTTATATGCCAGCTAATTCGCAGTGTGCCGGAATGGGGGCGCAAAATATATTAGACCAAACGACGGGTACAGAAGCTCCACCGCTTTCACAGGAGGAAACATCCGTATACATTAGCAACGGTCATTTAACTGTCGAAAGTTCGGTAGCCGAAACGGTACAGGTCTATTCAATTATCGGGACATTAATCTGTCATTTCCAAAAAACGACAGCAAAGGCAAGTTTTCCTATTCATCAACCGAAAGGAACTTTACTCATCATCAAGGGAAACTCCGGTTGGTCAAAAAAGATATTTTTCATTTAAAAATAACAATCATGAAAAAAACGGTAATAAGTATTATTTTATTTGTAACGGCCATTTGGACTGCATTAGCGCAAAAAGAGTTTTTGTGTACTAAACAGGGAATGATATTAGAGTATGCCTATCTGAATTTCAAAGGCAAAGCTGACATGTTTGTGCGTCAAACAATCAAAAGTGTGACAGGTTCGGGTAATAATATGACCATTGTCGTAGAATCGCATGTGTTTGACAAAAACAAAAAACCGTTCAGCAAAGACCCCAACTTGTCGTCCTTTGTTTCGACATCAAAAATTACAAACGGCGTTGTGGAAATGGAGATGAAGAGTTTGGTCACTCCCTCCATGCAAGGTGTTCTCGAATTTGAAGGCGACAAATTACGGATACCCTCCACGCTTTCGCCAGGCGACAAACTAGAAAATGCGCATTATATTATGACACTCTATATAGGAGTAAAATTTCGCACAGAAGTAGATATAACTGAGCATCAATGTCTTGCTATTGAGGACGTTACTGTCCCGGCAGGCGTTTTCACCTGCCACAAAGTGGCACAGACGAGTACTGCCACCATGATGCGTAAAACAGTCGTATCCAAGAATTTGTTCTGGTATGCGCCCGGAATCGGTTTAGTGAAGACGGAAACTTACGATGAGAAAGGCAAACTGCAAAACTCTATGGTACTGCAGGAAATGAAATAAGAATAACAAATTAAATACGCTGTAAATTATATACCAAAATATGTTAAATAACAGATTGAATATGAGGAAAGTGGTTGCAATAGCAATCTGCCTCGCAGGAATAATAATTATCGCTTCGTGCGATAAAAAAGACAGTGAAGAAGTATTGGGTACAACGCCCGGGAGCGTTGAGAACTTTTCAGCATTGGCAGGTGACGCCATGGTCACTTTATCATGGAACTCCCCATCGAATGACGGCGGGTTGGCGATTACCGGTTACGAAGTAACTATGGACAATTGGGCTAACAGGGAAACAACTTCGGCAAGCAGGTTATCGCATACCTATATCGGTCTTACTAACGGCGTTCAATATACTTTCAAAGCGCGGGCTGTCAATGCTAAGGGTGCGGGTGCGGAAAGTGTTATAACAGCAACTCCGACAGGAGAAAACGCCATCGAGCCGACAACCTATATTTGTGTGGACGGTAATGCGACCGGTTCGGGGGACGGTAGCGTGGCCAACCCATATAAGACCATTCAAGCTGCAGTTGATGCAGCATCTAACGGCGAAGCCATCAAAGTAGCGAAAGGGACATATACAGGAAATGTGCAGATCGTGCAGAAAAAAGTGCAGTTACTCGGCGGTTATGCAGGTAACGGCGATTTTAATACCGCTAATCGGCAGGCAAACGTAACAATCATCAACGGAACGAGCACAGCGCCATGTATTTATGTTAATATCAATGCGACGGCAATTTCAGGCGTATTGAAAATCAGCGGATTCACCATTTGCGGAGGGGAGCGTGGAATTGAACTTGAAGACGGATGGCCTGTGGGAGTTCTGGACAATGTCACAATTGAAAACAACATCATTGAAAACAACGGATCACAGGACGACAAGCTGTATGGTGGAGGAATCGGTTTGTCTGGACAAAACATAATCATTAAAAGCAACATTATCCGTAATAACGAGGCGGCACGCGGAGCCGGAATCGGGCGAACAAGTGATGTATCCAATTTTCTCATAACAGACAACCATATCGAAAATAACACGTGCTACGACGACCATGCAGGCGGCGTACTCATCGACGGAACAGGAACGATTACACGAAATGTTTTTGACGGAAACGTTGCTGCAAAAGACCTCGGCTGGGGTTGGGGCGGTGGTATTGTGATTACCAACTACGACACCACAAAGATTATTACCCTCTCTAACAACGTATGGCGCAACAATGAGGCGCCAGACCGCGGCGGGGCAGTATTCGTGGATGAAGGCGCAAAAGTACGAATGGTAAACGAACTGCTATACAACAATAAATCAGGAAAGAGCGGCTCGGCAATATACGTCGATGAAGACTGGATGAATAATCCCTCTGTATTGGAGATGGATAATTGCACTGTTTCGGGCAACACAAACAATGAAGGTACAGCAGCGCTATTTGTACAGGCGAGCATCACGCGAGTTCAGAATAGTATTTTTTGGAACAATGGAACGGATTTTGAGCTATTGACCGACGGACAGTCGCTTGCCAAACTGACCGTCGATTACACGCTTACGCAACAGGGCTATACCGGTACAGGCAACATCGCCTCTAACCCCCTGTTTGCCAATGCTGCTAATGGCGATTTTCACCTCCAATCGACAGCCGGACGTTATAATCCTGCTACGGGGCAGTTTGTCAACGATAGCGCAGACAGCCCTGCGATTGACGCAGGTAATCCTGCTTCGCCCTTCGCCAACGAACCGCAACCAAACGGCGGTCGCGTGAATATGGGTTGTTATGGAAACACTACCGAAGCAAGTAAAAGTAAATAATAATTACTTTTCTTATGCTACACTATAATATGAATAAAGCCTTTGCTGTTTCTATTATACTTTTAATGGCTAAGGTAACGGTAATTGCGCAGGACGCAAACAACCCTTGGCATCTGATAGCGTATGAAAATGAAAAGGAAGTTGCCGCTTACAATACCGAAAACATAACGGACGTAAAAACAACGGCTCAACAAGCGACAATCGTATTAGACGTCGGGAAGGAGTTTTCACATCCGATAGCATCGTCGACCTTTCGCTTCGCTGTCCGTCAAACAGGCGTCGGAACTGTGAACGAAGCGATGGCCGCTTCAGATTGGCGCGCATTCTATGATAACGGAATACTGTTTTTCAGCGAAACGATACCCTGGGCATCCATATATGCCATTAATGGAATGTTAGTAGCCCATTTTACAGGGAGTTATACTGAAATTCCCGTCAGTCTGAATTCGGGAATTTACATCGTATATGCCGGAAACAGGAGTGCAAAATTCTTTGCAGGCAACCATGGCGGAGGGATTGAAGCGATGCAGTCTGCTGTTGCGATGCAGCAAACAGCGCCGGTTGATTATCAATATGACGGATTGCTTCATACATTGAATGGCTCCACCTCCGGCAACGTTAACGAATGGTGGAACATTACCGCCGGTAATTCAACTGTATCGTTTGAAATGTCACAAGTAGAAAAGTTCCATCTCACTGCCGGCAATGCAATCGTATATACGTTGAAAAACGGGAACACAACAACGCTGGCGGCTTTTCAAAAAATGACATTCAGCAGAACGCCTGTTACGCCAGGAAGCGTAAACGCCGAATGGAGTCATATCGGTATCGGCGGCGGAGGTGCAACGTACAACCCGACAGTCAGTCCGCACGACCCTAAGACCGTTTTCCTGACCTGCGACATGGGCGGATCATTCGCGACAAACAACGGCGGCGAATCGTGGCGGATGTTTAACCTCAGCGAAATGGTCAATTATTTCGTTTTCGATCCGGTAAATCCCAATGTGGTATATGCCCAGACTTTCGCATTGTTCAAAAGTATCGATAAGGGTGTTACCTGGCAACTTTTTTATCCAAAACCTGCCGACGTTGAGTGTATCGTATCGCAGGGCGACCACGCCAGCGAACAGTTGGTGTTAAAAGACAGAACCTGGCGTACAGTGCAGGCGCTGGCTATCGACCCGGCGCAATCAATAAATATGTATGCCGCCATCTATATAGACCGGTCTCTGGCGCTTTATTCGAGTATTGACGGCGGAGCTACATGGCGAAAAGAAAAGGATTTGGATGACGACGTACTGAATATTTTCGTTGATCCCGCATCTCCGGCCAATCAGCGATCACTCTATGTAACAACTTGCAACGGGGTTACACAGCGTGTCAACGGACAATGGAACCATTATAGCGCACCAAGTCGTAATGTGGATTTTTTTCAGTTTACGGGCGGTTACGATGCCGGTACAAAGCGATTTTATATTTATGCGCTTGCCTGGATAAACGAAATAAATGGAACGAATACAGGCGTTTTTATATCCGAAAATGGAGGAAGGACATGGGAAAACCGCACGAATGGTCTGTTAAAATACACATCCGAAAAGGATGAAACAGATGTTGTAGCGATAGCTACCAGCGCGCTTCACCCTGCGACAGTGTATGTATCGTATGAAAATATGGTACAGAAAGATATTTATTACTACGGCGTAGCTAAAAGCATCGATTACGGCAGAAACTGGACGCTCCCATGGGAAGACGATTACGAAGACTCGATGTCGAACTATAACTGGTGCTGGTTGAACGACCGGTTTGGTTCGGGTTGGGGGGATACGCCGCAATCAATAGGCGTTGCGCCTACAAACCCAGCTGTGTGCTACACGACAGACTATGGTCGTGTGATAAAAACCGAGAATGGGGGAAATACATGGGACGCCGTATATACCAAAAAACTACCGGACGGCAGCTGGACGACAAGGGGCATTGAAGTGACCACCGGTTACGACGTCGTCTTCGATCCGTTTGACGCGAACCACCTGTTTTTCGCACTGAGCGACATCGGCTTGATGGATAGCAAAAACGGCGGACAGGGATGGCTCAGCGCCACCAGCAACAATGGCGTACCGCGCAACTGGGTCAATTCAACGTATGCAATAACATTCGATCCGGAAGTGAAAGGACGCGTCTGGGCGGCGATGAGCCGCACTCACGATTTGCCGCTTCCCAAAATGTTCCGAAACGGCACGTCGAGTTTTCTAGGCGGCGTTGTACTTTCCAATAATAGCGGCGCCACATGGCAACCGGTGAGCAGTTCTATCGGCGAAGCCGCTATAACGCACATCCTGTTAGATCCGACGAGCAACAGGGATTCCCGCACATTGTATGCCTGCGCATTTGGCAAAGGCGTTTATAAATCGACCAACGGAGGACAGTCCTGGGTACAAAAAAATAACGGGATAGCAGGAGCAGAACCATTTGCCTGGCGGATCGAACGGCGTGAAAGCGACGGTACACTGTTCCTCATCGTCAGCAGACGAAGTACGGACGGCAGTATCGGCAACAGCGGCGATGGCGCTGTGTACCGGTCGTCCAATGGCGCCGAGACATGGACAAGGTTGACGCTACCGGCAGGCTGTAATGGACCTACGAGCCTGAACGCTACCTCTAACAGGCTTGTATTGTCGGCCTGGGGAAGGGAAAGGGGCGGCGATACTTCCGATACAGGCGGCGGTATATTCGTGTCCGACGACGACGGAAAAACATGGACGCAGACAATGACGCGCGACCAGCATATCTATGCCATATCTTACGACGCGCGCAACAACCGGTATTATGCCTGCGGCTTCAACGCCTCGATTTACTGGTCGGAAGACGGCGCCAAAACGTGGACACGCAGCAGGGGTTACAACTTCAAATGGGGACATCGAGTAGTACCCGACCCGCACGACCCAGAAATGGTATTCGTCACGACCTTCGGCGGCGGCGTATGGCACGGTTCCGCCAAAGGAAACCCTGCAGCCACCGAAGACCTGACAACGATCATTGAAAGAAGATAGGAAACTGAGGAGATGAAAAAAACAAAAAATTTAATAAAACATGAAGAAGACTATTTTATTTACATCCATGCTTTTTATGGCAATGGGCATGATGATGAATTGTAACGGCAATGACCCCGCGACAATCGACCCGAATCCCAATCCCCCCGAACCAAATCCCAACCCTGTCGTCGTACCTCCCCCCGTAAGCGACGGCGCAATAGGGCCTCGCGGCATTCAATTTCACGATGACCCGGCAGACGGCGTCTATGTGTCGCCAACCGGTAATGACGCTACGGCAGACGGGTCTATTGACAAACCCTATAAAAGCATCAATACCGCTTTGGGCAAAGCCCAACCCGGCGCCACGATCATCCTGCGCGGCGGTACGTACCGCGAGGGGCGTCGTGTTCGTATTCAGAAGTCGAATATCACCTTAAAGTCTGCTAAAGGCGAATGGGCTATTATTGATCTGACTACGTATGATTCAGGTAATCAGGAACACTCCGGCGTTGATTTTTATGCTGAAGATCAGACAACAGGCGGTACCGTCACCGGCTGTAAACTGCAAAGCATCGAAGTAAAGGGAGGATATTATGCCGTTTGTTGCGAAACCAAATGGGACTGGGGAAAACCTGACCGTAGCGGAGCATCCGAAATAATCATCGAAGATTGCAAACTGCATCACTCCACCGACGATGTGGTCAAGGTAAAGCCCAATTGCAAAAACATTATCATTCGTTATAATGAAATTTACAGTTCGGGACAAGCCCATATCAATCATCCCGATTATCCTACCGGACAGCGGAATGCCGAAGGCATAGACAACGTCAACGGCGACAGTATGCACGTACACAATAACTATATCTATGATATATGCAGTAATGGCATTTATGCCAAAGGAGGCGCTACCGATGTAATAATAGAAAATAACCGCGTAGAAGGTACGCGTGGCGCCGGTATCGCGCTTGGTTTTGACAGTAGCCCGGAGTTTTTTGATACGGCCGTCAATCCGCATTATTATGAAAATATACGCGGCGTCGTCCGCAATAACCTGATCATGGACGCCGGTTGGGAAGGGATTGGCCTGTATGCTTCTAAGGATGCGCAGGTTTACAACAACACATTAGTTAATGTGGCTAAGCTGGGGATGTTTGCCAGAAGCGCCATTTATTTCGGTATCGTTACGCAGGACTGGAAGTCGCATCCGGGGCGTCCTGACAACGTCAATCCTACTGTTCGTAATAACATCGTAAGCCAGCCGTCCGGTATTACGATGCCAATGATTGAAATCCGTTTAGATAATAACAGTCAGTTAGGCGTTCTGTCAGGCCTCAGCGGTAAACCCACAATGAATAACAACTGTTATTATATTGCCGGTAAGAGCGCTACTTTTACGGACAACCGACAAGGCGGCATAAAAAATGCCGAACTTGCCGCATGGAAAACGCATATCGAAGGCGACAACGGCTCCATTGAAGTCGATCCCGCCCTCGACAGCAATTATTTACCTACTAACACCCAATGCAACGGTATGGGAATTCAACAGGCGCTGGATATAACGACAAAATGACAAAAGTAAAATTAAATTTGAGGAATGTGGTTGCAATAGTAATATGCCTCCAATAGTGGGAAAAACGGTGTTGAAGGATCGCTTGATAGATGAATTTTATATCAGATTTTGGTATGGTGACAGGAAAGACATCTCAGTTATAGGCGGATTGACCGGTGGGGCTTCAAAAGAAAATGTGCGGAGAGTATTCGGCGAGCCACAGTCGTAGAACAATATTTTGCTCTTTAATAAAGGT
>Ga0082212_10010701_pt1 | contig 11717 bp, 10 predicted proteins | sample TergutNt197P3_FD_71548 | JGI IMG/M metagenome (GOLD analysis project Ga0082212, IMG submission 71548) | Neocapritermes taracua P3 segment gut microbial communities from Petit-Saut dam, French Guiana - Nt197 P3 | ecosystem: Host-associated > Arthropoda: Insects > Digestive system > Gut ... | reverse complement strand
TTTATGCACGACGAAACTCACGGGTATCTCGATTTTTTCGCCGCCGAGCTTTATGGCAAGGCCGCCCTCGTATGCCCCCGCCGCAAAGCTTTCCGGAACATGGGCGCAGACATACAGCGCCGCCGTGCCCTCCATCGCCGATATCTTTGCGCCGAGCGGCTTCATGCAGTCGTAGATATAGAACGGGCCGGTGCGGTTGGGGTAGAGCGGGGTTGGGTCATGCGTTTTTAGCCCGGGCTCGCCGACGAAAATCGGCGCCATCTCATAAATTTCGAATTCGAGCCCTGATATGCCGCTCCATTCGCAGCAAATATTTTCGGACTCCGCCGCCCCAAACAGGAGTATCTGGCCTGAAAGCCAGCCCCCGCGGGCCGCATGGCAAGCCAAAACCCGGCTCTCCGTCTTGTAGTCTGTCGTGTCCGGGTATGTCCATTCGCTTGAGCTCACCGTCGTGTAGTTCATTTTTGAAATCCCCCTTTTTTTGCATTTGTTTTATCCCGTCCATTATATCCCAATCAAAAAAATATGTCAAGATTTATTTTTTTTCTTGTTAATAAATAATTCAAAAAGGCGGTGTATAATATATATGACATACATAAAGAATATCCCGGAGGATTAAAAAATGGCAAATTCAAAGGCAACCATCAAAAAAAGCGCGTTCATATACCCTGCGGTGTTTATCCTGCCCGCCCTTATCATGATCGCCTGCGGAATAATTTTCAAACTCGAGGCCATTGTCCCATATATTGTGGCATATGCGTTTTTGGCCGCCGTTCCCGGTTTTTTCCTTGCCCCGAGGAAGTACGGCATGGCCGCCATCGTGACCTCGGTCATTTTTGTTTTGGGCATTGGGGGCTATGTGACAGCGGACAATATGCTCCAACACTCGGGGCTGCTGGACGACAAGGCTTTTTTGGGCGCGGTTTCGTCGGCGCTCGACAAATTCCCGGCCTTCATAGACCAAAAGGATTTGGACGCTGTGAAAGTCCTGATTTTGGAGGGCAATTACGATCCCGTTTACGGAGGCCCGATAGAAGGCTTCAATCTCACCTTGGGCTACGACGACGCGCTCAGATATCTCAAAGCGGAGGATCAGAGCGGATACGACAGCGAGACGGTCGAAGGCTATTTTTGCGCCGCGTCTTCCGAAGTCGGCATAGAGGACTACTCGGATTTCGCCAAATTTTCCAACTTGGAATACATCGCCGTAAACCAGCCAAACACCTATCTGTATTACTATTACGGGATAGCCCCGGGCTATTTGGACAAATTTACCGATCTGAGCATTTTTGAAAACATGAAATCGCTCACGGATCTGATCATTTTCAACACGGCAGCCGCCGATTTCGCCCCGCTTGGCGGGCTTGTTTCACTCGAAAACCTCAGCATACAGTACTGCGAAATAGGGGATGCGTCGGTGCTTTGCGATCTTGCCGGGCTCAAATCCCTGAATTTGACCGCTTCGGGCATTTCCGATATATCTTTCGTCGCCTCGCTTGATGATCTCGCTGAGCTTTATTTGCCGGGAAACCAGATCGCGGATATCGGAGCGCTCAAAAATCTCGGCAAGCTGACCGACCTGCTGCTCAATTCGAACCAGATCGAAGACGTTTCGCCGCTTTCGGGGCTTCCGGCGCTTTCGACCCTGTACCTGTCGGACAATTTGATAAAGGACATATCGGCGCTGTCGGGGCTCTTTGTTGAAAACATCTATCTGGGCGGCAACCAGATCGAGGACGCTTCGCCCCTGTTCTCGTCCGCTTCCCTGAAATACATGGATATAAGCGAAAACGCGCTTGAAAACATAGAGGGCATAGGCGGCTGCGTTTCGCTTGAGACGCTGTACATAAGCGGCAACCAAATAACGGATCTGGCCCCGCTGTCGGGGCTTGAGAACCTTGTGAGCCTGTACGCCGACGACAACGGCATAGAAGACCTCTCCCCGCTCGGATCCATGATAAACGTAGCCTCGCTCTCGCTGAGAAACAACCAAATTTCAGACGTGTCCGCGCTCGCCGATCTGGGAAACCTCACCAACGTGTATCTCGACGAAAACCAGATAGCCGACTTCTCGCCGTTGGCAGCGCTCGAAGATAGGGAAGAATCGAGCACATACGTGTCCGGAAAGGACAACCAGCAAATCGAATATGACGACCAGGAAGACGAAGGCGGGCAATAGGCGTCACGCCTGTTTGTTTTGCTTTTTGGTCCAGCCCGCCGTTTTGAGTATCGTATAGGCATCCAGGGCCCTGCGGCAGACCCTGCCCAAAAAGCTGTGCACGTAATAGCTGAAATACACAAGCGGCATATAGAAGAACACGTTTTTGCCGAGAAGCCCCTCGAACACCAGAGTCTCCTCGCCGAAGAAAAACGAGGCCATCGGATTGAAAAACAAAAACGAAAGCAAAAATCCGAAGAACAGCAGCCCGACCATCAGCTTTATGCGCCGGGTGAACGGGTCGGCGAGTTGCATCATCAGATAAAAGCCCACGATCCCGACTAAAAACACCACCATCGTCGAGCATTCCAAAACGGGGATCTCGAACAGTATGCCCGCGATCTGTATGTACATCGTGTTTATGATCACCGTGATCGCGGCTGGCAGGGTGTGCTCTATTATCTTTGTGAGCATCTGCCCCGCCGGCCGGGCGTAGTTTTTCTGCAAGGCCAAAAAAAACGAGGGAATCCCGATGGTGAGCTCGTTGACCGGCATCATTTGCAGCGGTATGATCGGGTACGGGTAAGGCAAAAAGATATAGATCAGCGTGAGTATCACCGAGTATATTGTCTTCAAAAGAAATATCGCCGATATCTTCTCTATGTTGTTTATTATCCGCCGCCCCTCTTTTAACACCTCGGCCATGGCGCCGAAATCGTCGGACATCAAAACAAAATCGCAAGCCGACCTGGCCGCGTCGTTTCCCGCAGCCATCGCCACGCTGCAATCGGATTCGCGCATGGCGAGTATGTCGTTCACCCCGTCCCCGGTCATACAGGCGGTATGGCCGTTTTTTTTGATGGCGGCTATCAGCTCCCGCTTCTGCTGGGGCGAGACATGGCCGAAAACGGTGAACTTTTCGGAGATCTCCATATAGTCGGCCTCTTTTTTTACGGCGCTCATGTCCACCGCCCTGCCCGCGCCCTCGATCCCCGCCTTTTGCGCGATCGCTGAAACCGTTTTTGGGTTGTCCCCGGAGATCACCTTTATCGCGATTTTTTCCTCGGCAAGGTAGCGGAAAGTGTCCGCCGCGTTTTCCCTTATATGGTCGGAAATAAACAGCAGAGCCATGCAAAAAAGCCTGTCGGGAAGCTGCCCCCCGGATATTTCGTTTTGGGAATAGGCTAAGCACAGCGCGCGCATACCCTTTTGGGCCTCTTCGTTCGCCCTGTCCAAAAAATCCCCCTGCTGGTTTTTGAAAACGATTCCGGGCGAGCCTATGATATAGCTGCCCATCCCGGCAAAGCTGGCTCCGCTCCATTTGCGTTCGGAGGAGAAGGGCACGCGGGCAAAAACCGGCCAGTTTTCGGTTCTGCCGAATGCCTCGGCGAGCGCTTTCGCGGTGGAGTTTATGTCGTTTATCGCCCCCATCAGCTCGGATATGGTCAGCTTCACGTTTTCCTCGGGGATGTTGTTGTAGATTTCCATGTATTCAAAGGCGAGCGTGCCGTCGGTTATCGTGCCGGTTTTGTCAAGGCACAAAACGTCGGTTCTGGCAAGGGTCTCTATGTTTGGCAGCGACTGCACCAGCGCTTTTTTCTGCGAGAGCTTGAGCGCGCCCACCGACATCGTCACCCCGGTCAAAACGATCAGCCCTGCGGGTATCATGCCCAAAACGGAAGTGGTGGTTCCCAAGACCACGCTCTGGAATTCCTCGCCCCTGTTGTATTTCACGGCGAAGAGAGCGGTGCCAAGGGGGAAGATCACAATCGTCAGAACCATTATCACGCGCTTTAATATCGCCTGGAGCTTCGGGATTTTCTTTTTGTTTTTTTTGGCCTCGGAGATCAGCGAATGGGCATAGCTCTCATCGCCCACTGAGACCACCCGGGCATATGCGCGCCCGCTGGTCACGTAGCTTCCCGACAGAATGGGGTCGCCTTCGGACTTTTTGATCCTCTCGGATTCCCCGGTCAGCAGCGATTCGTCCATCTCCAAAAGCTCCGGGCCGACCACCACCGCGTCGGCGCACACCTGGCACCCGGCGGAAAGCAGCATGATATCGTCGAGCACCACCTCTTCCTGCGCGATTTTCGCCATCTTCCCCCCGCGCACCACGGAAACCGAGGCCTTGGCCAGCACCGCCAGTTTGTCGAGCGCGCGCTTCGCCCAAAGCTCCTGGACGATGCCAATCAGGGTGTTTGTCACGCTGACCCAGACAAAAAGTATCTGGGTGGGATTCCCGGTGATCACGAGCGCGGCGGCGATGAACGCATACACGAAATTAAACAGCGTCAGGGAGTTCTTGGCGATGATTTTGCCCACGCTCGGCGTCAGCCCGCTTCCGGCGGAATTCACCGCCCCGGCCTCGATCCTTTTGGCCACCTGCTCGAGGCTCAGCCCGACTGCCGGGTCCGGGTTGCAGCGCGCCAGGTTTCTGTATTTGTTTTTGGAACTTGAATTCACTTTGTTTCCTTTCGTCGCCTATACGACGGACGGCAAGAGCAGAGCCCTTGCCCTACTAAATCGGGTTTATCACGGACATGATGAAATTTTCTTCTTTGAAAAGCCGGTTCAGCCTGCGCTCAACGTCCTCGAGTTTCACGCCGCCGATTATCTCGGGCACATCCAAGGTATCGTATCCCCGAAACAGGCAGTTCATCATCGAATTGGCTATGTTCTCCGTGCTGTCGAACAAACTCACGCTGTCAAAGTAGCCCGCCTTTTTGAACCTTTCGAAATCCTGCCTGTTTAGCCCGTTTCTTATCTTGTCTTCGAACTCCGCCATCGCCGCATCCATCACATACCCCGGGTCCTCCGATTCGCCGCCCAGCACCAAATGGGAGAACTCCGGCTCGATTTCGGCCCCCGCCTCGAATTTATTGTTTATCTTGCCGAGGTTGTACAGGCGCGTATAGAAGTCGCTCGATTTGCCGAACATCATGCTCAAAAGTATGTCTATTTCGGCCGATTTCTTGGCGAGATCGATCCCGAAAAGCCCGGTCTCGGGGTCTTTTATCCCGATATGGAACAGCGGCTTTGACACCTTGAGCTTTTTTTCGACAAGGCTTTGCCCGACCCCTTCGGGCTCGTCGTATTTGTAGCGCTCTATATTCGCCGGAATCGCGTGCGACAGCGTTTTGTCCGCCGCTTTTTTCACCTGCTCGGGGGTGACATTGCCCGCCACGCACAGCGCCATGTTTTGGAGGTTATAGAAAACGCTGTGGCATTTGTAAAGTATGTCGGGGGTTATTTTTGATATGGATTCGACGGTGCCCGCTATGTCGAGGCGCACGCTGTGCTTCTTGTACATATTCGAGAGCATCAAAAAATATACCTGCCAGCCCGGGCTGTCGTCGTACATCTTTATCTCCTGCCCGATTATGCCCTGCTCTTTTCGCACGGTTTCTGGGGTAAAATACGGGTGCGTGACGAAATCGAGCAGTATCTCGAGGGATTCGTCGAATTTTTCCCCGTTGTCCGAGCATGAAAACAGATAGCAGGTTTTGTCGAGGGCGGTGTAGGCGTTTGAATTCGCGCCCGTGGCGGCGAAGCGCTGGTCGGCGTGTATGCCGTTTTCGTTCTCGAACAGCTTGTGTTCCAAAAAATGCGCTATGCCGTCGGGAACCGTTGTGAAATCCGCGCTTTGGCCCGTTTTGAACTTGTTGTCGATCGAGCCGTACTTCGTGCCAAGCAGCGCATAGGAAGAGGTGTGGTTTTTTGGGGCCACATATATGGGAAGCCCGCTTTCGTGCTTGAAATAGTAATATTTTTCCTCGATTTTGTTGTTTTCGACGAGTTTAATCATCTTGTCCGTCCTCGCTTTCTTCGCCGTCATCGCCCGACAGCGTTCCCTGCAAAAAATATACCGAATCCAAAGACACATTCCCGGCGATTTCGACTATGTCTTTTTTTGTGACTGCGGATATCTCATCTATCATTTCATCCGGAGTTTTGGTATTGCCGCAAAGCAGCCTGCGCAGATACCAGGAAACTATGCTGCCCGCGCTGTCGAACACTTCTTTGTAGGAGTTGACCGCGGCGAGCCGGGCGCTTTCGATGTCCCCGTCGGTGAACTCCCCGTTTTTCATATCCTCGAGAAGCCGGAGTATTTCTTCTTTGGCTTTCTGCTTGTTTTCGTTTTCGATCCCGCACAAGACGGTGACGATCCCCTTGGCCGCCTCGGATTTGGCGCTGCAATAGTAGCAGAGCGACAGCCTTTCCCGCACATTCTGGAACAGTTTCCCGGTCGGAACCAGCGCGTATACCGCATCGAACAAAACGTATTTCGCGAAGTTTTCGCTTTTGTTCGATGTGCCCATCCGAAACCCGACCGCGAGCTTGCCTTGGTTGACCTCCATTTGCTCGATTGTCTCGCCCTTGAATTTGGCCCGCGTGATCACCTCAGTTTCAAAACGCTCGATGTTTTCGCGCTTTATGCCTTTGAATAATTCCTTGAATTTGCCGCGCACGGAGGCTTTTGTTTCGCCGAATTTGCCCACGCAGAAAATTTCGATGGCGCAGTGCGACATAATGTGGCCGTAGTGCGCGTAGAGGCTTTGGGGATCGATGCGCTCCGCGCTTTCGAGCGAGCCTAAGTTGTTGATGGCGAATCTTTCCCCTTCGCACATTTTTTCGACGCATTTTTTGTATGCGTAGGCGTTTTTGTTGTTGATCTGGGCGAGTATGTCGTCGGCCAGGTTTTTCTTTTCGGTTTCGACATACTCGGATTTAAACCCGCCGGCTTCCAAAAGCGGGTCGGTGAAAATGTCCCCGAGCAGCTCGATGGCCCCCTCGGTGATTTCCGTATCGTCGAACGAATATTTGTCCGAGAGCATCTCGGCCGCCAATATGAGAACTTGCGCCTCGCCGATCTTGTCGGCGCAGATGCCTATTTTCGCCGCGTACAGATCCTGCTCCCGCTTCGCTATGTCGGCCATGGTGGGGTAATTTTTGCACCCCCTGCCGAGCACTTTGGCCAAAAGGGCGTTTTTTGAGGCTTTTTCTTCGCTTTCGAGCCTTGTTATGACGTCGATCTCGATGAAATTTGTCTTGAACCTGTCGGATTCCACGAAATTTATGTGAATTTCGTTTCCGATGCTTATCCTGTCCAAACCCATATTTGAATTTATCCTTTCCAAAAAAATTGCTTCCATATATATATTACGCTTTTTTTTGCAAAATTGCAATAGAAATTTGGGAAATAATGACAAAAATGAAATAAAACGGTTGAATTTTTTGTTTGGGCGTGGTATAATGGGCGTATGACCTTTTATCGCTGGAAGGGGAGCGGCCGTGGAAAATTTAGCGCAGCAAAGAAGATACACATATAAAGATTATGCGAGATGGAATAGCGATATCAGATATGAGCTGATAGACGGCATAGCTTATGCGATGGCGAGCCCTTCGCAGGCGCACCAGGATATAAGCAGGGAGCTGAGCGGGCGGCTGTGGCAATTTTTGAGAGGCAAGCCATGCAAAATGTATAATACCTTTGCCGTGCGCCTCAGCGTCGAAGGCCTTGACGATACGGTGGTTGAACCCGATATACTTGTGGTTTGCGACGAGTCAAAACTCGACGGCAAAAGCGTCAAAGGTGCGCCGGACTTGATAATCGAAATATTGTCGCCCCACAATACGCGCCATGATACGGTCACAAAGGCAATATGGTATCGCAAAGCGGGAGTAAGGGAATATTGGGTGGTTGATCCCAGTGCCAAGACCGTTCAGACATGCATACTGGAAAATGGAAAATATGTAATTGTCGATTATAATGCGGATGACATTGTTTCGGTGTATGTTTTAAAGGGCTGCGAAATAAGTTTGTCCGAGATCTTTTATGAAACCGCCGAAATGGAGGAAGACGTTGAATCGGAAATGAGGGATAAAGTAATTCAAGCTTTGAAATTAAGCGGCGTGAATATGAGCGATGGCCAAATAGAAAAAGCCGTCAGAATTTTAGAATCGGGCGGCGCAAAATAATTTAATGGATTTGTAACAGCAAATTCATAATCAGGGTATTGCATTTGGCGTTTGTTTTGTGGTATAATCAATAGTTGTTACGTGGAAAAAGGGGAATGGGCTATGAATAAGCGGATATGGCTTTCGGCGCCGGCGATGTGCGGCAGGGAAATCGAATATGTAAACCAGGCATTCGAATCAAACTGGATAGCTCCGCTCGGGCCGAATGTAAACACTTTTGAAGATGAGATGTGCGAATATATCGGGGCGAAATATGCGGCCGCCATGACCACGGGCACTGCGGCGATCCATATGGCGCTGAAATACATCGGCGCTGACAGCGGAGACGTTGTGTTTTGTTCGTCTTTGACCTTCGCGGCGAGCTGCAACCCAATTGTATACCAGAACGCGACTCCCGTATTCATAGACAGCGAACCCAAATCTTGGAATATTTCGCCTGCCGCCCTAAAAAAAGCTTTTGACAAATATCCTGCCCCAAAAGCCTTGATTGCCGTAAATTTGTACGGGCAGTCAGCCGACATGGACAACATCATCGAAATATGCGACAAATACAATGTGCCCGTCATAGAAGACGCAGCCGAAAGCCTCGGGGCAAAGTACAAGGGCAAAATGAGCGGGACAATCGGAAAATTCGGGGTATTGTCGTTCAACGGAAACAAGATCATAACGACTTCGGGCGGGGGAATGCTCATTTGCCCGGACGAGCCGTCGAAGAAAAAAGTGCTCAAATGGATAACCCAGAGCCGCGATTCCGCCCGCCATTACGAGCACAGCGAGCTCGGATTCAATTACAGGATGTCGAATGTGTGCGCCGGAATCGGCCGGGGGCAGCTGACATCGATCAAGACGCGAATCGAAAGAAAAAAGGAGATTTACCTCGCTTACCAAAAAGCGTTCTCCGATATAGAGCCGATAGAAATGATGCCGATATGCGAATACGGCGAACCGAATTACTGGCTGTCCTGTTTTACCATAAAAGACGGATGCAAAACAAGCCCGACGGATATAATCGTCGCCTTGGAGGATGAAAACATAGAGAGCCGTCCGATCTGGAAGCCGATGCACCTGCAGCCATTCTACAAAGATTGCGATTATTTCGCCCACGACGGCGACGTGTCTGCGGATATTTTTAAAAGGGGCGCATGCCTGCCCAGCGATGTGAACATGGACGACGACGATTTGAGCAGGGTCATAGATATTGTGCGGGGGCGTTTTTGATGTACGGAAGGTACATAAAAAGATTGTTGGATGCGGCGTTGTCGCTGATCGCTTTGATAATTTTATCCCCGGCGCTGTTGGTTATCGCGGCGTTGGTAAAAATAAAGCTCGGAAGCCCTGTGATATTCAGGCAAAAAAGGCCGGGGAAAAACGAAAAGATTTTTACGCTGTATAAATTCCGCACGATGACAGACAAACGCGACGAAAACGGGCGGCTTCTGCCCGACGAAGCGAGGCTCACGAAATTCGGCAAGGCATTGAGGAGCACGAGCATCGATGAACTTCCCGAACTGGTCAATATATTGAAAGGCGACATGGGCATAGTCGGCCCGCGCCCGCTGTTGGTAGAATATCTGCCGCTGTACAGCGACGGGCAAAAACGCAGGCACGAAGTCCGCCCGGGATTGACCGGGCTGGCGCAGGTCAACGGCAGAAACGCGACCACATGGAAAAAACGGTTCGAATACGATGTGCGATATGTGGACAATGTGAGCTTTTTGCAGGACATAAAGATAATTTTTTCGACGATAGGCATTGTTTTCAAGCGAAGCGGAGTGAGCGCGGATGGCCATGCGACAATGGAGAGTTTCGCGGCCGAAAAAGAAAGAATTGACGAATCCGAAAAAAGGAAATGAATTATATGGCCGAAGGAATCGCTTATCAAAACAAGGATGTTATATTTAAGATACTGAGCGAGAACTACAGAAACAAATCGCTGTCCGCGTATGGACTGGATCTGCCCCCGATAAAAAAAGCGCTGCCTACGAATCTGCCGGTGTTGCAGCTGGACGAGAAGCGGGCGGATAATATCTTCTTGTTGGAGAACGAAAGTATACTGATACTGGAGTACGAATCGAGCGGCGACGCGAGACATCTGATCAAGTACGGGCACTATGCGTTCCGGGTGGCGGAGGCGTACTACGATGGCAAGCCGCGAAAAGTGGCGATAGCGGTGATCTACACGGGAGAAGTAGAGCGGGCGGCGGACACGCTGGACTTGGGGTGCATGCAGCTTGGGGTGCGGCAAGTGTTTTGTCAAGGTTCGACGGGGACGCGATGTACGCGGAGCTCGAGCGCAAGGTGCGGTCGGGGGAGCGGCTAAGTGACGAGGATGTGATGCGATTCATCGTGATGCCGCTGACGGCGGCAGACGGTAAGCAGGAGATGATCGAGAGGACGGTGAGCCTGGCCAAGGAGATAGGCAGCGAGGAGGAGCAGAGCTTCATAATCGCGGGGTTGCTGTGCGCGACGGACAAATTCATAGACAGGGAGTATTCAAACAGATTGAAGGAGTGGTTGAAAATGACGAAAGTCGCCAGATTGTACGAGGAAGAAAAAATCGAATATGCGAACGAATATGCGAATGAAAAACTAAATGAAAGAACTCTTAAGATTGCCAGAACCTTGTTAGAAAAAAATGTGGATATACTGACCATAATGGAATCCACTGGATTAAATAAAGCGAAAATTCTCAAACTCACAGACGATTATATTGAAACAGAATAGTATAAGAATGGTTGAAAATGACGAAAGTCGCCAGATTATGTAAAAGCATGGGCGGCGATTGTATATAATAATTTGAGGCGAATGGAAAACGGGCGTGAATATGTGGAAGTCTGAGAATGTAATCATCATCGGCGCGGGCGGCCACGCAAAGGTCATAGCAGATATAATCATCAAATCGGGGGATCGCTTAATTGGGTTCATCGACGACAATTTGCCAAAGGACAGCATGGTCATAAATTATCCGGTATTGGGAAAAACAGAGGATATATATAAATTTGGCGATACCGCCAGCTTCATAATAGGAATAGGCAACAATTACACGCGCAAACAAATAGCCGAAAGGCATGATATAAAATGGCATACCGCGATCCATCCGTCCGCCGTTATATCGATTGATGTTGACATTGGTGAAGGCACTGCAATAATGGCGAACGCGGTGATCAACCCCTCCACGAAAATCAGCAGGCATTGCATAATAAACAGCGGCGCAGTTGTCGAGCATGACAACACCATTGCCGATTATGTCCATGTGTCGCCGAACGCTTCAACGGGAGGCACCGTGAATATTGGAGCATTGACGCACATAGGCATCGGCGCGGTTGTAAAAAATAACATATCGGTTTCATCGGAATGTATAGTCGGCGCGGGCGCGGTCGTTGTCAAGGATATTGTCGATAAGGGTGTTTATGTCGGCGTTCCGGCTAAGAAAGTGAATTTATCATTTGGGAAATTATGAAACGGCCTATAGGGGATATTACATGGACAACAATCGGCTTGTTAGTATCGTCACGGTAGCGTTTAACAGTGAAAATACCATACATGATACTATCGAATCTATCTTAAATCAAACCTA
>Ga0082212_10010700_pt1 | contig 11717 bp, 5 predicted proteins | sample TergutNt197P3_FD_71548 | JGI IMG/M metagenome (GOLD analysis project Ga0082212, IMG submission 71548) | Neocapritermes taracua P3 segment gut microbial communities from Petit-Saut dam, French Guiana - Nt197 P3 | ecosystem: Host-associated > Arthropoda: Insects > Digestive system > Gut ... | reverse complement strand
AAAAGGACTTCCATTTTGTATAATTGCTTGCTTGTACCACTTATCCCATTCTTCAAATGAATTAGGGCTGTTCATAAACCTAAAATAATCAGCCGCATAATCATCAAGCCATTTAAGACTATTTCGGCAGTTTTCGCAACATGGAATAAAAAAACCATCCTCGCCACTATCTAAAAAAAACTTGGGTATTATATGCTCACGAGAAACACCATGATTTTCACAGTTATAGCATTTTTCGTGCTTCTTTCTTTTACTCATAAGGCTATATGCTTCGGCTTTCAATTAAGGATATTTCATTTTTTGATAAATCATACAATTTATATACTAATTGATTTATCTTTCTCTCTAAAACAGCAATTTCAGAATCGTTTTTGGTTTTATTTGCTTTAAACAAATCATTTACTATTTTTGATATTTGTTTTATTTCATTTTTCCTGGTCTCTAATTTTTTTGGCAATGGAATTAAATCAAGTATTTCAGAGGAGTATGCAAAATACCCACCCGCTTTTACTGGAGCGACAGAATGTAGATAAAACTCAATAAGGTTAGAATTTAATAGACCGAGTAAAAAATAAATGTCCAATGATTTTTCTGTTTTTGTAATTGCGTATACTCTGGCAAAACTGAAGCCAGAGTTTGTCTTATCAATTGTAAATTTATTATTACTAACTTCCCCTGGTGTAATAATTTTTACTTGCTTGAACATTGAAAATGTACCAAATCTAGTTAAGCCATACCATTTTTTTTCATCTGTTGTTTTTCTTGAATCTTTTCGATCAAGTAACTCTTTCTTTTTGGATAAAAGATAGGTATAGGCTTTGGGGTATTTAGTCTTCATTTCTTTTTCAGAAAGTAAAATAGTTCTTCCATTTTCTTCTTTGTATGGATAAATAATATATTTAGATGGTTTTGCTAAATTATGCTTCTTGCAATCTTTTGCTCTTAAAAGTGGTAATAGTATATCCTTTTCAAAAGTAATATGTTTGATTTCACCTTTATCAAATATAAAAATCTTATCGTTACCAGATATTATTCCACCCCAACTTTTTGCCTTTGATGAAAGAATAGGATAATCTTTTTTCAGTTTATTAATAAATGTTGAATTTTCAATGTCTGATAATGACCAAGGATTATCGTCCAATAATTCGGTATTTATTGAAATATAATTTTCCTGGATATAGTCGGTAATATAGTCAACTTTGGAATACTGAAAATTACTTGTAATTCCCTTTTTTAGAATGAAAATACTAACGTAAGTCAATGCTTCAGGGAAAACTGGCAAGTCGCCAAAATTTATCATTTTTTGTATATTGCATTTATCCAATAGAAAAAATCTCGCTCTCCTGCCATATTCGGTTGACAAGAATTGATTGGACGTAATATATGAATTAATACCATTGAGATTAAGTAATTTATTTGCTAATTCAATAAAGAGTACGGATATATCTACTCTCTTGTAAGCTACATAATAAATTTCTTTGCAATAATCAATAAAATCATAATCCAGTTCTTGTACTCGTATATAGGGGGGATTACCAATTACAGCGTCAAAACCTATAAAATTACCATTGTCGTCAAGCAATTCGGGAAATTCCAAACGCCATTCAAACGCTGTTTGATATATATTGCTTTTTTCAATCTCTTTTATTTTGCTCTCTAATTTTTGAATTTCGTTTTGAATGAATAAAATGCGTTTCTCTTTTTTTATATCTTCATATTCAAAAAATTCATCTTGTTTCGTTAAAGAAATTAACTCTCCTTTATAATCACTTATTTGAATTATATATTTATGCAAATTCCAAATTTCTGACATTAGGCTTTTCTTTATTGATTCTATCTTTTCAAATAAATCCTGTTTTACCAATTTATCCGAGGAATTTTTGTAGTTTCTAACTGATGTTTTATAATCCTCTATAGTAAAATCAAAGTTTTTAATTATTTTTGAAATGTCAACATCAATATCAAAACGGCTAACTAAACTATTGCCACATTTAATATTTAGTTCCAAATTGGGCAGGGTTTCCAGTTCTTTATAATTACTTTCTTTTGTGTAATAAGCGTGTTTCAATAATTCTATCCATAATCGCAAACGACAAATATTTACAGAGTTTGTATTAATGTCTACACCAAAAAGTGAATTCTCTATTAGCTGGCGTTTTTCTTGGAAAATAGTTTCCTGTACTCTTTGTTTTTCAGCTATCTTATAATTATATTCAAATACTTTACCGTCATCAGAATCACTTATGTCTAATTCGTCATTAATTACAGATACGGAATAATTTTTTAGTTTGCGCCCGTTCACATCTGATAAGATACCCAAATAACTTTTCATTGCAATAATTTCATTTAGAGCAGAAACCAAAAAATGACCTGAACCTACAGCAGGGTCAAGGATTTTAATACTATTCATTATTTTGTTAGCTTCTAAAATGTCAATTGTATCTATTTTGTTATAGATGTCAGTTATTGTCTTTGCTTTCCAGCCTTTTGTAACATTGAATTTAGATATGACGGCATTGCTAATAATTTCCGAACAAATAAAAGAGGTAACAAACCCAGGAGTAAAATAAGAACCGTCATTATATCCGTTTATTTTTTCAAAAATCAATCCAAGAACAGAAGCATTGATTATTGTCTTTTGCCTGTCTCTTATAATTTCAGTTCCTATATTAGAAAAATCATAGGCGTTGAGGAAGGAAAAAATATACTCAAGGGAATTGATTTTGCCTTGTCTTTTATTACCGTTTTCATCTTTCAAAACGGTTGAGGGAAAAATGTCCATCAGTTCATTTTTCAATGTAGATATTGTACAATAATTCTCTGTTGATGATTTGTCAAATAAAGAACTGTTCAAGTAAGGAACATTTTTAAATTTATCTATTATGTTATCTTCTCTATTCGCATATTCTTTGGCAAGAACTTTAAAAAACAATGTATTTAACTCATTATAATCACTTATTGTATTGATATTAAGAAAAGCATATTCATTATTCCCACTCTGATAAGCAATTAATTGTGCCTCAAGAAGTTTAAGAAATAATATGCGGTTTATCCATGTTATTACAAGTTCAAATGCAATATCATACTGTTTAGTTTCATTGTGAATGTCGTTTGATAATTGAAAAATAGTACTTTCCAATAATGAAGCGTTTTGCCGTCTTCCTTTAGGGTTACGATTAATTACTCTTTTATCTTTTTTCTTTTCTTCGCATAAGCCAAGTATATATAGCAATTCAAAATAAAAGTATTTGTTTAACGAATTATTGTCATTTGAAAACGGTCTTTTTAGGAGATGTTGAGGTGATAATATTTTGTATAAAAAGACTAATTTTTCGTCATCTGCCTTATTGGAATTATTTATTAACCTGCCATAATCATTAAGATTAATATAAGTATAAGAAATATTATTTTTTATTTTTTCGATTATTATAGAAGCGATGTGTTCATAGAAGTATTGTGTATCCTTACTAAAAAGTCCATCAATTCGATAATTGTTATAATCACGTAATAAATATTTATCTTTCAAGAAATAAGTATAGAATTCACGAGCGTCAAAAATAAACCATTCAATGGTATTTGTAATAATTAAGTACTTAATATGAATATTTTTGTTATCAACAGTTTCACGCAGAAAATACAATAATAATTGTTGCATTGATTTAACGTTTAATTTGGTTCTACTAGCCATTTCTGAACTTTTACCAGGTTTCTTTGTTTCAATAATAACACCGATAGGAGATTGGGCTTTATTACCATTATGGATAACTAAGTCATAATTACCACTTGTATTTATATAGTATTCAGGGTCATACCATGTTTTTGATAGAAATGCGGTAAGGCGATTTTTATGATGCGCTTCACTTTCATTTGGATTGTCTCTAATACCGTCAAGAAGTATTGAAAATTCTTTCTTGAATTTATCAAAATCAGCCTGTTCAACCGGGGTTTTCTTATAGGCGTTATTTAGGGCTTCTTTTACTGGAATTTCAGGCATAAATTACCCTATCATATTTTTGGTTTTTTTTATTTTCTTGGCGAAAGTTTTTCGTTTTTGTATTACTTATATTTGCATCTTTACTTTCATCAAAAATCAAATTAAAAAATCCCATATATCTTTCCTCTATCAATAAAAGCTTGTCTACCGCCTTCTAAAATCTCACAGCAACTATTTCTTATATTTTCACAATCAATCGACCCTGGATTTTGTAAATAACTTCTCATATTTGTGCATTTGAGAGGAACAACTAACTCTGCGTCACCTAGAACGGCGATGTTTGCATTATGAGTTACAATTATAACCTGACGTTTTTCCTTAATTTGTCGTAAATTTGTTACGATGGCTTTATAAATAAACTCACTATCCAAATTATCTTCAGGCTGATCAATTAATAATGGATCATTAGATTTTGATTGTAACAATATAGCAAGCAAAATAGATTGTTGTTGACCCAAAGATAATTGAACAATCGGTTTAGTTAAATAAACTTTTTCTCCTTTTTCATTGATAATTTCTTTTGTAATTAAAAGAGAAGGGGTATCTTCAAAAGGCAAGCTCTCAAATTCTTCATATTTTTTATTTTCAGATACTAATCGAAAAATATGATTAATTTCATCATTAGAAAGATATAGTCTATCAACATTGACAGTTTCTGTGAATGCTTTTTTATTACCATTTTTAATATAAGACGAGAACAATAATGGGGACATTCTACACGCTACATATTTTGCTTTATTGACTTGGATTGTATGCCAATTCATTGTTTTTTTTAAGAAATCTACGAATTCTGAGGAAAAGCAACCCTCTTTAAATTCTGCTTTTACAAATAATCCATCAACTGAATTTTTTAAATTTTCATTTATTCTCTTAGCAAAAATATGCCTTTTTTCGTATATTTTTTTTCGTATTACTTTTCTTTTCTCAATTAATTGTTTCCTTTCATCTTCATATATTTCTAACTGTTGTTTAACTTGTTTACACTTATTAATTTTTTCACGATAATTTTCTATATCGATAGCAAGACGATTGATTTTTGTAATATCAATTGGTATACCTTGAGCGATTAATTCTTTTTTCTTTTTTTCGATCTTATCGTAAAGGGCTGTTTCTCTACCTTTCCATTCTTCCATGATTGTTTTTAGTTGTAGTAAATTGTCATTTAAAATATTAGAAATTTCACTACTTTTTCCACGAACTGTTTTCGTTAATTCATTAATTATTTCTTTTACTTGTGAAAATTCATTTTTACCAATAATAATTATTTTATCATCAAGTTCTCCAAAAGCTTCAAATTCACCAATAGGTGCTAATGCATCTCTATATATTTTAACAAGATTATTAATGCCATCAACCACTTTTTTTCTTAGACTTCTTTCTGCTTGTAACGCAGAGTGGTATTTTACTAGCTCTCCTACTTTTTCACGTTCAAGCCTTAATTGCTTGTTTTCCAAGTCGCGTAATGTCCTGATATACTCATTCTCTGATACCAATTCAGTTCTCAATTTTTGTAGTTCAATCATATTGGCGGTTAATAATCCGCATATTTCTTCATCTTCCTTAAGCAGAGGTTCAATATCAATAAAACCATCCAGAAATTTAAGCAAATGCGTAGGATCATTATCACTGTTTTGAATTGTGGCTGTTGTTTCTCCTTGACCATAACTCTCAATGATTACTTTTTCTAGCCCAAAACTTGCGTCCGTAGTATTTTCAATGGCAGCTTCCTTTATTTTTTTAAATTCAGTGACATAACCTGTTTCATCTGTATATTGCAAATTAATTTCATCAGGCCATATTTCACAATCAACCAAGTTATTTGTTGTGTTATTACCAGAGGCAACTCGCAATGATTCTAATAAAGTTGATTTCCCAGTACCCCGACCACCAATAATACACGTTAAATTTTTACTGAATTTTATATCTTGCTTATCTAATAATCCTCCATCAATTGTCATACCTGTAAAATACGGAATATTCTCTGGTAATAACTCTTCAATTCTAATTCTGGATTCATAGTTCATAAATGCAATTTTCAAGGATTGGAAACTTCTTTCTTCAAGCTTTATTCTTGTAAGCTTACAATTTCCAGAAGCATTTTTACCAAAACCTGTAATATTATGAGCGTCACTAAACATTACTTTCGGTAGAATAAAATGATCTGGCAGCGATAATTGATTTCTACGTAGTCTTATTATTCTTTTTCTATCATCGTTATCATCTTCTTCTGTATAGGATGAGTAATTATTTTTACTAGATATTTCCAGTCCATATAATGATTGATGGCATAAAATATCATCTATTACAGGACTGAACCTGTTAATAGTTTTCTCAAATCCAGAAGATAAATCGATATGTGCTAAAATCCCTATCCCGCCATGATCTTTTACTAAATCTAAACATTGTTTTAATCCTTGATCGCATCTTGATTTATCTTCTGATAATGACAGCTTACCATAAAATTTTTGTAAATCATTTATTGATTCGAAATATGATAAAAGATGTCCCTGAATAGAATTGATTTCAATACCGGGTATTATCGTTACTGGTTTACCACTTGAATATTGGAAAGCTTTTTGAGAATTTGAGATTTCATTATGATCGGTGATACTGATAATACCCATGTTTGATTTTATGGCTTCATCGACAATTCTTTCTGGACTCATTTCACTATCAGTTACGTCATATGAACCGCCTTGTCCATAAGAATGAATATGAAGATCAACTCTTATAAAATCTGCTCCAGATGATGATATAATTTCTCTCAAAAGCAAAATCTCCCAAAATATCCACGTCCCACTGTGGGGGTAGCAGAGAAAAAAGGAGGAACGCTGTCACCAAGACATCGAAGCGAGAGGTAGCCGCATTGAACAATGGTGATATCTTGATGTTCTTTTTCCTTAAAGTCCATAAATTTACCCTTGTTTTAGTCTATCATATTACCAAAAAACCCGCTATAACCCACTGGGGAGCCCAAAAAGCCCAATTTTTGGGGATATTACCCCTCTTTTTGAGAAAATAGAGTTTTTGGAACGTTTTAAGCCTTTTTCAGTCGGGATTAAACCCGATTTTTTTGGTTTTGGGAGGCTTTTCAATCAGATTATTCAGGCTGGCTATTATATCGCTGATTATTGCCGCCTGTTTTTTGAAATTTTGATTAGTGTTGTCTATGTGCAGCATAAGGACTTTTTCTAAATTGCTCAATTTTTCCCGCACAGGTTTAGCAATATAACGCCGCATATCTATGAAAGCCTTGACAACGGCTATATTTATTTGTGTGGCGATTTCGCTATTTAAAACGGAAGACAGCATTATAACGCCATGCTCGGTAAAGGCATAGGGTAAATATCTACGTCCGCCACGACCACCTTTTGAGATCGCATTTTGTGACTTCAAGTTTGAGATCGCAAATTGCGATCTCAAAGATTCATATTCTTCCGCTGTCAACTGGAACATAAATTCGGGTGGAAAGCGGTTTATATTGCGTTTTACCGCTTCGTTTAATCTATGGGTTTCCACCTGGTAAATTTTTGCTAAATCTGCGTCCAGCATAACCTGAAACCCACGGATTTCAAGAATCATTGACTTTATTTTCTGCAATTCGTCCATCTTGTATGATCATGAGCTAAAATCATGGAAAAGGTCAAGCAACTTGCAAAAATCAGGTGACAGGAATTCATTTTTTCCTTGCAAACCCTCGAAAATGGAACAAAAGTCTCGCTTTTTTCTGATCCAGTCCTGCCTATCTTGAATGTATGATAGCGGACGAAAAACCTTGTATTCCCCATTCCCCTGAGGGTTTATAAATGGTAGAACCCCCGAATTTTAGACTTTTCCATAAGATACAGGCACTCGTTCCCAATACTACGATTTCCCTCAGGAAAACGGAATTTTATGTTCCGATTAATCATGTTGCAAATGCAAACCAAATCTAAGGAGTAATTATGGCAAGTCAAATTGGTGATGAGAGTATTTTTCTGCGAATTCATGAACTGAAAAACGGGAATATCCAGTTTACTGATTCTACAAACGCCTCAAGGCTTTTGAAGGAACACGGGCGGAATATCCGCTACTTTCCGTCATGGAAGAAATGGGTTGTCTGGAACGGTACGCATTGGGAAACGGACGAGGGCGGGGCTCTGGTGCATGAAAAGGGCCTTGAGTCGGTGCGGAATTTATATGACGAACTGCTAAAGACTGACGATTACCGTGAACGCATCGAGATTGAGAACTTCGCAAAGATTAGCGAAAGTTTCAGGCGGCGGGAAGCGATGATTAAGACGGCTCAACTGATTAAGGAACTGCATACCAAGGCGGAAGACCTCGACAATAATCCCTGGCTGTTGAATGTCCGCAACGGAACGGTTGACGTTATGACCGGGGAATTCAGGGAACATAGGCAGGAGGATATGATTACCAAACTTGCCAATGTTGAGTATGACCCTGCGGCTGACTGCCCTTTGTGGAAGCAGTTTATCCGTGAAATTATGGATTACAAAACGGACATTATTACTTTTCTGCAAACGGCGGCGGGGTGGGCTTTGACCGGGGATAATTCTGAACAGGTGATGTTTATTTTGTACGGCAGCGGCGCGAACGGAAAAACTACGTTCTTGAATACGCTTATGTATATCCTGGGCGATTACGCTATCGCAACGCCTACGGAAAGTTTTATGAAGAAGTCCGGCGATCAGAACACCAACGATATAGCGAGGCTGCGGGGTACTCGGTTTGTTACCACTACGGAAGCGGAACAGGGACGGCGGCTGTCGGAACCGATTATCAAAAAGATTACGGGTAACGACCAAATGACGGCGCGGTTTTTGTACGGCGAATATTTTAACTTTTCGCCTACGTTCAAGATATGGATGGCGACTAACCATAAGCCGGTGATTAAGGGGACGGATTACGGGATATGGCGGCGGATTAGGCTCATTCCTTTTACCACACGCATTGAAGAAGACAGGCAGGACAAACATCTTGAATTGAAATTGAAGCAAGAGGCGAGCGGGATTTTGAACTGGCTTTTGGAAGGGACGGAACGCTGGAAGCGGGAGCGGCTGCGGGCTCCGGCTTCGGTGCTGAACGCCACGGACGAGTACCGTGGGGAAATGGACGTTATCGGCAATTTCCTGAAAGAGTGTTGTATGCAGGAAAAAGAGCGTACTATCAGGATTAGGGAATTGTACAAGGCATACTCCGACTGGTGCGATGATAACAACGAACACGCTGTAAGCGAGCGGTTTTTTACTATGCGGCTTAAAGAAATCGGTTTTGTCCAGTGCAGGACCGCCGAGGCTCGTTTCTGGTCGGGATTAGCCTTGCAGGTTTAATTTTTTTTACCCTGCCGTTTGTTGTCCCCCCGTGCGCCCCTATAGGGTAGTGAAGGAAAAACAGTCTTTCTCTGTTTTCGCATATCAGGTGTATGCTTTGGGTATGCTTCTTTATATCTCTGTTTTTGTTTCAAAAAACATTTTGACACGATAAAAAAATCTGTGTTATCAAAAATGGCATTTTTTGGGGGACGCACGCTCCCCCTCAAAAAAAAATTGAGCATCCGAAAGTAACGCGATGTCCAAAGTACCTGTCAAAAATGACAAGCTAAGGGAGCTTTGTTGTCATTATCAGGAGTATGCTTTTTTACATCAGGGCATATCCCTATTATATATATTTTTCTTTTATGACTTTTATGACATAAAAGAGAATATAAAAGTATATATAAAGAAAGATATATAAAGAGAGGGAATTCGGCTCTTTGTCAGTCAGCGGTCATTTTCACGGATAGGGTGTTCATCAGCCCTTGCCCGCCGCAAGTGCCGCCTGTTTCCAACTTTTCACTTGTGTACCAACTCTCGGCGGCTCTTGCGGCGGGTTTCAGCGAGTGAATTTTTTTTTGCGGCTTCAATGCCCGCCTGCCGCGAGGCTGGCGGGTCTTACGGAGTTTCTTATCGGCAATCAGCTTTCACGAATTGCTGTCAGCCCTCGGACGGCTTCTGCTTCACTTGCGACTTATGCCGCAAGTCCGTGCGGCTTCGTTAGAAGACGTGCGGTCTTGCGGGGTGTTGGCGAGTAAATTTTACATTACGGAGTTTGTGAGGGGGTTATCACTTGCGTCAGCCGTGGGCGTAGTTCGCTGTGCTTGTGGGTTACGAAAATCCGGGCGGGCGGAGTACGACCCGCTGTGTCGGTGTGGTGGTGGGGCGGCATGGACGCCGCCTGTTTCTGAAAAAATTGCAAACACGATGTTTGCAATTTTTTCTTCCTCTCAACCCGCAGCTACGGCTGCGGGTTGCCCCTCCCCCTTTGAGCCGTTGATGAAGGGTTTGCGACCGGAGCGACCGCAGGGAGCGTAGAGAGCAAACCCAACCTTTTGTCTTAGTAGAGGGGGAAGCCCGGCGGCGAGGGGGAGGGACAATATATGCCACCACCACACCGACACCGTAGTACGTTATGCTCGAAGGTTGCGTGGCATTGGGCGGGCGAAGTACGATAAGCTCCCACGGTCTTTATTCACGGTGAATAAATGTAACACTTACGAGGGGGGGGACTGCCGGGGTTTTTTGTGCAGTTTCTGGTTTACCTTTTTTCATAGCGTGTAATTGTGGGTCTAAAAAAATCATGGTTGTTTGTGTTGATTTATTTTGAAAAACGGCGAAGCCATGATTTTTTTAGTCCCGACTTTTGCCAGCCAACTTTTTGATTGCCGGTTATTGTGGCACAAAAAAGGGCGGCGATAATGATTTGGGAAAATTGCGGAACGCAGTGTAGCAATTTTGTCCTTTTCTTCTTGGGAATAAATGCCCGCCGCCACTGCCGTCCTGGGGTTTTTATCATTTAGGATTAACTTGCAAATAGCTGGATTTGGTACTGGTTGCGGATTTAACGTAATGGATTGTGGGCGGGGGGGCTGCTACAGTGTTGAGTAAATTATCAAAAAGCGGGGGTTGTATCTGTTACGGAATAAACTAAAGGATAGCAGGTGGGAAGGACGGCAGCGGCGGCGGGTCTTTACGGGATTAATTATTGGAGTGGGATTTCATGTTTCACTGTTGCCCTGGGCCGTTTTTCTGTCGAATATCGCAGACGTTATACGACATATATTTTGAAATTGTAAAAACGGCTTTAGGAGGGCTTAAATAGTGTTTAAGGTGAAATGATACGTCAATGGGGATTAGGACGGCTCTACGGGCTTCTATGAGCGTTCTGAGGGGTTTTTAATTTGAGGTCTAACTGTACAAAAACAGGATCATTTTAAAAATGTTATGCGTAATGTACAGATAAAGTTAGCAAAAAAGTTAGCAAATTTTGTGAAAACTGGTGATACCTGATGATAGGAAAAAGCATACAAAAGGCTTGACTAATTCCTTATGTAGTATATAATTAGAGTACAACAGGCATACAAGAGGACTAGTCAAAGATTGGATGTATGAATGTATGCGACATTTTTGCAGCCCGAATAAGGGCTTTGCATAGCAAAGACCAGGGCTGCAAAAATGTGCCGGAATGAGGCGTGGGAGCGAGCGTAGCGACCGACCTAGCCGAATGCAGGCTAGCCGCCTTATGGCTCTTATAATTACTGCGTTAGCAGTAACCTTACGCATACAGTCCTGTTGAGGTTGCAGAAAAAGTCTAGTTCAATTTAACATTTATTCCTTTGACATATTATCTTCTAATATCAAATCGTTTTATTTTTCCAAATCAACCATGCTGCTGCAGTTTATCT
>Ga0082212_10010699_pt1 | contig 11718 bp, 8 predicted proteins | sample TergutNt197P3_FD_71548 | JGI IMG/M metagenome (GOLD analysis project Ga0082212, IMG submission 71548) | Neocapritermes taracua P3 segment gut microbial communities from Petit-Saut dam, French Guiana - Nt197 P3 | ecosystem: Host-associated > Arthropoda: Insects > Digestive system > Gut ... | reverse complement strand
CAAAAGGCCTATAAGCAGGAAAAGCGCGGAAGACAAAAGCAACCCCGTCTGCACCTGCCTCTGGTGGCCTTCCCCGAACGGAGCCGCCACGCCTATTCGCCAGCCAACGATGGAGTCTGTGACGTACTTGTAAACGCTAAGGCGTTCCTTCCCCTCGAAGTAATACCTGCCTGTTCCCGATTCTTTGCCGGATATCATCTCCTGATAAAAATCGCCCGCCGTTTTCATCTCGGAATTGGCCTTTGCTTCCTCAATAAAATTGCGCCGTTCCAAAACCAGTTCGGGGCGATAATGGGCAACAAATGTGCCTTCCGAGTCAACTATAAAGATACTGCCGGTCTCCCACATCCTGTACTGCGAAAGAATATCGGAAAAAAGCATACCCGGTATCGTCGCGGACAAGACCGTATCATTTCCTATGGGCGCGAATACATGCATGATCAAATCCCCGCCTTCCCCGTTGAAGTGCGGAGAGGACAGAATCTTCATCCCGTCAAAAGCCTTCATTATATATTCGCTTCCCGTGATAAAGACATCGTGATTGACCGGTTCGCCATAGTTAATAACAAAACCGTCCCTATCGTATATGGTCAATGAAATAAACTCCGTGAATTCCTCCATTTGAGCCGCCATGATCTCTGCTATTTCATCGTCCGAACCGGCGCCCAAAAGCCGCGCGGCCGCCGTTTCGGCGTTTGATTTCAGGAGCCCGATCTTTGTGGCGACCACGGTGTCGGCTATATCAAGCGCAAGCGACAACTCCTGTTCCATCGTATCCGCTATGCTCTGGCTGGTAAACGACAAACTTGACAGATAGTTCGCCGCGGTAATCGCAAGGACGATCAGCATGATCACAAGCGTCACTCTAAACCGCATCGAAGTCAATGCTCTTCCCAATCTTTTCATTATGCGCTTATCCTCCCTTGCAATTTATTAAATTTTACTACAATTCTTTGCCAATGTCTATCCCGCTGCATTTAGTAAATATCTCAATAGATAATCACACGCACAAGATGAGAATGTGCGTGTGATTATACTTGATATTTTACATGTATTCAGTTTTAGGCGGCTTACATCATCCTGTCTTTAAGTAATTCTTCTATGCCGTCGCACACTTTGAGGTAGTAATCGGGCGCGCCGAGCGCGACGTCCAAAAAGCTGCCGCCGGCTTTCATCGTCTTAATAGCCTGCGCGGCTGACTTGATGTCGACGCCTCCGCTCTTGGTGGATACCGTAACCGGCGTGACGTGTACCGAGTCATTTTTTACTTTGATCTGCGGCTGCATGGACAGGTATGTGTCGAAGCATATGAACGACCCGAAAAGCCCTTTCTTCAGGCGAAATTTGCCGGGCAGTTCCGTCGTCCACTGGTCTTGCATAAGCGAATAGAGCTCCTCGATGGTTATCGGCTCACGCAATTGGTACTTAATAGGCCTTTCGTAGGTTGTTTTTGATTTTACTTCCATGATATATCTCCTTTTAAAAAATAAATTAATAACATTTTACCACGAGCCGCCCCTGCCCCCGCCGGAACCGCCGCCCGAAGAACCGCCGCCCGAACCTGACGACGAGCGGGGCGACAAGGCGCTTGCCGCCGAAGTCATTGCGGAGCCCGCGAAAGAGGAAAAACCCTTTGCGTTGAAAGAGCCTGTTCCGCAGTACCATTCCGGCGCCTGCAAAGCGATCGTTTCAAACTTTTTGATCCATTTGTCCGACACCCCGAGAACATAAGTATAGGGCAATATGTTGTAGAAATACGCCGGCTCATCCAAAACCAGCCTTTCCAGTTTCGGCTTTTCAGCGGTTATAAGGAAATTCCTGAACCCTCTGATCTTGCCCAGCAATTCATTTCCGTGCGGCGTCCTCCTGGGCATATGCTTCACCAGAACGAGGGTCACTGCGATGCAGGCCAGGCCGACTAAATGGATCAGAAGATCCATGGGGTCTATCAGCAGCGCCGGCAATACGATAGTGGCCCACGGCACGCCGCCGAACAAACCCGCCCATAAAAACAAGCCCATATATCCTTTGGTTTTTTTTGCGCTCTTTTCCGGGATGTTCAACATCAGTGCGCCGGCCAGAACGCCAAATCCAATGCCGGGAAACAAGAGCGCGAATAACAGCGCGTCGGGTTTGTGGATGTCCAGTATGGGACGCGCTGTAACCAATACAAAGGTCAGGATCGCAAACGCGACCCCGAGCATGCTTCTGCCCGGCGGATTTTTTTCAAATAATTTCTCCTTGTTTTCTTTTGCGTTTAAGTTGGCCTTGATCCTTTCAATTGTAAGATAAAAGCTGTTGCGCAAACCCGAGTACGTCACCACGTCTGATACTTCAGCGGAATCGACCCTTGGGACATTCCCGCCGAACAACCCTCTCAGGAAGGCTTCCTCATTTGAATTATAGCCGTCATAATCCCTGACTTTTGTGATTTTGTAATCCGGTGTTTTTGAAGACAGTATCTTTTTACCGGTTTCCTCAATTGCGATATAGCCTTTATTCGCGAGGTCGATCAGCAGGGAAATAACATCCTTGTCTACGGCTTTTCCTTTGTATATAAAGCCGATTTCGGCGCTGTTATATCCTTCAGGGGGATAAAATTCCACGGTTTCAACCACTCTGTCGTCCCTGCCGTACCTTACCCAAAACGAGAAGATGACAGCGAGAAAGAGGATGGGCAGGAGCAGGGATGCAAGCGCGAATAAATCAAGGCCGCCGGTATAGACAAAATACCCGTCCGGCAATTCCAGACGCACCGTCAGATACTCCCCCGGATTTAACGTACCGTCGTAGCTGCCTGTTATGACGGTCCCGTTTACCGTATAGTTGACATTTTGGCTGTCTGTAGACGTTTTCACCCCCGCCGAAAAGCCAAGCCTGTCCGGGTCGAATTCCTTCGGCATCGCGATAGTAAAGGAAATGCCGCTGACGGTCGTGTCCCACTCGCCTACCAGGTTAAAATACAGCTCGTCGTAGCCTTTTCCGGTATCCCTTCCTATGTCGTACCTGTAAATCACGGTATAATCCTTTGCGCCGGTCACCGTTTCGTCGGGGTCGCCTATTTTTATGACCCTTTCGCCGTATTCGTTGTACGCCGTATATTGCTCGCTCACTTCAACGCCGCTGACCCTGGCGTGGTTTTTCGATTTTGTCCCGTCCAGGCGGGTGATTTCATTGACAAGCGGCAGCGCCCTGAAAATGCCGTGCCTGGGCTCGTTAAAATACACGCCGATGTTTTCCGTTACGGTAAAAGAGTTGTCCTCGAAAACGACCATGTTGACGTCATAACCGGTCACGAAATAAGCATAATCAGACGCGGCGTATCCGCACAAGGGAGTTACCGCCGCCAACAATACCGCTATAATCGCTGAGATCAGGTATTTCCGCATTTTTTACCTATTCCAACGGTATAAAAACCAGCCCCGCGTCCAGTATGGGGTTTTCGGGGTAGGCGGGATAGGCGCTCTCAGGCGCTTCAAACGGCTGGAGCGCGGCGCCTCCCGGGGGCAGCCTGAAAGAAGCGGAGGCGCTGTCCGACGCGCCGCTGCTTCCGCTTACATATATGGTCCCGTCCATACCGACCGCGCAATAGTTCCTCGACCAGTACGCCCCGAGCAAAACCGGGCGGCCGCCATTGAGCGTGTAGATGGCGTTAATATCATGGTAATCTTCTGAGAACAGGAGCAGTTCGGGAACGCCGTCGCCGTTGATGTCGTGTATCGCGTAACACAAAGCGCCGTCGCCGAAATTATGCGCTTCAAATAACGAGCTCCTGAGTTCGGACAGCTTTTGTTCGTCGTTTATGTTGAACGAGACCGCGATGCTTTCGGAAATCGTATCAGCCGCCCATCCGGAGTCCTCGCCGTAACGCTTTAATTCGCTGTAAAGCTCGAGAAGCGAGTCGTATTCAAGCCCCAAAGAGGTTTCGACTGCAGAGCCGTCGCCAAAAGAGGTTTCGCCCGCTGGGCTGTATTCATAGCAGTCGCCCGCGTAACCGTATTCCGCGGTGAACGAAAAAGGCCAAGCGCCCGGATCGTTTTCATCGGTCTTTTTCAGCAGCAGGACGCCGTCCGCGAACGAGATGTAAAAGCGCTGCGAGGGGTTGCTCGCGCCGACAAGCTCCGCGTGCCACGCCTCATTTTTGCAGCCCTCCCAAATCGGGCCTTCCTTGAGGATTATACCCATTTCGCTTTCCGTTTCCATGACGCCGCCGCTCTTTAGCCATAAATCAGCGCTGAATGTCGGGTACACCGCTATCTCCGAAGCGGCGGAGCCGCCCGGCCGGTCCAGAACATGGGCCCCGCTGTCCATATCGGCATACGACGCCATCACCCATTTGCCGTACAGTTCGGGAAGCTCCCATTGCGCGCCGTAGGGGGGAAGTTCAGCCTGCTCCATGATTATTTTGAAGGAGTCGTCGCCCAAGAAACCGCTGTACGCGACGATCAGGCGTTCCTGCTCAAAAACACCTTCGCAGGTAAAAGCAGGCATAGCGCCGGTTTGCGTAAGCAGAAGATTCCCGTCGTCAAGCGACCAGTCGCAGCCGAACACATCCCGCATACCCCAGTACCCGCTTTCAACAGTGGCCTGACTGACGCGGAAATAACCCGAACCGTTTTCCCACAGGAACAAGTCCGCCCAGAATTCGTCCGAAGCGTACCCGCCCGTGAATTCCACCGCCTTCCAATATGAACCCGCCGGGGAAACACCGTTTTCACCGCCGCCGGATTCGTCTGTTCCGCCATCCCCGCCGCCGCAGGCGGATAAAAGCAAAACAGCGGCAAGCAGAAAAATTACTCTTTTTACTGTTCTCATATAAATCTCCCGACAGTTTTATTCCGCGGCGCGGATAGTGTCCGCCATACCGTACAGCATCGCGACATCGTCCTCCGAGGTCCCGACAGGGTAGATGAACTGAACGTCAAATGACCCGCCCCCGACAGTTAAGCGCCGGAATTCGTTCGCGGCCCGGTTTTCCTCGTAAGGTTCAGGGACGGGGATCCCCGTATCGACGGTCCTGTAGATTATCATCATCATATCAGGCGTGATCCCTGATTCCGGATGGGGATAGACGTAAATGCTGCCGTATTCGTCATCTATTTGAAAGTCAGGCAATATATATATGGCGAGGCCGGTTTCCGCGTAGTAAGCAAGAGTCCCTGTGAATTTCGCGGGCACGCCGCCCCAGACGACCGTTATTTCCGCTTTTTCCGGCAGATCGACAGTTTCGGGGGGGCCGGAGGAAGAAAATCCGGAACTCGGCGCGTTTACGGATATGGTTTTCGCCACTTCGCGGATAAGGTTTTCGTTATCGCCGAACCATTCGGGATCGCCGTGACAGTATGCCGAGTAGAGGTATACGCCGCCGCCGCCCACATACGCGAAGATGATTTCATCCGTGAGATCGTCATCCGGATCGCCGGCCCAGCAATACCCGTTTGCGCCGTCGGCGAAACGAAAGCTCTCCCAGGCCAGATCGTTGTTCTCATAAAAATCCCTGGCGTCAGCTTCCGAAAACCCCGGCAGCCAGGCTTCCTGCGCCCACATCAGAACGTTGTCGTTGCCGCAGTCGACCAAAAGCGAATACGTGTCGTTGACATCATCGAAGGAAGAACTGAAACTCCATGACGACGGAAACGACATCCTGAACGGAAAATCGCTGTAAGTCATCGTATTGTCAAGAGCCGGAAGTTCCTGCCCCGCGTTTTCCGGCTCTGCGGCCGCGCCTTCTGTTTGACCTTCCGGAAGCCCGCCTTCCTGCCCGCCGCCGCAGCCGGCGGCAGCCAGAAGGACAATGCACAAAATAGCCGAAATTATAATTCTTTTCATTAAGCTTTCTCCTTCATCATGCTGATATAGACGCGAAGCGCGTCGAGCGACGACACGCCGAGCTTTTTATAGATGTTCTTGTTGTGGTACCGTATCGTGTTGATGCTGACGAACATTTCATTGGCGATACTCTGCGCCGACATGTCTTTCATGTACAGCGTGAACACCGCCTGCTCCGTTTCGGTGAGCGTTTTGAGGTTCTCAAGGAACTGCCCGAAATCCGCCGGGTTCGCTGCGGAGGACCGTCCGCGTTTCTTGTCGTCATGCTCTTTTAAGTATAACATAAGGTCGTCTATCTCTGCAATATTTGTTAATGCGGCTTCGTTAATATTGTCCTCGCGTATGATACTTAGCGCCGACTTTATCGGGGCGACAAACTTCTTGCTGATGAATACGGAAAGCGTGACGCCGAAAGCGATCAGCGCCAGGCAGAGGAGGGCCAGGTTAATGTACGCGCGTTTCACGGCGGCGTCTATCTCGGCTTTTGCAACGAGCAGCGCGCCCGCGTACCTGAGCTCCGCGAACACCGAATCGTTTGAGTAAAGCCTGACCTCGCCGTACCGCCCGTAATACTCTTTGCCGTCCGCCGTTTTGAATACATCCGGGTTTTCCCCCGACGGCAAAAGCAGCGTGCCGCTTCCGGCCGCACCGCCCGCCGCCTTGCGCCTGCCCCCGAACATGGCGGTCAGAGTGTCAAGCCCGTTTGCGCTCAGCGGCCCGAACACAAAGAGTATATCCTCGTACCCGCCGGCGTCGGGCGCGTAAGCTGACATGAAGTTTTCGCCGCTTATCACAAAACCGCACACTCCGAACGGGAGGCCGTCCGAATCGAGGATCGGGGCGCTGCACACGAGCATAGCTTCGTCGCGCTCCGTAAGCAGGCTCTCCATGCCCCAATAGCACAGGTCCGGCAGCTGCCGTGACCGCTCCCTGCTTTTCTCAATAGGCAGGTGGTAATAGTCTCTGCCTTCTACGTCAAACTCCATTTCCCATTTGGATTGCACGAGCAGCCCGTTATTGTAAGCTATCTTGGGGAAGCCCCTGAGATAGTAATATGTCATGTTGGGCGAACCGGATACGTAGGGTTCGATGATGTTAATGTATACTCCCGCCCTTGAATGCCCGGCGTCCGGCAGCGCGGGGTTGACTGTGGCGTCCAGCACCAAAAATACGCCGCTGCATTTGGTCCTCTCAAACGCCAGCTCGAGGAGGTCAAGCTCGTTGCTGATGATCTCCTCTAAAACGTCGGGGTGGTCCTGAATGGCGCGGGGCGGTATTCTCTTTTGCGACAGGTTGGCTTCCATGCTTCTCGAAAGGTTGTGAGACAGGTTGACAAGCTGGACGGCGGCGGCGCCGCATTGTTCGTTCAGCTCGCTGTAGATGTTCGAAAACTCCTTGTCCATGTGCTTTTCGGCGTCCTCTTTGCCGGTCCTGAACAGGCCCGTCGCGACCAGCGTGATAACGACGGCAACCGCCATCAGCACGACTCCGGCGGACAGCAATGTGAACAGCCGGGCGCGCATCGACAGGTTCCGGCCGGCGGCACTCCTGAGTGCGCCCGCAGGGTTTATTGCTTTTTTGAACCTGCCCATAACTTCACCACCTACGCTTTTTTATCCTATCAGCGCTCCGCCGTAAATTTTTCAAACACACCTTGCGAAACGGCCTCATACGCTTTCCGCGGGTCCTGTGTTTCGAGCAGGTCAAGGTACTCCTGCCGTGAAATTTCGGCAGCCCGCTTCAGCGATTGGATGTAGTCCTTCTGTATACCCTCGAAACCGTCAAAGACGGGCGGTATGAAAAAAACATAGCTGCCCTGCATAATGCCTACCGTTTCAAAGAGTTTTCTGACGTTTTCACTTTCGATATTTTCCAGTTCCCTTTCCATGAAACCGCCGAACGCCTCGCCGGTCACGGGTAGGTACCCGGTCTGCGTTGTGAAGCGCAGGTTCTGCTCAGGGTCTGTCAGCCATTTCAGGAACAAGCTTGCGGCGTATTCCCTCCTGTCGTCGGACTTGAACACGCAGAGGCTCCCGCCGCGCTGCAGGACGACCTTTTCGCCGCCCTCAAATACAGGGTATGGCAGCACGGCAAGCTCAAGGCTTTCCTTCGTGTTGTCAGAGTATGTAACAGTATCGTTGAAAAAGGTCACTCCCGCCGTCGTGCTGGTGCAGCAGACGATCTCCCCGGTCACCATCAGGTAATTGCCGTAGTTGTCGAAAATGGATGTCCCGCCCTTGACCGCGCCGGGGTAATAGGCGTCCCATATCCTTTGGAACAACGGGGAAGACAGGTTCGGGGCGCTTCCCTCAAGGAAATCGCCGCCAAGCTGCCTGAAACCGATCATCGCGGCGTTAAACAGGTTCTCAGGGAAGAAGAAATCCCTGCCGCCGCTCCATTCGTAATACTTCTCCGCAGCGTCCGCGATCCCCTCGAATGTAGAAAGCTGTGATATGTTTACACCCGTATCCTTTGAAAAGCGGCCGAACAGCGTGGCGTTTACATAGAGCACTTCCGCCGACTTTGCAACGGGCAGCAGGTACTGCGTATCTCCGCCAAGCTTCCCTTCCTCCAAAAACTCAGGGACGTACCGGGAAAGCTCGCTTTCGCTGAACAACGTTGACAGGTCGGCCAGGCGCCCCTTTTGCGCGAGGATTATGCCGATCTGCGGGTAGATGACCGCGACGTCGGGGAAAGCCGGCGCGCCGGGGGCGTTGTTGGCTGTCAGAAGCAGCTTGTCGTTTATTTCCGAAGCGTCCGCGATATAGCTGACCTGGACGATGACGCCGCTGCCCCTGCCTATGGAATCGTTGAACTCATCCACGAGCACATCGAGGCTTGCGTTCATCTGCTGGCCGTACGGATGCCAGAAATTTACCGTAACGGGGTCATCGGGGTCGAGCAGCCCGTTTGAACCGCAGCCGGAAGGTACAGCGGCGAGCAGGCACAGGCATACGCACGCCGAAACGATCCTTCTGGTAATATTCATAAACAATTCTCCATATCCCGTAATATTTGCCTTTTTTTCATCCTATCACATTGATAGTATTGTATAAAAATCCGCAAAATGGTGAAATCCTATCAACCGGATAGTATACAAGCCGGGGTTTTTTAGATACAGTTCATTATAGTACACTTCGGCAAACTTTTCAACAGGCATTTTATGAGCGGCCGGGGAGTTAAAAATAGCGGCGCGGACCTCATGGCTGAGGCTATATGCCGCTGAGAAAGGTAGTATATTAATGTGTACATTATTGTACTCTCAGCCATTTGAACAGGGTCGAGCGGCAGACGCCGCAGCGGGCGGCAAGCTCGTCAGCGATGAACTCCCCGTCGCGCCAGCGGCGGCAGAGGTCGTCAAAACCGGGAGGCGGCCCCTTCTCCCTGGCGCCGAACCGGACGCCGCGCGCTTTGGCGGCGGCTATCCCGTCGGCTTGACGCTCGCGGATCACTTCGCGCTCCCGCTGTGCTATATAGGAAAGCAGCCCGAGCGCAATGTCGGCGATGAGCCTTCCCGTAAGGTCTTTGCCCTGCCGGGTGTCGAGGACGGGCATATCGAGGATCAGGATGTCCGCGCCGGACTCCCTGGTGAGTTTCCTCCACCACTCGATGATGTCTTCGTAGTTTCGGCCCAAACGGTCGAGGGACGTCACCACCAGCAGGTCGCCGGGGCATATGCGCTCCGTAAGCCGCAGCCATTCGGGCCGGTTGAAATCCTTGCCGGAGCGTTTGTCCACATAGATGTTCCTCTTGGGGATGCGGTATTCCGTCAGCGCAATAAGCTGTCTGTCCAAATGCTGGTCTTTGGCGGAAACCCGTGCGTAACCATAAATTTTCATTAGCGTTCCTCCTTGTAATTGATAGGATAAACAATATTGAAAGGAAAATGTCGATGACAAATCAAAATGTTGCTTATACGTCTAAATACCTGGTAGCAAAAGAGGACGGCGGCTACCGTTTCCGGTTTGTCTGCGGCCTGTGCAGCAGGAACTACACGACCGCACTGATAAGCGGAGAATCGGAAGACGACGCGCTCAGGGCTGCTGAAAATGAAGCGCGGCCGTACTTCAACGGATGCCACAAATGCGGCAGATGGATCTGCGATGAACATTACAATAAAGACGAAATGGTGTGCACGGAGTGCGCCCTCTCATTGGGCGGCGAAGAAACAACAGAGAGCGGGGATTTCCGGACGAAACCCCGAAAACATATAAGAAACATTGCGGCGGCGGCATGTATCGTAGCTGTTGTCGGCGCCGGGACGATAAACGCGATCGACGGCAAGTCCGGCCAACTATCGCTTGGGGAAGATCATACCCCCCTTGCCGCCCTGCCGTCGGTACAGACGGACGAAACCGCGAAGCCGTACACCGGCGCGGCGCCGGCGGTACTGACGGCGGAGGGCGTTATGATACCCAACATGGAAAGCGTGACGATACCCGCAGGCACGGCGGACGTCCGTATCCTGCTGTTCAATCCGGCGGATAATGACTATAGCCTCGCGTTTGAAGTCGCCGTGGACGGCGAAACTCTGTACGCGTCGGGACTGGTGGAGCCGGGGATGTGCGTAGAGGACATTACGCTGTCAAAGCGCCTGGCGCGGGGCGAATACAAAGCCATACTAAAAGTCCGTATATATGGACAGGAAAGCAATTCCGAAACAGGCGAAACCGGCGTGGAGTTCAGCCTGCTTGTGCAAGATACTACATAGAAAAATATGGACTACCTGGTCGACAAAACAGGCCGCCTAACCACGTTGAGCGTCATCAATGAGGCGAAGAATAAATTTTATTTTAGGAGGAATTCAAAATGAAACGAAAAACAGCAAAAAGCCTCATAGCTATGTTGCTCAGCGTAATGATGGTCGTGTCGATGCTGCCCACGGCGGTGTTCGCGGGGGAAGAAGAGGCGGATTTCACCGCATTGGAGCAAATCGAAGCTCCTGAAGCGGAAAATGCGGACGACGTTTTTTACGCCGGCGAAGGCGACCCAATCGGCGACCCCGAAGTCTTCGAGCTGCCGATGATGGCGCTGGCGGAGGCCGACCCCATTAGAGTATATGATTTCGAAGGTCTGCAAGACGCCATCAGCGGAGCGACCGCAGGCGAACCGGTCACCATCCAGGTCGGCGACAGTTTCAAAATGGTCGATTCCCTAACCATAGCGGCAAACAGGAACATCACCATAATAGGCTTCGGTAATGCGTCTGAACTCTCACGCGCCTCGAGCGTGACAGGCGACCTCTTTATCGTATCGGCGGACGCGGTACTCACTTTGGAAAACATTGTCGTCGACGGCTATGAGTGGGAAAGCGCCGGTTCGCTGGTGCGGGTCGACAATCGCGGCGGACTTATCATGAACGATGGCGCGATCCTGCAAAACAACATAAGCAACGGGTTCGGCGGCGGCGTGTATGTCGGCTTTGGCGGCTCTTTCATCATGGCCGGCGGTATAATCAGGGGCAACCATGCAAACGAAGGCGGCGGCGGCGTATATGCAGCCGGCAACTTTGCCGCAGGCGGGACTGCGGTGATCGAAGACAATACCGACAGGACAATAGCCAGACCGAGATCAAGCAATGTTTTCCTCGAAGAAGGCCGCTACATCACCCTGGCGCCCGGAAGCCTGGCGCCGGCATATGGCATGTCCGTGGGCGTGAGGAAACCGGCCGACGGCGGCGTGTTTGTGCAAAGTGGCGCTAAACCCGGCGACGAAGACTTTTTCTTCGCGGACAGCGAGGAACCCGTTACATTTATTGACGGCCGGCTGATGATCGGGGTTCCCGCTCCGGTGTATCGCGCCGGCAACTCCAATCAACTGCAGGACGCGTTAAACAACGTGCCCGTTAATGAGGATACGGTTATCTTTGTTACGGCTAACTTCAGCATC
>Ga0082212_10010698_pt1 | contig 11718 bp, 7 predicted proteins | sample TergutNt197P3_FD_71548 | JGI IMG/M metagenome (GOLD analysis project Ga0082212, IMG submission 71548) | Neocapritermes taracua P3 segment gut microbial communities from Petit-Saut dam, French Guiana - Nt197 P3 | ecosystem: Host-associated > Arthropoda: Insects > Digestive system > Gut ... | reverse complement strand
CATTTACCATGCCGAAATGGTTGCCAGAGCCGCTCAACATGCGTTGGTTGTTGCCGATTTGCCCTTTCCCTATTGCCAACTGGGAGCAGACGAAGCGGTACGTGCCGGAGCAAGGATTTTGAAGGAAACGCTTGCAGGAGCCGTCAAATTTGAAGGGGGTGAAAATCGGGCAGGAACAATAGCGGCTCTTGTCGAGGCGGGAATCCCTGTGCTCGGTCATTGTGGGTTGCGTCCTCAAGACATCCGGCAGACTGGCGGATATTTTGTTCAACGTCAGAAAGATCAACTCTTTCGGGACATTCAAGCAGTGGAGCAGGCAGGAGCGTTTGCTGTTGTTTTGGAGTGCCTCGAAATGGAACTGGCAAAGGAAGCAACTCAGGCGGTTTCCATTCCGACCATTGGCATCGGGTCGGGTCGGTACTGCGATGGGCAGGTGCTGGTGTTCCACGATGTGCTCGGCTACACGCCAGAGCGAAGTCCCGCCTTGAAACATGTTAAGCAGTATGCAGACTTGTACTCTGTCATTTCTGATGCTGTGCAAAAATATGTGCAAGAAGTCCACAATGGTGAATTTCCAATGGAAGAACATTCTTTTCGGTAGCGTCGGTGTATGGTTAGGGCGCACTCTTTTTTTTCGCCACTCAATTTGCTCAGAGGCTATTTGGGGATAAATTTCCTTATTTTCAAGCGTTTTGCGTATTATCTCGATAGTGAAACGTTTTGGCATTTTCTCTGGGAGCGAGACGACGCAAGAGCAACGCCATGTTCGACCACTTGACCATCGCCGCACTCGATGCAGTCGTTTTTTCATAATCTTTACTCAATCGGCGATTCCTTCCCAGCCACGCAAACGAACGCTCCACCACCCAACGCTTCGGCACCACCACAAAGCCTTCCGCACCCTTCGGCGGACGCTTCACCTCCAACGTCCAACCCGGTCGATGCTTCTTCATCCACGCCTCCAATGCAAGATTATGATACTTGCTATCCCCCCAAATCACCTTCAATCGAGGATACTCCACGGGATCAATTTGCTTGAGCAACAATATCGCCGCCACACCATCATCCATCGCTGCCGATGTGATTAACACCGCAAGCACGAATCCCATTACGTCCACTAAAATATGGCGTTTGCGACCATTGATCTTCTTGCCGCCATCGTAGCCATGCTCGCCGCCCATCTCCGTCGTCTTGACCGTTTGACTGTCGATAGAACACGCTGACGGTGTCGATTCTCGACCATCGGCAACGCGAACTTTTTGATGGAGTGTCGATTGCATGTTGTCCAATGTGCCATCATCTCTCCACTTGGCAAAATAGTAATAGACGGTATCGCGGGGAGGAAAATCGTGGGGCAGATAATCCCATTGACAGCCGGTGCGGAGTTGATAGAAGATGGCGTTGACGACTTCACGGAGATTGACTTTTCGATTTTCGCCTCGTCCGATTTTGGGTGGAATGAGAGCGGCGAGGATGTTCCATTGGGCATCGGAGAGGTCGGATGGATAGGCTTTGCGTGTCATTTCGGTCTTGGGGGTCTTGTTAAGGGAAAATCTTGCCAAGTATCGCTATTTCAAGCACTTCACGCAATACCAATTCTCCAAATAGCCTCTTAGAACACCGGTGCCTTGAAAATAACACATGCCGAGCATGAAATGTGAGTCGGCATGTCCTTGCTCGGCGGCTTTGCGGAGCCAATTTATTCCCACCTCGTAGTTTTCAGGAACACCGCTCCCCTTGAAATAACACAAACCGAGTTGGGATTGTGCGTCGGCATTTCCCTGCTCTGCCGCTTTACGATACCACTTCGCCGCCTCCGCCTCGTCTTCGGGAACACCGCCACCATAGCAATAACTCCAACCGAGTCGGTATTGTGCGTCGGCATTTCCTTGCTCTGCCGCTTTGCGATACCACTTTACTGCCTCCGTCTTATCTTCGGGAACGCCAACGCCTTCAAAATAGCACCAACCAAGTATGGTTTGTGCCGCAGTATGTTCTTGCTCTGCGGCTTTACGACACCATTTGACTGCCTCAACCTCGTCTTTTGGAACACCAGTGCCTTCAAGATAACTTCCACCAAGTATGAACTGTGCCTTGGCATGTCCCTGCTCCGCCGCTTTTTGTAACCATTTGATTGCTTCTTTTTCGTCTTCTGGAACGCCAAGCCCCCTACCATAACACCCCGCGAGTAGGTACTGTGCATCGGTAAACCCCAGTTCGGCAAATTTTTGAAGCCGCTTTATCCCTTCCTGATATTTCTTGTTGTTTTCGTCCATGTTCTTGTCCGCTCCGTTAATTGAAGTGGTCAAAAAGAGGCAGAAACACAAGACGAAAAGGCTATGAGTAATTCGTGTAAACATGTGATATATCTATCAAAATACACTATGCGGAAGAGTAGCGATTTCCGGGGAAAGAGTCAAGAGAAAGGTTCATGCTATCTCACACGCCGAACTGATGGCGCAGAAAGCGAAAGCGATTTTTGTGAAACTCGAAGCGGAAGCACGAGGAAATTACGAAATCTTGGCAAAGAAGGGGGTCAAAAATGTCGTCCGATGTCGCCGTAGCGATCAGCAATATCAAGTTTGACAAGATTATTGTTTGGGATGGCGGATCGAAGGACGGACAATCGTCGACGGCAAATTTCTTACAGAGTATGGCAAAGACGCTCCCGCCGATGATGCAGGTGATGAAAGAAGTCGGCGGAATTGAATTTCCCGAAACACTGGCAACGATAGCGGGGGTGGAGACGAAATCAGAGACAGAGCCGCAATCGTAAGATTGCGAATCAACACAAGCCGGAATGAAACGAAGTGGAATAACGGAAAAGAGCGGCATACGCAAGTATGCCGGTACTCCGCGCGGACTCACCGGCACCCTTGCGGGTGTCGCTCCTGCGCAATCTAAAGAGTGCGGCTCTGTTACGTTTTCCCCTTAACACGTTTCACCGTTTTTCCTATGCTCCCTTCATCTTGAACCCTGCAAGGAGAATCCATTATGCGACGCGCTTTGTTGGACGTATTATACAGCAATCCAGGGACTGCGTCCGCTCCATCTTCTTGAAAAAGGCATCTCAACGCAGATGCCATTGGATCAATTCTAGAATACCGATGACCACAATCATGACGAACGTCAACCACCAGCCGAAATAGACGGCGTGCTGATAAATCGACCGCGAGTCTTCGTACCGTGTTGCCGCATAACAAAGCGAAAACACGATGACCACTGGAATTGCTGTAAATATCATTGGGAAAATACCGGGGGACTTGCGTCCCCCGCTCTTTACATTTATTATGCTTTCGGTTCCTCGTCTTTAGGGTTTCGTCCTAACAGCAGGAAGACCACGAAGCATGCCGCGATCAAACCTGCCGGAATACGCCAAATCATCGTCCAGTTTCGCGCCTGGGCTTCAAGCCAATCCGAACGAGTCAGCGAGAAATCCTCCTTACCGGCAATGTCCGACGCAAGTTTTTTCAAACCGTCTTTATACTGAACGTTGGCAGTAACTGCACCCTTTGCAAGAATCAGATCAACTTCATCAATCACCAATTGCGAGACCTTGACACCGCCTTGGATCAGAGATGACTCTTCCATTGCGTCGATGGCTTGCGGAGTCAGTGGTTGACCAGCCAGCAATTTGCCAAGGTCAATGGACGTGTCTTCTTCCTCTTCCTTTCCTAACCATTTGTTGACCTGAGCGGCAAGGTCAAGAACCTGGAACGGGCTATCCGCAGCATCATTCCACGCTGGAATCGAAACTTTGGCATCAAGTTCCACGCCAGGTAATGTGCCTTCTGTTACCGTTAATTGCGATTTGGCAACGGTAATGTCGGAAAACTTCGGTGCATATTTATCGCTCATGAATCCGTAGCCATAACCGCCGAGAACCTGACCGACACCGAGCAGAAGGAAGACCATCATACTCTGCGCACTGGCTTTCAAGTTTTCCGGTGCAACTTTTTCAGCGTACATGTAAGCGGCAACATACAGGAACGTGTAGCAAAGACCGTGAAACAACAGACCGGCGAAGGCGGTCGCAAAATAGGGTTCGGCAAAACAGAAATATCGAATCGACCACGCTGCCATTCCGATGAGCAACACGTTTTTCAAACCGAAACGTGGAATACAGAACGGCAACGCAAGCATGAAGAGGATTTCGGAGAACTGGTTGACCGTCGTTAATGCGACCGGCGACGGATAGCCTCGTTCCGTGAGGAATGGAACCTGCGCTGGGAAAAAGTAATTACAAGCCGGTATGCTTGCCAAAAAGGCGCAGATGACAAAAATTGCGAATGAAAAATCTTTGAACAATGACATGACACCGAGTCCGCCGCCGGACTTTTCACCGGGAGCGGGTGCGCCCTTCGGCGGCGTGTTGGGAAGCGTCAAGGCATACAGAGCAAGGAACACGCTCACACCACCGCCGACAAAGAAAAAGTAGGGTGTTTCCGCACCGCCGCAAAAACCAGCAATAACAAGATTGACGACGATCCAGCCGATGGTTCCGAAGACGAACACGTAAGGTGCCATACTCGCTTTGGGCAAATGTTTGAACACGATGGAGTTAATCAAACCCATCGTCGGCATAAAGCAGATACCGGAAAGGAGCATCAGTGCCATCAGGGCGGGAAAGGACTGCCAACCGTAAAAGCAGAGCAGACCGCAAACGAGCAGTGCGAGTCCGCCGATAAAGTGAAGCAGGGACATCACTTTTTGAGCGGAGAAATATCGGTCGGCAATCGGACCGATGAAAAGCGGAGCGATGATGGCTCCAAAGGGGATGGCATTGTACAGCGAGCCGATTTCACTGCCGCCGAATTTAAGGATTTTGTCGGTGTAGCCGCCGAGTGCTCCTGCCCAGGCACCCCAAATGGCGAATTGGCAAAAATAGGCAATACAAAGTCTTGGATATGCCAAGACTGCTCTTCTGGACTCTGTCATAAAAACTGCTCTCCTGAAATGGAACTCTTGAAATTGAAAGTTCCATTGTAGCGTAAAATCGTTGAGGAATCAAGTATTCCCGCCCCCGCCTTCAGTTGTTAGAAACGTGGTAAAACTGCACATCGAAACGGCAAAACAGGAGGGTCAAAACCACCGAAACAAAATGTTCTTTTGAACGAAAGCGATCACTTCGTAGAACAGAACGTACCCGAGCGGTCGTTTGCCGCAGTCGATTTTTGCACTGCATTCCGAACCAAACGCCAAAGGGACTGCTTCCTGATTTTTCAACGCAACCTTGACCGCCACCGTGTTCAAACTGTTCGTTCCCGCACCGGCATTGCCTGAATCCTGCCGGACTTCCGCCCGGTCATGAATCTCCGTAACCGTTCCGTAATGTTTCGTCATCGTCCGATCCGCCGCCACAATAAATTCGACTCTCAGCGGCACATCGGGATTTTTTCGCCGCTGTTCCATGATGTACCCCATCCGTTTTTCCGGCACCAAAAGTTCCAATTGCCACTGACCGTCTAAATCGGCAACTTCCATCACGTATTGCATTCGGCTGATCGTTCGTTTTTCTGCGAGGCGGCGTTTCACATCCCACGAGACCACCACACCGTCCATCGGCGAATTGATATACAAGTTTGGTTCCTGTAACTGCTTATAAATGTGCAGTTGCTTCTCCACCGTTTCGAGTTCAATTTTCGCTTGCTCCTCTTGTCCTTTCAATTCGGCACGTTCGTAATCGCTCAATCGGCGATCCTGATCCTGTAATTTTCTATCCAGCGAATAGAGTTGCTTTCGGAGTCTTTCCTGCTCGCCTTGCAGTTGGACAGCGAGAGATTCCAGTTCCGGGCTGCGGAGTTCTACAAGCGTTGAACCCGTTAAGCCGTCGGAAGGTCCCACCACCGGCGAATTGTGATCGACGTGAAGTTTCTTGATTTCGGCATCAATCGGCGAATAAATCCGCTGCCGGCAAATCGGTTCGAGCGTGCCGGTACAGTGCATTTGAAACTTCCACGGCATAAGCAAAAGCACGATAATCAACACGAAAACCAACGCCGTAACCGCCACCGTTTTCGGCAACGTTTCGGCGGACACGAGTTTTTTCGACTTGCCCAGCAATTTCCAAATCGGCAACAGAAAAATGCTGTGGTGTTCCAGAGCGTTTCCCAGTGCCGAACCTGCATGTTCGGCAACGATGTCAATGCGTTTACGTGTCCGCTCCGTTACCTGACTGTCTTCGATTTGCTCGACGATCAACACGCCAAACGGACGGTCAGTTTGGCGATGTTTTTTCTGTTGCTCGTCGCTACTCTCTTTTGTGCGATGGATGAGAGGATAGACCGCGATCATTTTGCTGTGCGATTCATCGACGTACTTTTCGAGAGTTCGTTCAATTTGCGGAGGGAAATCGGTGGTGCTGCCGGTGTACAGAATCGGCTCTCCTGCTCGTAACACTGCCGCCGCCAATTTGCCGAGCAGACGCACCGTGGTGGAACGTTTGTTAATCGTGTCTTGCCCACTGACTGCCGTGATTGGACAGACGTTGCCGCTCCGCAGTGCCACGCTCACCCGATCACAACCGATGAGTCGGCGACCTTCGTTGGCAACGGTGTATGCCGTCCATTTCGGGTCGAGACTCTGGTGAATCGTTCGGGTGAAATCTTCGAGTACCGTCCAAAGATTTTGCCGCTCGCCGAAGTGCCGAAGTTGCCGATTCTTGTAGTAGTCGGTCGCAAAATGACACGTTTGGGCAAGAAATTGCACGAAACTTTTCTGAACGGCGGCGGGAGCATCGGAACGGTGAATGATTTCCACGAGACCGACCGCTTCCAATTCGGTGCGAATCGGACAGAAGATCAAAAGGTAATCCGTCGGATTGCCTTCCCCTTCCGTACCGGATTGGGGCGGCAACAACGTACCGGCATCGGAACTGTGCAGAAGTTGTTGGAGCAATCGGGCATGCTTTTCGTTATTGTCTCCTTGCAGTGGGAGTTCTTTGAAATTGATTTGATAGGCGAGGGAAAGCGAATTGCCGTCTAAAATCCAGAGTGCTCCGCCGATGGCACCGAGAGCGGCAACAACTCGTCGCAGGAATTCGGCGTGAAATTCATCCGGTGCAATATCTTGTTTGGCGAGTTGCGCAATTTCACCGAGCAGGGTACGAATCTGCAACTCGGATCGCTCAATGGACGAAGAATCCGGGGGGATACTCATAGGGGGCATTATACCAAGATTCCCGTGATTAAGGGGGATGATAACATTCATGCGAGACACCGAATCGGCTTTTTCGTGTCGCGAGTCTCTTACAATCGGCAAAAAAACATGCAACTCTGAGACACGTCATGTCTCTCCCCCAACGAAGAACAATGGTTTTGATTCTCCTGGATAATCCTTCTTTGCCGTTTCTTCCTGTCGTGAGACTTTTTAGCAGGAAAAATTTTGTACGAAACCTTTTCCCATTCCATGCCGATTTCTCCGCAGATAAAGTGGTTCGAAAGCATCCCCCCCAAAGATGTTAAACCGTCGGAAACTCCCCCCCGTACTCTTCATTGTCATATTTCTGGGAACTTGGTGCGCAACGGTTTCCGCACAGATAACGATTAAGAACACTGCTCTGTCGGATTTCAATCCCGCAGAGCGAGCGGCAATACAACGTGCCGTTAATTACTGGAATGATGTCATCTCCGCTCCGGCTTCCACCCTGCCGTCAGGGACGCTAAATGTTACCTTCGATACAGACAGTGCCTTAACTAATGGTAGCGGTACAGGCGGCTTTGAGTATTCGTTCCTTCCTACATCACCAATAACAGTAACAAGTGGGGCGGGTGAAGTACATGTCTCTGCTGGAACATCCTGGTCAACGCAATCTAATACCCAAATTGCAAGTGGTACGTATAACCTTGAGAAATTGATCGTTCACGAACTCGGACACGTACTCAATATCATGACTTGGGGACTCGATGTCAGTAGCGATGGAACTACTGTTACGATAGATAAATCGGAACCTATAGTTCAAGATTGGGGTTCCCAGCCTTACTGGAGCAAGTTTATCTATGATAAAGATGAAAACAAACTGATGGACTACGCGGACGGAACATCTCTCACTATAAATACGGTGGGTCCATTTACATTCCAAGGAACCAATGCAATGAAAGTGTGGGGTGATGGTGCCGAGAAACCGCTTCCCGTCTATTCCGTCTCTGGAGTTGACGCAGTGGGTTCAACCCTTGCCCATCCAGTTACGCCGTTCGGGACAATGAATCCATATTATAACGAGTACACCCGACCATTCTTCTCGGAAGTCGAATTGGCTATCATGCAAGATTTGGGACACACCATCGACATCAAAAATTTCTTCGGACGCTCATTTTATCAGACGGACAGTAATCCTATCACAATAGACACTCCCATTGCAACCTTGAACGGAATGTACGGCGTGGGATTGCACCTCGTTGCCGCAAACAATACGATCAATCTGGACACGAACATCACCACTACCGGCTATGCTGGAGCGGGTATCCGAATTGAAAATGTGGGCAATACCGTAACGATTGCAAATGATGTTACCGTCACTGCCAATGGCAAATCGGGAGTGGGCGTGCTCGTTACGCATGGTGCCGGTGCAATATCTACCAGTACCTCAACACCATATAGCGGAAACGGTGCAACCCTTATCAATCACGGTACGATTGAAGCCACTGGTTTGGATGGTAGCGGCGTTTGGTTCAATGCAAATGCGATAAAATTTGATAACTACGGAAAGATCAATGCCGCTACAAACGATGCAATTTATATCGGTAGCGGCGTTCAAGTCGATGTGGTCAACTTTTATGACAATACACATATCATCGGAAACGTTGTTACCCACTCAACTTCTGCAACGGAGTTTAACGTTCGGGGAACAGCAAAATTTGATGGAAAGATAGACATTCCCAACAACACCTTGCTGGTGATGAATGGCGGTACGCTTGCTCCCCGCACCGAAACGGCAAACACCTTTGCCACAGTGGAAATTACGGGTAATCTCATAATGAATAGCGGCAGCGCATTGTCGATTGGAATCGGCCTCGACAGCAGCAATGCGTTTGACTCCGATAAAATTGTCGTAACCGATGGTACGGTGGTCATTCACGAGAATGTCCGACTGGATATTGATTTCACCGATTCGGAAATGTGTGAAGACGGACACGAATTCCAAGTGATTCGCATTACCGGTTCGCCGCTCAGTCTCGTTGGAGAGTTTTTTATACTGGACGACACTTGGGCAACAAGTTTTATTCAGGAAAAGAGGAACGACGGTTATTGGATCAATTGGATTTCAACGACACCGGAATTTGCCAGAGCAGTTTTTGGTTTTGCCTCCCCGAACGCCTACAATGCCGCCGTTGCAATGGACTCGGTTCGTTCCGGCAGTTTGTATAAAGCATTGGCAGGGATGAGCAAAACCGATCCGCAAGCGTTGGCGAATGCGTTCGCCCAACTTCACGGTGAAGCCTTTGCCGCAAGTCAAATGGCAAGTGCCGGTATGCAACAGCATTTTCAACAAAAACTGCCCAGCATGAAAGACCGACAGTGGAATAACATGAACGGAACATATTTGGGGCAATCGTCTTGTGAGAGAGCCGGCGACTGTGTCGCCGGAAGAACGTCATGGACTCGCTGGGGTTCCTTTACCGGCGATTGGTTGAGACAAGGAAGCATTGACCAGTCTAGCGGCTTCGATGTGCGGACGGCGGGCGTGATGGTCGGAGCAGACTACCGGTGGACGAAAAATGCGTTTTTCGGCGGAGCATTCGGTTACGACAATGCGTTTCAGAGTTTCCAGTCGATCAATTCGCATCATCAAATGGACGTGTTCCGTCTGGCACTGTACGGCGGCGTGCGCGACGGCAACACTTATGTCGATGGTTACGTCAGTTACGCAAAAAACTGGCACAAGACTCGCCGGGACATCAATTTCGCCAACTTTGAAGAGACTGTCCGAAGTTCATACGACGACGATTTGTTTTCATTGGGCTTTGAACTCGGCAGAAAGTTTCAATACTTTACGCCGAGCATCGGATTACATTGTATTCACGTTGATACACCGAGCGTAACGGAGACAGGCGGTAGCGCGAGTTTGCATATTAGCGGTAACTGTTATCAATCGTTACGGATGCCGGTAGGTACAAAATGGAGTCGAGACTTTTTTGGCGGCGGCATCGTTTGGACACCGGAAGTCCGAACATATTACGTCCGTGAGTTTGCTGACGATTCGGCAATAGTTCGGACTTCGTTTGACAGCATTCGCAATGTGAGTTTCATGGCGAACAGCGGCAAATTGGGTCGGAACAGCGGACGCTTCGGTGTCGGATTGGGTGCGCAACTCACAGACTGCGTGAACTTCCGGCTGGATTACGATTACGAAGTCTATGACCATACGGCGGTCAGTGAACTCGGTGCAACGCTGGGCGTGAAGTGGTAACGGGCATGATAGGGCAGCTTCAGTCCCGATAAAGGCAGGTGGCAAACCTGTGTACTATGGGCGTATCAATCGATTGGAAAATGTCCTCGGTAAAGGCGCTTTTTGTCACTGTCCACTGTGTATCGTTTATGTTCTTCGGCAAAGGAACAACAGATCCGTCAAAACCGTTACTATTAGGTTTTTTGCGTAATTTGGAAAGTTCGCCAAAATACTCTATTTTCCGCAATTGTTAAAAGGTTTCACAAAAGCCGCCGACTAGGGAGTCAAACATTCCCCTTGTTTCCTTCCCCCCGGAAAGAGGTGCAACAATGCCCCGAAAATCGAACAAAAAATCGTCCTCCCCCGACGTGTCCACGCCACGAGTCCGACGAGGCAGACCACGAAAAACCGTTGCGCCGGAAGCCTTGATCCCTTTCGGAAAACATGAAATTGCAACCGTCAAAAAATGTGGAGAACTGGAAAAACAGCCGAAACCTGCGGGGGCAATTCAGAAAGGACGACGCATGAATCCAACGACGAGTGAACGATGCTACACTCCAGATGAGATAGAGTTCATGAATGCCCTGGCGGTATTCAAACAGACAAGCGGTCGATTGTTTCCGACATGTTCCGAAATCCTCGGTGTGTTACGCAGTCTCGGATATGAAAAAATCGGTAAGGAAGAGCCGCAAACTGTTAACGCATGAAAAATGGTATCGCAAAGAAATGTGTGTTTGTAATTTTCCTCTTTTTTCCGATTGTGCCGGTTCGTGCGGTCTTCTTCAACTCCGTCCCTTCATAATGCCGAAAATCCGAGAGGTGGGGTGTTTTTGACCGATTTGCGGACAACGCAATCTACCTATTTTACCCATTTGTGCGTTTATTTGTTGGCAAGTTAATTTTCAGATTGTATAATAGTCACGGAATTGACAGATGTTTTTCCTACCAGCACGTCCATTCGGCTCTGCCAGGCGTTCCGCCCCAGACCGTCAAGTCACTAAACCTCGTCCTAAAACCCTCTTGGAGCAATCGCACATGATCAGTCCTCCGCCCGCTATGCGCTTCACCTACCCACTCCCTTATGGTGCTATTTTGCACGAGGATGGGGTACAGTTCGTTGTTGTCAGCCGACTGGCAAAGTCCATGAAACTGTTGCTGTATGATAACGTAACCGATATGGAGCCGTCGGACATCCACCAATTTAATCGCGAAGAAAACCGTTGGGGACACGTCTGGTCGCTCTTCGTTCCAGGTCTCAAAGCGAAACAACTCTATCATTTTCAAGCCGATGGTCCATTCGAGCCTGAAAAAGGTCTCCGCTTTGACGGACG
>Ga0082212_10010697_pt1 | contig 11718 bp, 9 predicted proteins | sample TergutNt197P3_FD_71548 | JGI IMG/M metagenome (GOLD analysis project Ga0082212, IMG submission 71548) | Neocapritermes taracua P3 segment gut microbial communities from Petit-Saut dam, French Guiana - Nt197 P3 | ecosystem: Host-associated > Arthropoda: Insects > Digestive system > Gut ... | reverse complement strand
ACGCGCTTCTGTTGGGCACGTACAGGAACAGACAATTGTATTTTATCGTTTCCAGAGCAGAAAGTCAACCCCAGAAATTACGCGGTTTCGCCCGCCTTTGTGGATTGTCTTATTTTTCCAACAAAACGGAGAAAAATTGTCCAACAAAGGCATTGACTTTCTGTTTTGGAAACGGTACAATATATTCATCTGTTCCCGCGCATACTTAGAGTAACCATAATTTTAAGGAGGAAACACACATGTCAAAGCGAATCCTCGCAGTCCTGTGCATGGTGGCGCTGCTCGCCGCCCTAGTCCCCGCCCTGCTCGTCTCCGCCGCGGTAACCACAAAGGAATTCGTTGTCGCGGACATTAACACCTACGGAGGCAACGAGGAGGTCCAGCAAGGCTGGAATATGACTTACGCGGAATTGAAAGGCGCCCACACAGTCACGGTTGAGTTTGCCGCCGATTCACCGATTTCGACCGGGAACCGTTTCGATTTCATCCGCGGCTTTGAGGACGCGAACCGCAAAGGAAGCTGGGCCGAATTTAAGTATGAGGTTACCTCGACTGATGTAAAAGAGAAGAAGATCACAGTGAATTTGGTTGATGTTCCGGCCTATAAGCATTCGGATATCACAGAGGGCGGAAGAGGCTACCGTCTTTTGCTTGGATACTGGAATGACACCTTCGCGGATGCAAAAGTGACAAAAATCATCATTGAGGGCGATTTCCCCGAACCCACTCCCGAACCCACCCCTGAACCGACTCCCGAGCCCACTCCCGAACCCAGTGAAGAGCCTTCCGAGGAACCGGGCGAGCCCTCCTCCTGGGCGGCCGCCAGCGTCAACGCGGCGATTGCGGCTGACCTCGTGCCGCAGGCTCTGCAAAGCAAGTACACCGCCACCATCACCCGCGCCGAATACTGCGCGCTGACCGTGGCTCTTTATGAAAGCATCACCGGAGCGGAAATCACCGAGTCTAAGACCTTTACCGACACGACCGACGTGAACGTCCAAAAGCTGGGCGGCCTGGGTATCGTCAGCGGCGGCGGAGACGGAACCTTCAACCCGGCCGGGGAGTTCTCCCGCACAGAAGTGGCCGTGATGACCGTGCAGCTGCTGGCTAAGCTGGATAAGGCGCTCCCGGCTGCCGACTCCACCTTCGCCGACAACGCGAACATCCCCTCGTGGGCTCTTGGCGCGGTTGGTCAGGTACAGGCGGCTGGCCTAATGAGCGGCGTAGGCGACAACAATTTCGGCCCGGCTGTGACGTATTCCCGCGAGTCCGGGATCATGCTGAACAAGATTTTGTGGGACGCGTATAAGTAGGTTTTCCCCAAATATTGCAGTAGGGGCGGATTTGGAATCCGTCCCTACGTGTTTTTGGAAAATCGTACGATATCTGCGGGATGTCGAGGACGCCATCCCCTACGCACGAACCCTGGTATTCCGTAGGGGACGGCGTCCTCGACGTCCCGCCCAACATGGCCGCAAATACCGGATCCCACGTAGGGGACGATGCCCACATCGTCCCGCCGGGGTCACAGCAATGTTGGGCGGGACGATGTGGGCATCGTCCCCTACATGCACGCGGTTTTTTACGATTCGCTATTGACCTCTAAGTCCTCCAGCTCCGACGTACACGCCGGACAGCGGGCGGCCTCTTTGTGCACCTCGGTCCGGCAGTACGGGCACACTCTCGGGTCCGGCTTGGGCGGCTCCGGTTTCCGGACGATCGACGCCACGCGGTTCATGGCCCGCACCATCAGGAACACGACAAACGCCAGGATCAAGAAGTTGAGCACGCTGGTGATAAACGCCCCATACTTTAACGTGACGCCCAAAAACTGAACCTCAAGGGCGTCAAAATTCTGCCCGGTCAGCATCCCGATGATCGGAGACAGGATGTTATCCGTCAGCGATTTGATGACCCCCTGAAAGGCCCCGCCGATGATCACGCCGACGGCTAGGCTCAGCGCGTTGCCTTTCAGCGCGAACTCCTTAAATTCCTGCAAAAATTTTCGCATACGCTATAAAATCATGGCCGCCCCGGCCTGCCGGACTTCCACTGTCTGGCACATGCCCGCGCCGAAGACGCGTTCCATGCCTTGGATGTAGTCCTCCAGCAAGTCCGGCGGCACAAAGGCCTGGATCGTTCCGGCAAAGCCGCCGCCGTGTACGCGCGTCGCGCCTCGGCCGTCCAGCAATTGCTCACTCAGCGCCAGCGCGATGGCCAGCGCGGCCTCCTCGCCGTGGACCACGTTCTGCAAATACATAAACGACGAACGCCCCGAACGCCGCACCAGCGACAGAAACTCCGCGAAATCCCCGCGCTCCAGCGCGGCGGTCTGCCCGGCCACGCGGCGGTTTTCCGCGAAAAAGTGCATCGCGCGTAAAATCGCCCGCCCTGACAGGTCCTTGCTCTTATGCAGCTCCGGCAGCGCGTCCCGGAACGCGGCTTCGTCCACCGCGCGCAGACGCTCCGCGCCGAATTTCTGGGCGACTTGGCCCATCTCATCGGCCACCGCGGCGTACTCCCCCGTCAAGTTCTCGTGACTGCCGATCGGGCCGGTGATGCAGAGCCTGTGGCCGTGGTCCTTAAAGTCAAACGCCAGCCGCCGTACCTCCGGCACGCCGCCGTTTTCGGCGTCCGCCCCGAAATCCAGCGCCAGCAGGCCGCCGAACGCGCTGACCGTCTGGTCCAGCATCCCGGAGGGTTTGCCGAAATAGCGGTTTTCCGCGTGCCGTCCGGCCAAGGCCAGCTTCATCGGCTCCAGCTTCCCCGCGCCGTAGAGATGGTCCAGCACAACGCCCACCCAGACCGAAAACGCCGCCGAGGACGACAGCCCGGAGCCGGCCGCCACGGCGGACGCCGTCACCGCGTCAAAGCCGCCCACCGGATACCCCGTGTGCGAGAAATACGCGCACACGCCCCGGATCAGGGCGTTGGCGGTGTTCTTCTCCCGCTCCTGCGGCTCCAGCGCGTTCAGCATAACCATCGTTTCGGGATACCCCGCGCTCTGAATGCGCACGACCGGCAGCGGCGACTGCGCGGCCACTCCAAGGGTGTCCAGATTGACCGCCGCTGCCAGGGCGCGCCCATAGTTGTGGTCGGTGTGGTTGCCGCCGATCTCCGTCCGCCCGGGCACGGAGAAGATATGTAACCCGTCCCGCTCTCCGTACAGCTCCACAAACCGCCCGATCAGCTCCCGGCAGCGCGCGACCGCGTCCCCGGTCTTGGCCCCGAACAGCTCCGCCAGCCGGGAATCCGCCGCGCCGCTGGCCAGCTTGCCGAGCAAAGCCTGCGCGTTCATAGGGCATCCCTCCCTTTTTTCATTCTGTATCTGAGTATACGCTTTGCGTGTACTTTTGTCTATGAAATAATTTGCATTCCGCCGCTCAAACCATTTGACTTTTGCGCTCAAAGCGTGTATCCTTTTGTTATACAGAGAATTGTGTTTTGTGACAGAGAGGATGTGCCGAGATGACCAACGTCAGAGACGAGATTTTTGGTCAGCATATGTCCTTGCGCCAGACCTATGCCTATATGCAGGGTCAAGCTGACAGCATCAAGGACTTTTATGGGATTTCCGGGTTCTACAGCGTGACGTTTACGGGCTGCGGAGCCGTCAACGCCCTGTGCGCGTCGGCGGAGCTCAGTCTGCGGATGCGCGGCGGCATGTCCGCCATGAGCGTGTCGGCCGGGGACCTGGTGCTCAATCTGCCGCGCTATTTGGATATGCTGAACGGGACGATGATCATCGCCTCCTCGCGCACCGGCAAGGAAACGGAGCTTCTGTATTCTCTGGAGAAGACGCGCCGCGAGGCGGGCACCACCATCATCGCCTGCTCCACCGACGAGCGCGCCGAAATCTCCGGGGTTTCCGATATCCACCTGGAACTGCCTTGGGCCAAGGACGAAGGGCCGTGCCCGACGCGCAGTCTCAGCAATCTGTTTCTGGTCAACCTGTACAATCTGGGCCTGCTGTCCGGCGACGTGGCGCTGATCGACGAAATCAAGACCGTCACCGACGGGCTGGAGAGCTTTATCGACCAAAACACCGCCGCCATCCAGAAGGTCGCGGAGGACCGGTCCTGGGAGCGCGTGGTCATCCTCGCCGACGGCGAATTGGGCGGGCTGGCCCGCGCCGGGGCCGAAACGGTCCGCGCGCTGACCGGAGTTCCCGCGTGGCACTCTCCTATTCTGGACAGCCGCTACGCGTTCGGTCCGTCGTTCACCGACGCGAAAACGCTGGTGATCGCGGTCGTGTCGCCGGAGGAAGACGTGCATCAGAACTTGTTCCTGCGCGAATTGCGCGGCACCGGCGCGAAAATCGTCACCTTGGGCGAAAAGGAATTCACCGGCGCGGCGCTGAATCTGATCCTGCCCCCGGTCACAAACGCCGCCAACTGGGGTTACAATTTCCTTTTCACCGTGCAGGCGCTGGCGTATTTCCGGGCCGATATGTGATCCACGGCCCACCAGATGATGGTAAGGAGTACCCCGATCCCCATAATCAGCGACGGCGCGCCCATGCCGTAGCGGGGCAACATCAGATATTTCCGAATGATGTACGCGTGATATCCCGCGTAAGAGCCGAGCCACGCGGTCAGCGCGAGATAGAACCGCTTGGGGGCGTTCAGCACCACCAGGATCACCAGCATGTCCGAAAGGTAGAAATACCGGTCGTGCATATACGGAAGCATATACGGAATCCCCAGACACAGCACAAACGCCGTGAACACCAGCGCGTTGTCGCTCAGATGCTTACGGTTCAGCCAGGACGCCAGCCAGACGACGCCCACAAACGCGGCCGCGCAGGCGATGCCGACGTTGGCGGCGGCTGTGATCCGCTCCGGCTCGGTGACGCCGCGCTGGAGAAGCCCATAGGCCGACGAGGAGTTCAGGTTCAGGCGGGTATTGTATTCTCTGGTCTGCTGTACGTACACGCCCAGCGCGCGCGCAAGCGGCATCCCGGCCATCAGCGCGGGCAGTGTGACCGCCGCCGTGACCGCCGGGAACACCAGCGCGTGCCGCACCTTCACCTTCTTGGCCATCAGCAGGACCACATAAATGGGCAGGAAGAAGATCGCCTGCAATTTGAACGCGAACGCCAGCGCGGCCATCGCCACACTCAGGTTGGGCCGCCCTTCCAGCGCGGTCAGCAGAGCGACCATGCACAGCGCCCCGTACAGCGAGTCGCACTGGCCCCACCACCCGCTGTTCAGCCAGAACATCGGCAAAAACCAGAACGCCGCCAGCGCGGTCAGGTCCATGGCCACACGCCGCTTTTCCGGGGCCGCCCGGAACGCCAGACGCGCCCCGGTCACGGTCAGCGCGACGTCCCCCGCGACGCTCAGCAGCTTGATCATCGCCAAGTCTCCGACCGGCAGCTTGGAAATCAAGTACAGATAATAGAGGTACAGCACATTGTAATTGGCCCGATTCTCCACAAAACCGCTCAGCCCCTCGTCGCGGAACTGCTGGACCCACCGCATCAGAAACCACTCGTAGTCCTCGCTCACGCCCGGCAATAGGTACACCCGGACCGCCATACCGGCCAGCAGGAGGCCCGCGGCGATCAGCGCCGGTTTCCAGCTTAGTTTCAACAGCTTTAGGGCGAAATACCACGCGCCCAGCAGCAGCGAGATGTACAGCGGCAGAGCTTCCTCGATTCCGCTTTCCGTCGGCTCAAAGGCAACGGCCCGCACGATGAACGCGACCCCAAAGCACGCCGCCGCGACGGCGATGATCTGTCCCAGATTCTTTGTGGACTCCAGCGCCGGGGCAGGTTTGAGTTTGACAGTTTCTTGGCTCAATGCGACCACCCTCCTAATTTATATGCCGGAAAAGAGATGTATTACGATGCAAGACACGATGCAAGACATGAATTTGAAAAACTACATGGAGGATATTGTGATCAACACGATAGACTCCGTGCTGCGCCAAACGGGCTGCTGTACGTGCGACGTCTGCCGGATGGACATTATCGCCATCGCGCTGAACAACCTGACCCCGCACTATGTCGTCACGCAAAAGGGCGAGATTTACGCGCGGGCGGGGGAGCTTGCGCTCCAGTTCAAGGCGGACGTCTTCGCGGCCATCGCCAAAGGAGTGCAGATCGTGCAGTCGCGCCCCCGGCATGGGTAGCTATTGCACCGTCACTGTGAAGGCAGCCTGCTTCTTGGGTTGGTCCACGGACCGCACGATCACGCGCGCGCGCCCCGGCGATACGCCCCCGATCACGCAAACCCCGCCGATCATGCGCGCGGTGGCGATCGAGGGGTCCTCGGACCAAACCGTGACGCGCCGCTGAGACGCGTCCACCGGCTTGTATAAGAGCCGTTCGCCGGTCGTCTCCCCGACGCCCAGCTTCGCGGTCCGGCGCGTAAAATCCAAGCCGCTCAGCGGCTTTACCACATGCACCACCCGTTCGTCCTTCGCGGCGGACTCGTCATACGGCGCGGCGCGCGCCGTCACCTGAATACGGCCCGGACGGACGGCGGTCAGCCGTCCGTTTTCCGTCACGGAAGCGATTGGGCTTTTTTCGCTGTGCGGAATGGAATTTCCGCCCGCGTCGGCGATTTCATAGCGAAGCTCCTTGTTGTTGTTGCCCGCGTTGACCCGCGCTTTGAGGTTCAGCGTTTTGCCGGGCTTTACCGCCGGGTTGTCTGTCCCTTCGCCCGGCATCGTCACCTGCGCGGGGTACAGCACCACGCGGACCGTGATCGTCACACGCTTGTCCCCGTTGTAGTTCAGCGCTGTGATTTTCGTCGAGCCGGGCCACAGCGCGGTCACGGCGACGCTCGCGCGCAGCGGCGTGCCGCTCTCCTCGCGCAAAGACACAACGCCGTCGCGCTTGGCGGTCCATTGAAACGCCAGCAGGGTGGCCGCGCTGCCCTCGCGCCGGTCGGCGGTCAGCAGAACGCTGTCGGCCCGGGACGGGTCCAGCGGGTCGATGCACAAGGTAATGGTCTTGGCCGACGGCGCGCCGCCCGCTAACATCCGCAAGCGCGGCGTACCGATCACGGCCTCCAGTGCGAAGGACTGCTCCCAGATCACCACCACGACCGGTTCCCCGATCTCGTCCGTGCCGTAATCTTCTTCCTGCCAAGCGCGCAGAACCGCCCCGCCGACCGCGCGGGCGGTCAGTTTCAGCTTGCTGCCTCTGGGCTCCGCCGCCTCAAAGGACGCGTTGGCCATCGGGGCGCGCTCCGGCGCGTCCTGAAAGGCCCAGTGGATTTCCCGGTCTGTGTACGCGCCGGTCAGCGTGACCGTATACGAGCCGCCGACCTGCACCACGCGCGCGGGCTTGTCGGTGACGGTGACGACGCACTCCGCCGTGTACCCCTCCCGCGTGATGACGGTGATGATCGCCTCGCCCAGTCCCGCCGCGTACAGAATGCCCCCCGCCGCGTCCACTCCGACCGCCGCGCCGTTGGAGGACACATAGGAGAAATCCTGATAGGTCGCGTCCGCGGGCCGCGCCCGCCCGGTCATGGTATAGGACGTGCCCAGCGCAAGCGTGAGCGTCTTTTTCGGCAGGGTCACGCCGACAAGCGGGACCTCTGAAATCTTGACCTCGCAAAGCTCGCTGCGCACCCGGCCGTCCTCGCTGGCGGCGTAGACATAGCACGTGCCGGGCTGGATGGGCTGTACTTTTCCTTTTTCGTCCACCGTGGCGATCGGCCCGCCCTCCTGATAGGGCTGTTTGGGGTCAAACTCCAGCGGGTACGGCGTATAGTCCGCGTCCCGCGCCACATGCCAGGTCAGGCTCACCGTGGCGTCCGACGGCTCGTATTTCGCGCCGATGACCCGCGACTGGTTGGTTTTCATCTCCACTGTCTCGCTGTCCAGCATGATCCGCTGGATTTCAATATGCCGGACGTCGACCAGCAGCGTGGCCGTCAGCTGTGTGCCGTCAGTCTTGGTCACCACGCACCGGACGCTGGAGCGGCCCAGCACGCGCGCGGTAAACCGGCCCGTGCGGATATCCAACTCGTCCCGGTCCTCGCTGGCGGGTCTGGCGGTCGCCCCGCTGTCGCCGATGCGGTGTGTGCCCAGCGAGTAAAAGCTGTTTTCCGATGCGTCGCCGTCCCCGAAGAACCACTCGATCGTCTCCGCGTCACCGGCGCTGGACGGTTCGTATTCCGGCCCCAATAGATTCGTTTGCCCCAGGGCCGCGCGCAGCAGCGGCACGCTGACGCCGCCTGCCCGCTCCGTGGCGTTGCCTTTCAGGCTGATGCTTTTCAGCGGGATGTCCGCGCCGGTTTGGACATGCGCTTTCAGGCACACCGCCGCGCGGTTGCCCGAATACGCGTCGACCCACGCCGCGCCGTCGCCGGAGAGGTAGCACCGCCCCGCCGCCGCCCGCGCGTCCAGCGACGCGCCCTGCAGCGGAACCGGCGACGTCTCATACGGCGTTTCGGCCCGGACCGCCGCCACAAACTGCCCGCCCTGCTTGCCAACCGGCCAAAGCTCGGACAGCTCGGCGGTGTAGTAGCCCGGCATCTCCGCCGTCCCGCTGATGACCGGGTCTGTTTTCACGGCGGCTTTCAGCGCGTCCTCCACGGTCCCGCCGGACGGCACGCGCGCCAGATAGATATCGTAGCGCGTGTCCTCGCCCAAAGCAAAGAACGTGACCGCCGACAGCCCCTCCGACTCCGATCCGGCGGTAAACACACTGGCAAAGTACGCCGACCGCGCGGAAAATCCGGCTGTGCCGGTCAGCCCAAACGGGTCGTACTCATAGGTTTTGTCAAACCGCTTGCGCGTCAGGCCCTGCACGGTGTACGCCGCGCTCAGCGCCGTGTCGTAGGTCACATAGTACACCCCGCCGCGCCCGCCGTCGTACGCGCTGTCCACCACGCGGAACGCGCCCTGTCCGCTCACGCCGTCCACGGTGTAGGTATAATTGTCGTCCCATCCGGTCAGCGCGACGCTGTGATCCGCGGTGTTATACCCGGTATAACGGTACACCGTTTCCCTTCCGTCTCCCGTGTAATAAAACGACGCGGCCACCGCGCCGCAGGTATAAATATGCTCTTTCAGGCGCGTCAAGTACAGCGCGCGCGCCGTGCTGCCCGCGTCGCTTGGAAGGTCCGGGATATAGATCACGCCGGTGGCGCGCAGCTCCGGCTCCAGCCGCTGGGTGTCGCCGAGCGGCCTTGGGGCCTCCGCCGTGCCGGACGCGCCAATACCGGGGCTGTACGGGTCCAGGCTGGTATACACCGGCCCGCCCATCACGCCGCGCATCAGATACGCCGCCGCCTGCGACCGGTTCCCGGCCGCCGTGTACGCGCGCGGGAAGCCGTAGGTGTTGGCCGAGTCCGAGGACAGCGCGTAGCGCATATGGTTGGCCGAAAACGAGGAGGCGTACGAGCCCCGCGCGGCCTCTTCCAGCACGGTACACGCCGCAAACGCCCACGCCGTATGATCCGCGCCCTGCCCCGACACGCTCGGCGCGGTCTGATGCGCCGCCGGCAAGCTCAGCCCCCGCGACCCCGATCCGCGCTGCGTGAAGCGCACCGCCTCCGCCGAGGTATCCGGCACGTCGAGAGCCAACGCGGCGGGAACGGCGCGGGGTACGAGCAATCCGGAAAAGAGCGCAATCATCAAACCGGCGGCCAGTACGCGCCGGTTGAGGGGAGAGGGGAGAGGGGAGAGAGGATAGTTATGTTTGTTTATGAACCTTCCCATTTACAACGCTCCTAACTATCCATTATCAACTGTCAACTGTCAACTGTCAATTTTCCCAGTTGTGCCAAATGTTTTGTACGTCGTCGTCGTCGTCCATCACGTCCAATAACCGCTGCATCCGTTTTTGGTCTTCCTCGTCGGCAATGGCGGCGTAGTTGTCCGGCACCTGTCCCACGTCGGCCTCCAGGAAGGTATAGCCCTTGGCTTCCAGAGCCTCGCGCACCGCGGAGAACGTGTCCGGCTCCGTGTGGATTTCAAAGACCTCGTCCTCGGCCAGAAAGTCCGACGCCCCGGCCTCCAGCGCGGCTTCCAGCAGCGCGTCCTCCGCGGCGCCCTCGCGCTCCACGACGATCACGCCCTTGGGCTGGAACGACCATGAAACGCATCCTGTCGCGCCGAGATTGCCGCCGTACTTGTCAAAGATATGCCGCACATTGGCCGCCGTGCGCGCCCGGTTGTCGGTCATCGCCTCCACGATCACGGCCACACCGGACGGGCCGTAGCCCTCGTATCGGACCGTTTCATAGCTGGCCCCGCCGCCGCTGCCCGCCGCCTTTTCAATAACGCGCTTGATGTTGTCGGACGGCACGTTGCCCGCGCGCGCCTTAGCGATCACGTCCTTGAGGCGCGGGTTGGCCGCCGGGTCCGGGCCGCCCTCCCGCACGCAGACAATGATCTCGCGCGACAGCTTGGTGAACAGCTTGGCCCGCTGCGCGTCGGTTTTTTCCTTCTTATGCAGGATATTCTTCCACTTAGAATGCCCGGCCATACGAATTCCCCTTCAACTTATAGTGTTTCAAACCCCATCACCCACTCGATGATCTCCGGCAGGCACTGGTCCCAATACTGCCATGTGTGCTTCTCGCCGGGATGCTCGCGCCATGTGACAGTGTGACCCAGTTGGGTCAGGTAGTCCGCCAGATTTTGGTTGGACTGGTATACAAAATCGTCTGTCCCGCAGCACATGTAGAGGTCCGGCTTCGGTCCCTCAAGGGACTGCGCCGCCAGGGCCATTTTGAATATATCGTCCTCCGGGCGGATCGTCTCACCGAACACGCGACGGATCAGCGCGACCAATTCTTCGTTTTCCGCTTGTTTGGGCAGCTCCTTGGCCAGCATCGCGCTCATCGGCGCGGCGCTCATGGCCGCCACGGCCCGAAACCGCTCGGGACGCCGAAAGCCCAGTTTCAGCGCGCCGTAGCCGCCGAACGACATGCCCGCCGCGAACGTCGTCTCCCGGCACGGGGCGACGCCCAGCAGGCTCTCCATCAGCTCCGGCAGTTCCTCGCTGACAAATGTCCAATAGCGCGGCCCGCCGCCGGACATGTCCGTCCAGAAGCCGCGCATGGTGCTGGGCATAATGACCGCGACGTTTTGCTCGTCTAGGTACCGCTCCAGCGACGTCCGCCGCTGAAAGCCCGTGTGGTCGTCGCCCATGCCGTGCAGCAGATACAGCGTTCTGCGCGGCCCTTCGAGAGGCTTTTGCCACGGGTGCCATTGCGGCAGCAGCACGTTGATCGCCACCTGATGGACAAGGGCTTTTGAATAACAATGCAGTTCCAGAAAGGCCATGGTGCTCCTCCAGTGCGGGTTGATGGATTTTGTCCATTATACCATGCCGGAGCGTCGTTATCAAGCATAGGCGCAGGGTTTCGTTGACAGAAACAGGGTCCGTATGATATACTGCGGGCATAAGGTGGTGCTGGCTATGGAAGAAATGCGTCCCAACCAACGTTACACATATGCCGATTACGCAAGCTGGGACACGGATGAACGGTATGAGCTGATTGACGGCGTGCCGTATATGATGGCCTCTCCAAATGAAATACATCAGACGATCAGCGGTGATTTGCACGGTCAATTGTGGCAGCTTTTACGCGGAAAACCGTGCAAGGTTTTTCACGCTCCTTTTGATGTCTGCCTTAACGTCAACGGCGATGACGACACGGTTGTACAGCCGGACCTGCTTGTGGTTTGCGACCCCTCTAAGCTGGATGGGAAGCGTTGCAATGGCGCGCCGGATTTGGTGATCGA
>Ga0082212_10010696_pt1 | contig 11718 bp, 6 predicted proteins | sample TergutNt197P3_FD_71548 | JGI IMG/M metagenome (GOLD analysis project Ga0082212, IMG submission 71548) | Neocapritermes taracua P3 segment gut microbial communities from Petit-Saut dam, French Guiana - Nt197 P3 | ecosystem: Host-associated > Arthropoda: Insects > Digestive system > Gut ... | reverse complement strand
ACAAGGGTATCAAGCCGGATTTGAAATATAAAGTGCTTGTTCCTGATAGAAAGCACTCAGATCACATATCAATGTTCAGAGAATCGCCACTAGAATTGTTGGAAGAAGTGATTCAAGGCCATTTAAGACATTCGCGTCCATATTACGATGCCCCCAATGAAAGAGAAATCCCTTTGGAAAAAACGGGGCAGAGTTATGCAATACATCAACACTTTTATCTTGGGTCAAACCATTTCAACATGAATACTTTGATACAAAATACGGAGGAGATTCATTTGACAGACTTTAATAATCCAATCACAAACACCAATGTAAGTGGTACGGGAAACGCAACCGCAGTTCAATCCAGTAAGGTTAAGCAGACAACTAATGTCAATATCAGATCATTGCCGGAATCAGTGACCGACAATCAATTTTCCCGAATCCTGGAAGCACTTGAGGAGTTGCTGAAGTCCGATCAACGAAAAAAGATGACCGTCGAGGAATTTGAGTCCCTGCAAACCGTGGTTGCCGAAGCAGTGAAATCAGGCCACAAAACAGGTGAGCCGAGGCTTCGCAGTTTTTTGAACAAAGCATTATCCACGGGAGGAAGTTTGGCATCCATCATTTCTTTGGCTCTGGGATTGACTTGAGAGATGGTCGTAACCGCTTACTGTGTGCGCGGCTCTGATTGTCCGTTCCGTTACCGGCTCATTTTCCCTATTCCCTAATCACAAGGACACACCCATGCAATATCGCAACATCGGCACGACGGACATCAAGGCATCGGTCATCGGTTTCGGCACATTTCCGCTCGGCGGCTGGCTCTGGGGCGGCGTCGATGAATCGGAGGCTGTTTCGACCATTCAAAAAGCCATCGACGCCGGCATCAATCTCATCGACACCGCGCCGCTTTACGGGAACGGCAGGGCGGAGACTCTCGTCGGCAAGGCCATTGCGGGTCGTCGCGACCAGGTCGTGCTGGCAACGAAATGCGGTTCCCTCTGGTCTACTGAAGATTGGCCGGAAGGACAGGGGCAGCTTTTCTTTTACACCGACGGCGAACTGCCGAGTTTCACAGGCGGCAAATATCGCATTTACAATTATCTGCGGCCCGAGTCGATTGTTCGTGAAGTCGAGGAAAGCCTCCGGCGACTGAAAACCGATTGCATCGACTTGTTGCAAACCCACCAGCAGGATGCAACAACACCGATTGAAGACACCATGGCCGCGCTCGAAAAACTGCGAGACCAGGGTAAAATCCGCGCCATCGGCTGCTCGAACGTTTCCCGCGATCAATTGCGGCAATACTGCGACGCCGGAACGCTCGCCTCGACGCAGGAGTATTACTCCTATCTCAACCGCACGGTCGAGCAAAACGGCGTGTTGGACGCTTGCGCCGAAAAGAAAATCAGCTTTCTCGCCTACACGTCGCTTGAACAAGGGCTGTTGACCGGCACCTTGGACCCGAATGCACGATTCGGCGAAAAGGATTTTCGCAATTATGCGCCCAGTTTTGCTCCCGAGCGGATTGAGAAAATCAACGCCGCTCTTGCACGACTGCAGCCGATTCGCGAACAACACGGGCTGACCGTCAGCCAGTTGATGCTTGTCTGGGTTCTTTCGCGTTATGAGCGTATGCACGTGCTTTGCGGAATGCGCAAAGCGAATCGGATTGATGAAAACGTTCGCGCCGGCGAAGTACGGCTCACTGCGGAAGAGATGGAAACGATGCAATCGCTGTTCGACCCGGCAACGGTCGGCTAAACAGAGGGCTGGTGGCAGGGGCTGGGGGCAGGGAACAGAGGATAGGGAATAGGGGATAGGGAGCAGTCTGTTCCCTCGCAACTCGCAGGCTCAAAATAAACTGCAACCAAATATAGACAGTCAATGAAAATGCTGTATAGTTATCATCATGCTCGGCATGAGAAACTGCGTTATGTGTTGCGCACCGGTGTCGTGTCATGGCTTTACTATACTTAAAACGGTAACAAATTGGCGGTTTTTCCTTAGCAAAAATGTACAATTTCCACCCGTTTACGGTATAAAAACGGAGTTTCTGACAATGGCAAAAAAGATCATTTTGGATGTTGATCCCGGAATCGATGACGCCATGGTTCTGTGCCTGGCCTTGTTTGATCCTGCGGTCGAGGTGATTGCGGTGACGTCGACGGGCGGAAACGTCACGCCGCAAGTCGCTTCCCGCAATTTGCACGCGATTATCGAGTATCTTGACCCGCGCCGACTGCCGCGAATCGGTTTTGGGACGGAGCCTGACGACGGTTTGCCGGTCGATGGCCGTTATGTTCACGGAATCGACGGTCTTGGGGGGACAGACCTGCCTTGTGCCGTCCATTTGTCGCAACACCCTGCGGAGAAAGTGATTTGCGATGCCATTCGTTCCGCCCCCGACGAGGTGACCGTTATCACTCTCGCCCCGCTGACCAATCTGGCGCGTGCCTTTCAGCGCGACCCGGAATTGCCGCAACTCGTTGACCGCGTTATGATTATGGGTGGTAACTTCGATGTGGCCGGCAACATCACCCCGTCTGCGGAGTTTAATATGTTCTGCGACCCGATTGCGGCAAGGCAGGTGTTTCAATCGCCTTGCACCAAAACCCTGGTGCCTCTGGACGTCACCAACAGAATTACCTTGACGTTGGGACATTTGGACCAACTTCCGCCGGAATCAACGAAAATCGGTCGTTTTTTGCGCAGTATTCTGAAACCGGCATTTCGTGCCTACCGCCAGCGTTTCGGCCTTGAGGGGATACATATTCACGACATGATAACTTACATGGCGGCGATTCATCCCGATCTCTTTACGACTAAAGAAGTTGCGGGAAACGTTGAAACAATCGGCGATCTGACCCGGGGTATGACGGTTTTTGATCGCCGCCGCGTCCCGGAATGGCAATCGAACATGGAAGTTGCCTATTTTATTGAGAAAGAGGAAGTCATCAGGCGAACAATCGAAGGATTACATTATGCCGCCGGATGCGAATAATTGGCGTTGTGCAAACAATTGGCGTTGTGCAAACAATTGGCGTTGTACAAACAATTGGCGTTGTACGGTAGTAATGAAGCCGAAAAAATATTTAGGAAAGATCACATTATGACAAAGCTCCTCATGCAATCCGCTCGGGCATATCTCGTCTTTTTGGCATATTTGGCAATCGTAGTCCTGTTCCTTCTTTTGATTCCGGTACGGACGATGGCCGACGAAACGGCGAAAGACGACGAAAAATGGACGCCGCTGTTCGACGGCAAGACGCTCGACGGCTGGTCGGTATCCAAACTGGATGCGGACAAGACGGTCGAAATCAGGGACGGCTACATCGTCGTCGGGGGGGACGACCTCGCGTCGGGTATTAAATACGACAAACCGGACAAGGAGTTTCCCACGTCGAACTACGAAATCATGTACCAGGCCAAACGGGCCAAGGGTTACGACTTTTTTGGAACGATCACCTTCCCGGTCAAGGAATCGCATTGCAGCTTCGTCGCCGGCGGCTGGAGCGGCTCGGTCATCGGGCTGTCGTCGATCAACGGTTACGACGCTTCGGAAAACGAGACGACCGCATTTTACGTGTTCAAAGACAAGCAATGGTACCAATTTCGCGTGCGCGTCAGCGATGATCGCATCACCGTTTGGTGCTACCCGGTTGGCGAAGACGGGAAAATGATCGAACCCGACAAAGACGATTCCAAAGCCGCCGCTGTTCCGCCGGAATCCGAAAGACCGAAGGTCAATCTCGTTCTCAAGGACAAAAGATTGACAACCCGGCTGGAAGTCACGTTTTTCAAGCCGCTGGGCATTTCGACCTGGAACACCGTCGGACACATCCGTGACATCAAGTATCGCGAGCTGACGCCTGAAGAAATTGAGGAAATCAAGCAACTGCCCGATGATTCCCAGTGGGACTGAAAGGGACTGTTAAAATCAGTGAATCAACTTTTCTACGGTGACAATCTGGTCGTCATGCAAAAGCAGATCGACGATGAGACGGTCGATCTTTGCTATATTGATCCGCCTTTTCACAGCAGGCGGACTTACCACCGGGTTTACAACGACGGGAAAGATGAGATTGGCCAAACGCAGGCTTTTGTCGATACCTGGGTCTGGGGGCAATCGGCGGAAATTCAACGGGAACTTTTGCGTTCCGATCAACAGGATTCCCGGCGATTGGCTGACACGATAGACGGTTTAGAAAAAATTCTCGGCAAAGGAGGAATGCTTGCCTATCTCGTCAACATGGCGATTCGTTTTGCGGAAATTTGGCGAGTCTTGAAACCGACCGGCGGTTTTTACCTTCATTGTGATTCGACGGCCTCGCATTATTTGAAAATGATTTTAGACGCCGTGTTTTGTGACCGCGGCGGAAAATTTAACAACGAGATTATCTGGCGAAGGCATTACAGTCACAACGACGGAAAAAAACTCGGTTGCATCCATGACACGATTTTCTACTACACGAAATCAAGGAATTACACCTATCATCGGCAGTTTATCGAGTATGACGCGGCGTATATTGCGAAACACTATCACCTGACGGATGAAAACGGCCGGCCGTTTCGTTCAGTTTCCATGAATGGGGCCGGACAGGGGGAAGCCAGATATTTCGGGGAAAAACGACTTGCTCCGCCGACGGGACGGCACTGGATATGGGCGCAGGACCGAATCAACAAAGCCCTTGAGGAAGGCATCATTTATTTTACGCCCAACGGCGTTCCCCGGTATAAGCAATACCTTGACGCCATGCGAGGCGTGACCGTTCAGGATACATGGACGGATTTTTACGGTTTGTCCTCACACGATAAGGAACGGCTCGGTTACGCAACGCAAAAGCCGCTTGCCCTGTTGGAACGCATTATCAAATTGTCCTCCAACGAAGGCGACCTGGTTTTGGACGCCTTTTGCGGTTGCGGGACAACGCTTGACGCCGCGTATTCGCTCGGACGCCGGTGGATCGGCATCGACGTCACGTACAATGCCATCTCGCTGATCTTGAAACGCCTGAAAGCTCGCTTCGGCAACGACGTCATGCAGCAGATTCAATTGACGGGCATCCCGCGCGACCTCGAAGCGGCATCGGCATTGGCACACAAGCAAGATGATCGACTGCGGAAGGAATTCGAGAAATGGGTCATCCTCACCTACACGGACAACCACGCGAAGATCAACGACATGAAAGGCTCGGATCGCGGCATGGATGGAATCGCCTCCGTTCCTGCCGGTAAGGTGGTTTTGTCGGTGAAGTCGGGCAATGTTTCGGTAACAGACGTTCGGGATTTGCGCGGCGTGATGGCTCGCGAAGTTGCGGCGGCAGGCGTGTTGTTGACCTTGAAAGTGCCGTCCCAGCCGATGCGGAAAGAAGCGGCGAAATGGGGGAGTATTGCCGACCCAACCGGCTCGCATGAGCCAAACAAGGTGCAAAAATTGCAGATCGTGACGATTCAGGAATTACTCGACGGCGCACGAATGAATTTGCCACCCTTATAATACCTCTGCAATTTCTCATACTTGCCGACCAACGCCTGAACGCTTGGCATTTTATACAACATTCCTTATTATTTGAAACGAGACATACTCCACTGGCAAAAACAGAGAAAACCTATACACTAGGTCTATTGGCAATGTCTTTTGGGGTGTAGTATTATTTTTTATTATTTTATAATATTGTACGGAATTTGAGCAATATTGTATCCGATTCCGTTGCTATAGAGGAACTTAGGAAAAAAACATGCCTTCAATTCCCATGACTGACGAAATGCGAGCAAAATTCAAGGAAATGTTGGGCTATCTTTCCTTTTCAGCTGGTACTCGTGATTCCACGTTTTTGCGTTCGTTTAACGAAGTGTTTGCCTGGTTGTCTGAAAAACAGCTAAAACAGACTTGGCAATTATTGTATAAAATTCTCAAGCAGGAACTTGCCTCCCTTCGCAAAGAGTCGGATGCGTTTCGTTCGTCCGACCAGGCGAGCAGAGCAATGAAGCTGGTGTTTGAAAAGTTGTTGCCGGCCTATCGCGATTTTCATGCCGACACGCTTTTTCATCAGTCGGATGATTTTTTGTTTTCGCCGTTTTTCCTGGGACGCTGTTTTGAAGTGTTGCTCTCGCAGGACCAACCGTGGGACGACGAGGCAACGCTCATCGCACAAGTGATTCGCCAGTTGAACGACTACATCGGCTACCGTCCCGTTCCGATTCTCGAAGGTCGTGAAAAAAATGAAGCGAACCCTCACGAATGGGTCGCGCCCATCCCGCTCTATCTCGAAGGCGTCGGGGTTGCCACAGGGCCGTACCATGCCGTGGTCGAAAAGGCACTCGAAATATTGCGTAACACCGACCCGGCCATTTTGCGCGACGCCTGTTTCGACCCGGACAAGTTACTGGCTCTTGTTCTTGATCCGCGGGCTTATGATTTCGACCACCCGGTCAATCGTCGTCCGAATTATCATTTCGGAACATGGGACCCGCATACAATCGACAACAGCGGCTATTACCGGCGTTTCGTCGTTCACCAAGTGACACTCGAAGGCATGTTGTATCGTCTCGAATCGGCTTACACAGGCGAGTCGGAGGTTTCCGATGTTCCTTACGACGAACTGCTGTTTGAGACCGGTGCCGTATTGGCGGGAACGATGCTCATGGGGGCGGGCATCAGCGGCGACCACACGCACACCTACGATTCGAACACGTCCCTTACGACGCTCATGCCGCATATTGCGGGCTATCGTGACCGATTTTATGAGTTTTTGATCGCACAGGTGAATAAAAAATTGCGTCCGCGTCTCGAAGCGGAAATGGCACGGTTGCATCAACCGTTCGGCGGGGCACGGCAAGGTCTCAACAAGCAACTGGCCAAGCGACGAGCCGATCAATTGCAACGGTTTCACCTGGCCCGGACGCTTGCCCGGATGGGATATTATGACGCGGCCAAACGTCAGGCGGAAATCATTTCGGTTGTTTCGGCGCGGTTGCTATGTCAAATCGACTGTCTCATCACGCAGGGGCACAAATGCGCCGACCACGATCAACTCGAAGAGGCGGCCACGGTGCTTCCGGAAATCGAAGCGATCATCCGTCGCGGCATTGCTTGTGGGGCGGTTGTTGATCCCTGGACAATTATCGGATTTGGAGCGCAGTACAGTCTGTTTCCGGCGATTGACAATACGGTGCATGACCATCGCGTCGATGATCTGATCAATTTGCTCAATGATATTTTCGACTTGTACAGCCGATTGCAAAAGGAAGCGGCGGCAGTGGGAAATGGTGATTTGCAGTCGCACCTGTCGGACAAGATGAGCGATTTGGCCGGATGGTGGGACCAATTCGGCAGCACCGAGGTTTCGAGCGTCGAAGGCTTTTCCGGTCATGCCGTGTGGGCTTCGGCGGCGATGGTTGCTACGGCATTGGCCGCGTGGAACAAGGCCGGAACCGCAGCAGGCGATATCTCGTTCTGGAGTCGGCACGTCGAGCGTTTTGAATCGCCAAAAGCCTTTGTGCTGCTCGGTGAAGCACTGCTCGACCAGCGCGACCTGGTGGCAACGATGGCACTGATGATGCATTGGTTGAGCCAATCGGAGGACATCCCGTTGACCGAGGGCGATTTCTCATTTCATGCGCTGATCATCCGTTGGATCGAGTTGGTCTGGAAAGACGAACCGGATCGCGATGACGAACATGACAAGCCGCTCGGTCGGAAGCGTTTTGCGCCTGTACCGGAAGATAAACGCTGGGAACTGACGATCAAGCTGTTTGATTACCTCGAAGCGAACGCCGATAAATACTGGCATGTCCCGCAACTGGAACTTGATGACCTGGAAGTGTTGTTTGACGACGATGGTGAAAATATCTTTGAGGAATTGCAGAAACTCGATGAATACGGCGAGTATGACGACGGCTTTGACACGGGAGATTTCGATGCGATGGAGCGTGAAATCGAACGGCAAATCGAAGAGAGCATCGTCGAAGAAGATGAAAACGACTTGTTCAGTGCTGCTTATGAGAATGTGACTTATCACGACACCACCGACGACGGCATCGACGATGAACTTGCCGAAGGGGGAGCATCGCCGTTCAAAGACGATGACGATTTCGGCATTACCAAAGAGTCGGAACGGATCAGCGAGCGACTGGCTTTTATCCTGTCACTGTCGAAGCTCTGGCGTTACGCGGCGTCAAAATATCCGAAACTCGCCGAAGCGTGCAAAAATAGCGAAAACCAGGAAGCCGCCTCTGCGATGCAGAAACGTCTCAAAGTCGTCAATGAGCGGTTGCACGATTGGCTCAAACAGGCGGACAAGACCTGGTCGGACATGCAAAAACTGCTGACCCAGGTGATGGCCTACGAAGTGCCGGAACCGAAAGGAACACAGGATTCGCTGATGGAATACGACCGGCATCGCGGCACAAAGGAGATACTGATCGACCGCATCGTCTGGACGACGGTGGAACTGACCGACGCGTTTTATACGATGAGTGCGGTGACAGGCAACAAGGAATACGTCGGGCGGCTGAATCACTGTCAACAGAAAACCCTGCCGGTGTTTTCCGCGTTTTATCGCTCGGACACGAAGTCGGTCAAAAAGCTGTGGCCGAAAATGCTGGACGCTTTGAAGCCGGAAACGCTGCTCTATGTCCCGACGGCGCGAGGCGGTGACGCCCGCGCGATCGTAGCGGTGCGGTTCCTGCAACAGATGATTATCCGGCTGTTCGAGTACGCCCCGCGGTTGGGATTAATTACCGAAACCGTGCAACTGCTCAAAACGGTCGAACAGATGGAACAGTTGCACCCCTTGCGTCAGGGGGCGATTACCGAATACGACCGTCTTTTTGAAAAAGCGACCCGTTGTATTGCCGCATGTATTGCCGAATCCTCAAAACGCTGGCGCGTCAAGGACGGCAATGATGATTTTCCGACGACAAGCCATGCGTTGGTCGAATATATCGAACGAATCATCGAAGTGTTGCTTTCCGGATGGCTCTCGCACAGCCGGCAGATTCGCATTTCGACGGTCGAGGCTATCGCCGAACGACAAGTTTGGGACGAGATGAAGCGGTTCATTCAAAAATACGGGCATGACATTTTCACCCAGCATTTTATGGGGTTCGGGCATCTGCGAGCCGTGCTGCACCAGGGAACGGCCAATTATCTTACGTCGCTTATCCGCATTTATGAGGACGAAGGCGAACTGGAAACGGCCCAGACGCTGGTCGAAGACCTGATCGACGGTCGCATCACGATGGAAGACGCGGTGTTCAATATTGAAATCATCTTCGAGGCCATTGCCGAGAACTACACGGAGTATATCGACTACAACAGCACGACAATCCACTCGGACAAGGGCGAAAAGCTGTACATGTTGCTCGACATGTTGCGGGTGCTGACCGGCTACGAGCGGATTTCGTGGAACCTGAAACCCGTGTATTGGGTGCATGACGAGATGATTCGCGCCGGTCGTCACGAAGCCGCCGAGCTATGGGAGCGTGCCGTGGCCAAGCGGAGTGTTCAGGCTGCCGAAGAACACCTGCGGCATTACCGCAAGCTCAGCGAAAAATACGGCATGTGGTTGCCCAGCGTGCATGAGCGACTCAACGAACGTTTCATCCGTCCGCTGCAAATCGCCCGCATGTGTGGGCTGGTTCCCGAAGCGGTACGGGAAGCCCGTGACGAGGCCAAACATACGGCATTCGACGAACTTGAGGAACAGATCGAACTGTTTGCCAAGGAACCGATGGGCGTCGGCTACGAAGTACCCGAATGGCTCTCGGCCTTGCAGGACGAGGTCATGGCAACGCATATTGACATAGAAGATGCGGAAGTTGATGAATCGAAAAAAGACGATGCTTACAACCTGCCGCCGACCATACCGCAAATCCGGCTTTCTCGCAGCGAACTCGACCGACAAATCAGCCTCTGTATGAAGAACTCGGGTATCGCGTAAAACCGGTGCGTCTGTTTATGATCAATGTGCGTTTGGTTCATGGAGACATCATTTATTTTTGCCGCACAAAGACTTGATCAGATCGACTTCTTCCTGCAAATAGGGCGTGCCGTTTTTGCGGAGAAGATCGTGAAACCACAAAGGCGGTTCTTCCACATCAGGCAAAGGTTTGCCCCACGCGAAAATCGTATTGGTTTTCCCCGCGACGAGTCCCCAATTGATTGCTCCGATATTCCCGGCTTTCAGCATGGGCATGATTTCCGGAATCGTGCCGTTGGGACGGAGCATATACTCAGTGCAAATCATCGGACGACCATGTTGTTTCAGGGATTCCACGAGTTCCCGGTGGTTGGCCAAATCGGAATAATTGTGGTAGGTAACGACATCCGAGTTTTCCAACTGGACTTTGTTCAGGTTCGTCAATCCGGTACTCCAAACCCCGACCGACAGTGGTTGCGAAGGGTTGACCGCCCTTGCCCAATCAAACGCTTTTTTCAACAAGTCAAGACTTCGATCACCGTAGCCGCTGTTGCCCGGTTCGTTGTATAAATCCCACAAGACAATGCGAGAATCGTCTTTGAAAGTCTTGAGTACATCCTTCATGTAGGCTTCGAGTAAGGAAATCAACTCGGGTTTCTCGAACAGCAAATCGCCCGGGTCGCGTACCCAGCCGGAATTGTGAACTCCCGGTTTGGGGTCAGGTTGCTTGCCGACCGAAAAGGTTGGGTTCCAGCAATCATCAAAAAAAACGAAAATCGTGGCGATTCCGTGTTTGTCGGCAATGTCCAGGTATTGCCCCATGCGCTTTTTGAAACCGTCATTATCAACATCCCAGGCGGCGTGGTGCAGATACACCCGCATACAGTTCATACCAATGTCGGCTGCCCAGCCCAGTTCGCGGTCAATTGTCACAGAGTCGAATGTTTCCGCCTGCCACATTTCCAATTGGTTGACGGCGGTACTTGGCTGAAAGTTGCACCCTCGAAGCCAACCCCATTGTTGATACCACTGGTTGGCTTGTTCCTTCGTCCAGGGGGCAGTATGACCTTGTTCGGGTTGGTCTGCGAAGATGGACATTACCGAAAGAATGAATACGCCGAAAAATACCGATACCTTTAATCTCATCTTTTGTTACTCCTTTTTACGGCAAGCCGGGAAGTTTTACGAAAATGACCAACGTTTCATTGAATATTAACACTTGACCTTGATGTATGCAATAAGGCATTTACTTGAAAATGACAGACAGAATCAAAGTCCGCCGCATAAGCAAGGAACAAATTCACTTTTTGTGATGATATCTGTGTATCCGGCGATAAATATTTTTGGCCACGGTGTTGAATTCCCATTCAAAATCTGTAAAATTGATTATTGATTCGTTTGCGTCCATCATCAACACAACAATCAGAGGTGCCCCGTGCCGGATTTTGAAAAACTCTACCAGGAACGTTTGACACGTTATTACACGGCCATGCGGAACGGCAAACCCGACCGTGTGCCGATTCGCCCTTTTGCCGCCGAAGTGACCGCCGTCCATGCCGGTATGACTTGCCAGGACGTGACGCAGGACTACAACCTCGCGTTCGAGGCGATCATACAGTGTTGCCGTGATTACGATTGGGACGCCACCGTGCCGAACATGGTGTATCTCTGGTCGGGAGTCGTGCAGTCGGCGGCGATCAAATATTACGCCTTGCCGGGAATGCAAATTCCGCCAAACACGGGATTTCAGTACATCGAGCCGCCGGAAGAAACCCCCTTCTTGCGCGACGACGAATACGACATGTTGATC
>Ga0082212_10010695_pt1 | contig 11718 bp, 11 predicted proteins | sample TergutNt197P3_FD_71548 | JGI IMG/M metagenome (GOLD analysis project Ga0082212, IMG submission 71548) | Neocapritermes taracua P3 segment gut microbial communities from Petit-Saut dam, French Guiana - Nt197 P3 | ecosystem: Host-associated > Arthropoda: Insects > Digestive system > Gut ... | reverse complement strand
AAGAAAATATTATTAGCATCAGTAGAAATAATTATGTCATTTGCAACTTTTTTTAAAAAATGATTAATTATATTTATTTTTCCTTGTCTTTCTGTAAATAAATGTATTTTCAGTGTTGGATATTCTGTTGCTAATTGCGTTAATATTTCATTGGTTCTATCATTAGAACAATCAGAACCAACCCAAAAATCAATTAATTTATTTGGATAAATACTATTAAAGACAGAACGTATTTTTTGTTCTATTACTTTTTCTTCATTATATGCTGCCATTACTATTGTAACTTTTGGTAAATCGGATATGGATATTAGTTTATATTGCAATTTTTTATTTCGTGCTAAAAATTGCAATATTTTTGGATAAAATAAATAAGTATAAAAAATACTAAATAGTCCAATCCATAATAATATTTCTAATAGTAACATATTTTAAGATTAAATAGAGTTTAATTTGTTTAAAATAGTTTTTTTTTGTGATATTTTGCTATAAATGTGTGATTTTATTCTGTTATTGCTGTTTCGTGAACATTGTTAATAGCATTTACTAATGTATGCCATGATAATGATGCACACTTTACTCTTGCAGGAAACTCACTGACTCCACAAAAAATACTCAATTTACCAAGATTTAAATTATTGTAAGATGTATTTGGATTTGAAGTTACGACATTATGAAAATCTTCAAATAATTTTTTTGCTTCTTCAATAGTTTTGTCTTTTATAAGAGTTGTCATTACTGACGCTGATGCTTTAGAAATAGCACAACCCGACCCATTAAATTTAATATCTTTAATAACTCCATTTTCTATTTCCAAAAATAACTCCATATTGTCACCGCACAATGGATTATTACCTTTTGCATAATGATTATAATGGTCTAATTTCCCAAAGTTGCGTGGATTTTTGTTATGATCTAAAATCACTTCTTGATACAATTCTGATAGTTCTTTATTTTTCATTTTTCTTACAATCTTTTAAATATTTATATTATTAGTAGACAAAAATAATTTTTTTTATGAAAATATTTTGTGTGGTTGTGAAATGATTAATTTGTTTGCGATATTATATGTTTGTTTATATCAATATTTTTAAGGTGATAAATACAACTTTTTTATACTAAATTAACAATAATTTAAAATAAAATAGGCAGTGCATTATACACTGCCATTTTTTAATCGAAATGATTTAAATGCAAAATCTATTTAAGTGTAACTTTAGCACCGGACTCTTCGATTTTCTTTTTGAGGTCGTTTGCTTCATCTTTTGAACAACCTTCTTTAACAGTTTTTGGTGCCGCTTCTACTAAATCTTTTGCTTCTTTCAAGCCAAGACCTGTGATTTCGCGGATTACTTTAATAACATTGAGTTTGCTTGCGCCGACATCTGTTAATTCAACATCAAACTCTGTTTTTTCTTCTGCTGCTTCAGCAACAGCACCACCTACAGGTCCTGCCATCATAACAGGTGCAGCAGCGGTAACACCAAATTTATCTTCCATTAACTTCTTTAACTCTGCTGCTTCAGCAAGAGTAAGATTGGAAATTTCATCGAGTAGCTTATTTATATCAGCCATTTTTAATACCTTTAAAATTATTTTAAAAAATTAGTTAAAATGCGCATTACATCTTGTAATGCAAAATGTTTTGTGATATAACATCACAATTTAATTATGCTGCTTTTTTCTTTGCAACCTCTTCAATATACGAAGCAAGGTCACGCATAACAGCATTAATAGAGCCGACAATACCTGATATAGGTGATTGTAAAGAACCAATAATTCCAGCCATAAGGTCTGCTCGTGATGGCAACGAAGCAACTAAATTTAATTGCTTACTATTGTAAAGTTGTCCTTCTATAAGAGCGACTTTTAGACCAAGTTGACCTGTTTTATCAAAGATTCTCTTAATTATCTTTGCAGGAGCAGTAGTGTCATCGCCTGCAATTATTATTGCGGTTTGACCTACTATTAACTCTTTTGGAACTTCAAGACCTTCTATTTGACTAATTGCTCTAAGAATAAGAGAATTCTTTGCAATTCGCATATTAGCATCTATTCCTATAAATTCTTTTCTTATTTCCATCATTTCTTTAACAGGAATTTTAGAAAAATCTACAAAAAAGATACCTTGTGCAGGTTTTAGTAATTCTATTAGTTCAGCAACTATTTGTTTTTTTTGTTCTATTCTAATCATTATGTTAGATATTATTTGTTTTATTTATACTTTATGTCATCAAGCAAAGGTGAAGCTACTTGATAACGAGTGCGTAATAAGAAATACAAAAATACGTTTTTTTTTTTGAAAAAACAAAATATTTTTTTTGTTTCTAATTCCTATATTTTTATTTTTTATAATAATTTCTAAAAAAAATCGTATATTTGCACATTATAAATATGAAAACGAATACGGACAATATTAATATAGAAAGAAAATATACTATACTTTTGATTGAAAACAATATGAATATGCAGCGACTTCTGAGTAACACATTTCTAAAAATTGGGATCAAAGTAACTCCTGTAAACGATGTAATTGAAGGTATTAATATATTAAAAGACAATGATTATGATTTAATTATAACAACTTTAGATAATAATTTTTTGGAATGTTTTGCTTTTTGTGAAAGAATTAGAGCAAAATATCCTATAACAGCCCTACCAATGATAGGATATAGTTCTAAAATTAATGCCCAACTACTCCATAATGCATTATCGGTAGGATATAATGATGTGTTTTCATTACCATTTGATATTATAGAATTTAATTTTAAAATAAATTTTTTATTAGAAGCAAAAAAAATGTCAGATAGAATTAAATTACAACAAAATATCATAGAAACGCGAACTCAAGTATTTAAGATGAACACCCACGATTTAAAAAACCCTTTGTCCTCTATATTTTCATTATCGGGAATTCCTATAAGTTCGTTTAACGATGTTGACGAAATAGCACAAACTATGTCTGTTATACATAATGCTTCTAAAATAATGACATCTTTAGTCAATACTAATTTAGAGTTTTTAAATCTAACAAGTGATACTATTAAATTAAATAAAGAAACTATTGATGTAGTATCATTAATAAACCAAATAGTAGAGATTAACACTCCACTGGCACAAAATAAAAATCAAAAAATTATTTTCAAATACCCAGCCATAGATTGCTCAATATTATCCGACCATAATAAACTTTATCAGGCAATTAGTAATATTGTGGGAAATGCTATAAAGTTCTCGCCTTTTGGTAAAAATATTTGGATAGATGTTACAAAAGATAAAACAATTAAAATTAAAATAAAAGATGAAGGACCAGGGTTCAAAAAAGAAGAAATTGATAACGTATTGGTAAAATTTGGTAAACATTCTGCGACTCCTACAGGTGATGAAATTTCTACAGGGTTAGGATTATTAATTGCTAAACAAATAATTAATCTTTCAAAAGGCAATATATATCTTGAATCTGAAGAAGGGCAAGGAGCAACATTTATTTTAGAATTTCCTATTGATATGGGACAATAGATGGTTTATGACAATAGATTGTTTATATTTTTATCCTGAATTTAATTTTTACCTTCCCAAATTGATTATAACTCCTAATACGTCATTATTAGTAGAAATTACTTTGCTTGCTGCTTCTAAATACCTTTGATATTTAATTATATTTATTGCTTCTTCGTCCATATTAACTCCCATAATGCTATCTCTGTGCGAAAATAATGAATTCAAAACAAGTTGTGATGAGCCATATAAACTCTTTGTTTCATTTGCTCCTTGAGCAATACGTCCTATAAAATTACTATAAAACTCCATCGGAGTTTGATTTTCTAAAAAAGATTGGTCTTGCAGTAGACGTGAAATTTGTTGTGCTATTGTAGAATCCCCAGGCCCATTAGGATTATTACTTAAAGGAATGCTTTCAGGGTCTGTTATTGCTACTCTAATATTACCTGCAGTTATAGGGTCGCCATTAAGAGATTCAAATAAAGGAAGGCCTGATTCACCATTTAATCCATAACCTGTAGCAAATATTTCATTTATTTTGGTTGCTATAGTATTTGCTAACTTATCTAATGTCTGCATTATAGAAAAGTTATTTTGTTCTAATGGGTCTAAAATAATATTATATTGTTTTAATGCAGCCCCCATTCTACCATTTGGTGGGTTAATATCAATAGTAAAATCTTTCCTTTCATCCCACACAACAACTTTTAGTGTGCTTTCGCCTGTCGTATCATTAACATTTTCTACAATTTTTACTGTTTGGCAAGCAGCACCTGTAACTAAATCAATACCATTCATAAATACATTAGCCAAACTATTTGATTCATAGGTTACGGTTACATTTCCCAGTTCTGCTAATTTTTCAATGGCTGCTTCTCTTTTATCAATATAAGTAAGACAATCATTCCCACTTGGGTCTTTTGCTATTGCTATTGCTTTGTTACATTCGGCAATAAGTTGAACTAATTTATTTGTTTCATCAACTTGATTAACCAAATCAATATTTGCTTGTCTTCTCATTTCCAATAAATCGGTAGAGGTATTGTTTAATCGTTCACATAAAGTTTGTGCAGTAGCAAGTAAATATTGTCTTAATCCAATACTTTCGGGCTGTATAGCAAGTTCATCAAAATAATATAAGAATTTGTTTAGCATCTCACCAATATTAGTATCGGTTGGCTCTTGAAATATAGTTTCTATTTGGTTGTAAAATTGCAATTGAGCGTTATAAAAATTATACATTCCTGTGGCTTTTCTAACTTCTCTATCTAAGTATTGTTGTCGGAAACTTCGCAAACTTTCTATATTAACACCTGCACCTATTTTTAATCCAAATTTAGGAAAAGGTAATCCTTCAGAAACACGGAGTTCACGTCTTGCGTATCCTGGTGTTTCAATATTTGCTATATTATTACTTGTAACATCAAGAGCAAAGTTAGCCGCTTGTAATGCTCTTTTTCCAATTTCTAATGTTGAAAAAGTTGACATAATTTACCTCCAAATTTATATATCTAAAAAACTTTGCCAAGATATTAATTAATAACTAAAAATTAAAAATATTATATTATAAGTGTTAGTTAAATAAACACTTATATTTTTTATGTTTATTTTATTAGTTGTTTTAATTTTTTAGTTTAAATATGTTTAATATTGTATTCATTCTGAATAATAGTCAGATATATTTTTTATATCAGGGAGAATAAAACAACAAAAGCAAGTTATAAACTTGCTTTTATATTTTTAAATCAACAATAATATTTTTTTCAAATTCTTACAATTTATTAGCAGAGCCAAGCACATTTTTAATTTTATGAATATAAAGTTTTTTAGCATTATCTCTTGCTGGACCTAAATACTTACGTGGGTCAAATTCAGCAGGATTTTCTGCAAATGCCTTTCTAATAGCCGATGTCATTGCTAAACGAACATCTGAATCAATGTTAATCTTACATACAGCCGATTTAGATGCTTTACGTAATTCGTCTTCAGGAATCCCAATAGTATCTTTTAACATACCGCCAAATCTATTTATAGTATCAACTTCATCCTGTGGAACAGAAGATGAACCGTGTAATACTATAGGAAATCCAGGTAATTCTTTTTCAACACCTTCCAATACATCAAACCGTAAAGGAGGAGGGACTAAAATACCATCTGCATTTTTAGTGCATTGCTCTGGCTTGAATTTATTTGCTCCGTGTGACGTTCCAATAGAAATAGCTAAAGAATCGCATCCTGTTTTGGTAACAAAATCAACAACTTCTTCGGGCTTTGTATAAGTATGGCTTTCAGCAACAACATCGTCTTCAATACCTGCTAATACACCTAATTCACCTTCAACAGTGACGTCATACTTGTGAGCATATTCGACAACTTGTTTAGTAATTTCCACATTTTTATCGTAAGGATGATGTGAACCATCAATCATCACGGATGAAAATCCCATATCAATACAACTTTTGCATAATTCAAAAGTATCGCCATGGTCTAAATGTAAAACGATTTGTGGATTAGGGCAACCTAATTCTTTGGCATACTCTACCGCACCTTCTGCCATAAAACGCAAAAGAGTTTGATTAGCATATTTGCGGGCACCATTGGATACTTGCATAATTACTGGTGATTTTGTTTCTACTGCGGCTTGTATAATTGCCTGCATTTGTTCTAAATTGTTGAAATTAAATGCGGGAACAGCATAGCCGCCTTTAACTGCTTTTGCAAACATTTCTTTTGTGTTTACAAGTCCTAAATTTTTAAAACTTATCATTTTTATTTGTTTTACTTTAAGATAAAATATTTAACAAAAATAATGTTTTTTTTTAGAATTTTATATTATTTTTTTATAAAATTTTTCATTGTTATATAAATTCATTATAATTGTAGTAAATAACATTACAGAAAATAATATTTTTTTTAATACATTGTCGTTGACAAAGAATGATAGTTCTTCTTTTAGGAATGAATGGTAACGAATCATTAGCGATACAAATATATAAATAAAAACAGGACTACTGAAAGTCCTGTTAGAAGGATATAAAAATGACAATACATATTCTTAAAAGACATATTCTTAAAAGAATATTTGTCAAACAACTTAAGAATATTGTCCAACAAATTTTTAATTCTTAAGTAATTACAAAAATAAGTATTTTTTTTCTAATTTTCAAATATTATGTTTTATTTTATATTATTTTTTTGTATATTTGTAATTTGCAATTTAATATGATTAATAAAAAATATGCTAAATAAACTATTAAATGAAAATCAAAATATTAAAGCAATAGTATCTTTGGATGGAAAATATATACATCGTGCAGGTGCTATATTTGGCGGTTCTATTAAAGAAGGTGAAGATGCAAGATTTGGTAAATTGGAAAAAATGAATAATCTAAAACAAGAAATAGAAGATATTGAGTCGCTAATAACAATAAGTGATTTGAAAAAACAAGAAATAGAAAAACAAATATCCGAAATTAATCTACAAAACATAAATAACGAAATTAAAGCAATAGAGAATGAAAAAAAACTTTTTGATAATAAAACTCAAGAACTAAATCTAAAAAAATCGCAATTGCAAAATAATTTTGAACTATTAAAAAGAAATATAGATACATATAATTCTGATATAACAGAATTGGAAAATGAAAATAATGATATTTTATCTAAAAATGAAATATATAACCAAGAATTAGTAAGCATAGAACAGACGTTGTTAGAAAGTAAAAATCATTTAGCAGATGTAGAAGCAAGACAAAATGAGGTTGATAACGATGTGAGGCAAATAGAATTAACCCAGGTCAGATTAGTTGGAGAAATAAATTCAGTAAATAATGATAAGATACGTTTATCACAACAAGAACAAAATTATAGAAATAGCATTGAAAGTAGAAAAGTTGAATTGTTAAGTAATTCTAAATTAAATGAAGATTTGAAAAAGAAAATAGATGAATTTACTATATCTGTTTTATCTGACAAAAAGCAATTAGAAGAATTAAAAATAAAAATTGATTTTGTATCAGATAAAGAAAAAATACTTAAGGAACAGTTAGATAATGCAGAAAATGAAATAGAAAATATTAGAAAACAATATGATAAAATTATAGAAAATATTCACCAAAAAGAAATTAAATTAAGTGAAACTAATACTTGGTTAAAAAATATTATCAACAACTTCCAAAATAATTATCAACAAGACATTTCTATTTTGCATATTGAATTGCCTGAAGGTTTTGCAGAAGTAGACGCTAAACAAAAAATAGTAGAACTGAAACAAAAGTTGCAAAGTTTAGGAAGTATTAATTTTGCTGCAATAGAAGAATATGATGTGGAGAAAGAAAGATTAGAGTTTTTAGAAAAACAAGTTGCAGATTTAACAGATGCCGAAAAAACATTGCGTCAGTCAATAGAGGAAATAAATAAAACAGCAGAACGTATTTTTTTAACGACATTTAGTCATATTCAGTTAAATTTTCAAAATTTATTTAAAAAGTTATTTAATGAAGAAGGCGAAGCAGATTTAAAATTTAACGAAAACAATCCATTAGAAAGTGATATAAATATTATAGCACGTCCTCCTAATAAACGTCCAAGTTCAATAGAACAATTGTCAGGAGGTGAAAAAACTTTAACAGCAATATCTTTATTGTTTGCAATTTATTTAGTTAAGCCATCTCCGTTTTGTATATTGGACGAGATAGATGCTCCTCTTGATGATAATAATGTCGGACGTTTTTTGAATATCATTCGTGATTTTAGCAAGAACACACAATTTTTAGTAGTAACTCACAACAAAACAACAATGGCTGCTGCTGATACTTTATATGGAGTAACGATGCAAGAACCCGGTGTTTCTAAAACCGCTTCAGTAAAATTAGAAGAAGTGGAATAGATATAATTCTGGTGCTGTGTATATTTTTACACTTTACTATAAACCTTATAAACAACAAAAACGCATTGCAACAAATAAATAATCAGATAATCTATTAAGGAATAGCATAGCGTTTTCGTTAATGGATTCTTTTTCTTTAAGTTCAAAACCTATCCTTTCTGCACGGCGACAAACAGTTCTTGCAAGATTCAAAAAAACAGAACTTTTGTTCCCACCTGGCATAATAAAACTTTTTAGTGTAGGTAATTGGTTAGAATATTCGTCAATTAATTTTTCTAAATAAACAACATCAGCAGCAACAATTCTATTAACTTTTATGTTATCTAATGTAGCAAAATCAGCATTTAATTGGAAAATTTTTTCTCTAATTTTATTTAAATCATTTATTATTTTTTGTGTCGGATTAAATTCTATCGCAATAGTAATAATTGCAAGAAGTTCATCAATAGTGCCATAAAGATTGATACGGGTATCATATTTTTGTCTTTTCTCGCCACTAAATAGGGTTGTTGTTCCGTTATCGCCTGTTTTGGTATATATTTTCATAATATTTTTTTAATAATTTATACAAAAATACGAAAAAAGTATATTTATATAGTCACTATTTAAAATATAAACATATTTTTTATAGTTATAATTTTGTGAAAAAACATTATATTTGTAAAAAATACATTTAAAATATATAAAATTGTATATAGATTTATTAAATAGATAGGAATTATATGACCCTTGAAGTTATTATCACTATAGCGGGATTGTTAATTGGTTTTGTTGTATCTTTTTTACTTACGAATAAAGTTCTAAAAAATAAAGAAAAAGAAGCCGAAAATCGTGCAAAAAGTATTGTATCTGATGCAGAAAAAATTAAATCTGACGCAGAGAAATTTAAAAAAGATAGATTAGCAGAAATGAATCAGGAAATATCTAAAAAGAAAACCGAATATGATTCAGAACTCCAATCTAAAAAAGCAAAAGTTCAAAACATTGAAAAGCAAATTAAGCAAAGAGAAGATCAAATCATTCAAAAAGAGAATGCTATTAATCAAAAATTAGAAAAAATATCTAAAACAGAAAAGCAGATAGAAGATAAGAAAGAACAAATATCTGCAATGATGAAAGGTCAATCTCAAAAATTAGAAAAAATTGCTTCTATGACCCGTGAAGAAGCAAAGAAAATGCTTATCGAAAATGTAAAGCATGAAATTAAAGCAGATACTGCTAAACTGCTTAATAAAGCATTAGAAGAAGTTAGAAACAAAGCAAATCAAGAGGCACAAAGCGTTATTCTTTCTGCTATTCAACGTTCGGCTACTGATATATGTGTAGAAAATACGGTAACTGTCGTTAATTTAGAAAGTGATGAAATGAAAGGACGTATTATTGGCAGAGAAGGTAGAAATATTAGAACATTTGAATCTGCAACAGGAGTGGATTTAATTGTAGATGATACGCCTGAATCTGTTGTCGTTTCGGGCTATGACCCTTTTAGACGTGAAATTGCTAAAAGAGCATTACTTAAACTTACTAATGACGGACGTATTCATCCCGCAAGAATAGAAGAAGTAGTTGCTAAAGCACAAAAAGAATTAGAAGAAGAACTTGTTAAAATTGGTGCTGATGCAACGTTACAATTGGGTATTCATAATATGAATACTGAATTAGAGCGAGCAGTAGGCAGAATGAGATATAGAAGCAGTTTCGGTCAAAATTTGCTTAGTCATTCAATAGAAGTTGCATATATTTCAGGAATTATTGCGTCTGAAATAGGACTTGACTCTAATATAGCAAAACGTGCTGCTCTATTACACGACATAGGTAAATGTGTAGATAGAGAAATAGAAGGTCCACACGCAAAACTTGGTGCTGATATAGCAAAAAAGTATAAAGAAAATCAAATTATTATCAATGCTATTGAAGCTCACCACGATGACGTAGAACACGAAAGTCCTTATGCAACTATCGTTCAAATTGCCGATGGTATTAGTGGGGCAAGACCTGGAGCAAGAAAAGAATCCATCGAAAACTATATGAAACGATTAGAAAAATTAGAAGAAATTTCTACAAGTTTTGAAGGAGTTAGTAAATGTTTTGTTATTCAGGCAGGACGCGAAATTAGAGTTATAGTTGAACCTGAAAAAGTTGATGATATTCAATCAGCATTTATTTCTAACGAAATCGCTAAAAAGATTGAAACTGAAATGGAATATCCAGGACAAATTAAAGTTACTGTGATACGTGAAAAACGTAACGTTAGTATTGCTAAATAATATTCTAACAAGTAGAATTGAATATATAGAATGACAGGTATTAATTTTATATCTCTAATTTTTCTTTAATATTCTTTTTTTAATGACCCACATTACTATTGCTATTATAATAACGACTATTACAATAGCAATAGTAATTTTTTCATATGTATATAAAAACTCAATAATACGAGAGTAATCCTTGCCAAAATGATAACCCACCAATACTAATAAACCATAGTATAATAATGAAGATATTCCTGCATAAATGATAGTTTTTGTTTTTGGAAGTTTTGACATTCCCGCAAAGAAAGAAATAACTGCTCTTGTTCCTGACATAAATCTATTAATAGCAACTATTTTAATACCCCATTTCTGAATTTTTTTTTCTGCTTTTTCTATTGATGTTTTAGAAATAAATTTTATCTTATCGCTCTCAACGATTTTTTTTGCAAACTTTGAACCCAACATATACATAATCCAAAATCCAATAGTGCCTCCAATAGCAGCCGCTAATATCACAGGAACAACATATCCTCCATTAAAAAATACTAATACTGTTAGAACAATAAAACAAAGATCAGAAGGAAAAGGCGGAAATATATTTTCTATTAACGTCAATAAAAATGCCATTAACACTAAATAGATGTAAGGTAGCCCTGATATGATTGCTAAAAAATCATTAATTTTTATAATAGTTTCTTCCATTAAAATCCTATTATACCCAAAAGAAAATACTTAAAAATTTACAAAAATAACTTTTTTCTATGAAATTTCCAAATAATTTTATAAAACACATCCCCGTCAATTTATGTTGCAAATTGATGGGGATGCGTCATTGCGATTTATCGGTGTGGCAATCTATTTATTTTTTTTAATAATATTTTTTTTTGAAAAAAAAAGTATATTTGTATTTTAATTTTATATATAATTGGATAAATTTTATGCTAACACGCAAAAAATTATTAATAGCAATAATATTTGCTATATCAATAAGTGCAAATCTTACTGCACAGAGCGGTTGTGATAACCCGCTGGTTATTACAGATATTGACAATCCACCTGTCATAACAACACCCACTTGCA
>Ga0082212_10010694_pt1 | contig 11720 bp, 9 predicted proteins | sample TergutNt197P3_FD_71548 | JGI IMG/M metagenome (GOLD analysis project Ga0082212, IMG submission 71548) | Neocapritermes taracua P3 segment gut microbial communities from Petit-Saut dam, French Guiana - Nt197 P3 | ecosystem: Host-associated > Arthropoda: Insects > Digestive system > Gut ... | reverse complement strand
GTGTTATGCACCTCTAATTTTGTTTGCAGGTTTTTGCGGTAACTGCGAATGGTTTCATAGCCCAGGTGCATCTTTTCGGCTATTTCCTTGCTGGTATGTCCGGCTGACAACAGTTTCAGCAGTTCCCGTTCCTGCCGTGTGAGGATGATCTTTTTGTTCCTGTCTTTTTTCAATACCAAATTTGTTTCTTCACACAGGTAACATTTGCCCGAAGCAACCATTTCGATGCCTTCCATGATTTCTTCCGATGTGGCGTTTTTCAGAATGTAACCCGAAGCGCCATTGTTGAGGACGTGTGAGATGACAGCATATTCGGCGTAATTGGTCAGTATCAGTATGTTCATGGCAGGGTATTTCGCTTTCAGCAGGGGACATAAATCCATACCGCTGCCGTCGGGCAAACCCACATCAAGCAACAGTACATCGGGTTGTGTTTCGGACAGCATTTCCCAACAACCGGCTATGTTGTTCGCCTTACCTGTCAAACAGGCAATACCCGACGCAATAATATATCTTTCAACACCGTCAACCACTACATTGTGGTCATCAACTATCGCTACTTTTATCATTTTCAATCCTCAATTTTCAATTCCACATTTACTTCCGTTCCCTCATTGCCCGATTCGATATTCATGATACCGCCGAATGACGCTACACGGGTGCGGATGTTCTGTAATCCCATACCTTTGGTTTCTGCCAAAGGATCGAAGCCGCAACCGTCGTCCTGCACGGTAAAGGCTATGCGGTCGGGTTCCTGAATGATTTGCACGATGATTTGCGAGGCGCGGGCATGTTTCAGCACGTTGTTCACTAATTCGCAGATGGTTCGGTAAATCATCGTTTCTAACTTTGGTTCAAGGCGAGTATCGTTGCCGTACCATGTGAAACTTACATTGGACAGGACGTCGCAAAAATCGCCGACAGTGGTTTTCAATCCGAAGCGGGTAAGCGCATCGGGCATCAGGTGGTGGGCAATACGGCGAAGTTCATGCGTCGAATTGTTGAGTAAACTGATGGCATTGTCGCAACGCGACGCATCTGCCTTTCCATGAATGACGTCGTTTTTCAGACTTTCGATATTCATTTTGCTGCCGGTAAGCATACTGCCCAAACCGTCGTGTAAGTCGCGGGCGAGGCGGGCGCGTTCCTGTATTTCGCCGTCGAGAAGCGCTTGCGTGGCGATGAGTTGTTTTTCCTGTTCTAATTGTTTGATTTGCTGTTCGGCATGGCGTTTTTTCTGAATGGTCGTGCGCCACAGTAACAGCGATACCGCCAATCCCAATATCAGTATGCCTCCGCCTGTAATGCTTAACCATGTCAACATTCGCTTTTCCGTTTCTAATGTTACTATCTGTGTCTCTTTTTTTTCGGTGTCGTATTTCACTTCCATTTCGCGGATTGCCGACTGGTAATGTTTCGTAGCCCACGATGATTGCAGCGTGTTGTGTTTGTCAAAATACTCATTGGCTTTGTCGCTGTTTCCCAACTTACTGTATGCTTTTGCCAATATTTCGTAAAGTGTAAGCGTATTTGCCGGTTCGCTGTCGTCGGTGGCGAGGGCTTCAAGAGCGGTTTGTTCGGCTTTGCGCCATTCGCCGCGTTTCAGACAAATGGCAGAAAGCAGGCGTAATGATATGGCTTTTTCGCGCGGAATATCCAATTCTTCCAATAGAACCAACGCCTGACGCGCATACTCCTCTGCACGCAGGTCATCGCCGTAACCCTCTATACAGATGTCCGCAAGTATATTTAAAATAACTGTTTGATTTGCTTCTTCTTCTGGATACGCAAAATAATAACGATGAGCAATACCGGCATTTTCAAGGGCTTTCCCGTAATCCTTACGATGCAGAAATATCTGACTGAATCCGCGCTTGGCATGTGCTATCAGCAATGTATCATTTACCCGATGAGCAATAACATCCGATTTTACATAATTGATTTCCGCCTGTTCGTAATTGTCCATGCACAAATACATTTCACCTATATTGCTGAAAGCCACAGCCTGACTTTTTGCCCAGCCATGTTTTTCAAACAGTTTCAATGCCTTTTGATAACATTCTGCCGCTTCGTGATATTTTCCCTGAATATTGTAGAGATTGCCCATATTGCCGTAAACCGATGAAAGCATATTGTCGCAGTTCGTTTCATTATATTTCCGTGAAAAATCACGCATCTGTCCGGCTGCATCCAATGCTTTGCCGTAATAAACCTCCGCACTGTCGTACCGTGAATTTCCATATTGAAGTAAAGCAAGTATGATGTAAGCGTTTGTTACAGCCTGCCATTCATCGTGGGGAATGGCTGTTGCGATACATTTACGTGCATAATTCATTGACTTTTCACTGTCGGTTTGCAAATATCCCCACATTAAATTATCGTAAACGGAAACCAATTTTGCCCCTGTCGGCGGGTTGGCAGCCAATACCACTTCGAGCGTATCTATCCCACGATTGCGATGATCCTGATATTGCGCGTTGAGCGTCGCTGCGCCTGTTTGGAGCAAAACAAGCAGGATTGCGATATGTATTCCTTTTTTCATCGGTCTTATTCTAAATTGACACTGCAAAAGTAGAGCGTTTTTTCCGTTTTACGGATACCCTCATTTGAGGGTTTTTTAATAGCGGCGTTAAAAACCCTCATTTGAGGGTATTTTAAGAAATTTTCGTCCCGTAATTTTGCAGTGTGAATTGTAAATCAATTATCGTAAATCAAAAATAAATAAACAAAAAAATGACCAATTTTCGTTTCGATTTGAGGAAAGTGGTTGCGATAGCAACCTGCCTCGCAGTAACAACAATTTCTTTGGGTTGCGAAGAGAAAGACGACCCCGATAATCCGTCCGACAGTTTTAAAGTTCAGTTTGTTGCCAATGGCGGCGTAACCGCCCCCGCCGACCAAACTGTTGAAAAAGGCGGAAAAGCAACCGAGCCGGCGGCAATGACCAACCCCAATCATGAAGATTTCAACAGTTGGTACGCAACTGCCGATTTTACAGGAAATCCTTACGATTTCAACACGCCTGTAACCGCCAATCTGACATTATACGCCAAATGGGGTTACAAAATCGGCGACACGGGTCCGGCAGGCGGAAAAGTCTTTTACGTAAAAAGCGGCGCAAGTTATCCGAACTGGAAATACCTTGAGGCATCTCCTGCGGAATCATCAGGTAACTGTCGCTGGGCATGGGGCTTTTTTGATGAAGGAGGCGATCCGTTAGGAGCCGTTGATTATGTAGTTGCCGGAGCAAAAGAAACAGCAATAGGAACCGGACGCGCGAATACAGATGCTATTCTGGAAATGTTATCATTTCCTCCATATCCGGATGAGGAATTTGTAACCGTTCCAGCCGCAAAAGGTGCGGAAGATTATACGGCAGGCGGTTACAGCGACTGGTTCCTCCCCAGCAAAGACGAACTGAACGCACTTTATCAGAGTAAAGTTTTAAGCACTCCCAGTGGTGAAGTTTATTACTGGTCTTCCTCGCAGCATGATGATGCCGGAAGAAACCAGTGTGCATGGGCTCAAAGTTTTGGCACAGATGATCCGGGTTTGCAAAATGAAGAAAATAAGGCTCATGACTATAGAAGTCGCGTTCGCCCCATTCGTTCTTTCTTTTGCTCTCATTAGCGATGGAAGAAAAGGAAAACAAGAAACCAAAGCCACCCGACGAGGATTGGGTGGCTTACATTCCCGATAACGAGTGGGCGACATTAATGAACCTCTGCGATAAATTGGAACAGACGCAAACAGAATTTCAAAAAACAATGGACGGAGCGAATAAAGTTAAAAGTTAAGAATGAATAGATTGAGGGTTGAAATTTGATTTTTCAACCCTCTTTTTGAAATTATTTTTTGAAAGCATGTAGGGTAAATCAATTTTGACGCAGTATATATGCGAATAAACATTTTTAGTAAAACCATAAAAAATTAAAAGACATGAAAACGGGATTTTATTTATTGAGTGTGTTAGCGTTAGTATTTGTGTTCGCATCGTGCAGTAAGGAGGGTAGGCAAAACTTCGACAGCGCGGAGGAAAACCCTGAACTTCGGGCAGCCACGCTCGGATTTTCGGATGCAGATGCTTACAGGGCGCACGTTGCCGCACAATGCACCGCAGGCAACCATGAAAATTGCTGCTGCGTGAACGGCAGGCATTTGCGACAACTGCCCCAACACCTGCGAAGATACCGGCGACAGACCACAGGATGGTACGGGAAATCAACATGGCAATCATCACTGATTGACGGCATTGCAGGTCATTAATAAAGGGCAGGAGGGTATTCTCTTGCTCTTTTTTACATTTATATTCAAATTTTTATTATTTTTGCACCCGAAATAACGTCAAAAATGAGCCTCAAAAAAGCAACAGCATTATCATTTCTCTTGCTTGCCGGTATCATCATACTGGTACATGCTGTTATTACCCATCACCATCATGACGGGATCCCGGTTATTGTGGCTTCCGCTAACCACGACGATTCTCATCCCGACGATACAAACAACACGGAAATTGTTTATGTACGATTGGGCAACGAAAAACAGACATTACAATCGCCCGACTTCGACTGTGACTTTTATCCATTGTCCTGTTTATTTTCGGATTATGCTACATATCAGATAAAAAATGATGTCGGTTCGCTGTACTTACAGCCACCGTATATACAACTCCTTCACACCGCGTTTATCGCTCGTTCTATCGGATTGAGAGCGCCGCCGGTTTGCTGATTTTCCCATCTCTTTTTCAATCAAACTGTCGCCGTGCATGAATTTCATGCAGGGTGTGGTTGCGTTTGTTTATTAATTCATTTATATAAAGTAAAATTTCAAATATAATGTATAAAAATATTTCAGTTTTCGTCATTTTGTTTGCTTTGGCGACGTCGAGTTGCAAAAATTCGGGAACATCCGGCAGTGCAAAAGAGGTTATTCCGGTAATCATTTTGGAACCAACCGATGTGGATATTCCTCAAAACTATGTGGCAGACATTCACGCGGTTCATTTTGTGGAAATGAAACCAAAAATCGAGGGCTTTTTGGAAGCCATTTATGTGGATGAAGGGAAAAAAGTGAGAAAGGGAGAAACCATTTTCCGTCTGAAATCGTTAGAGCATAACGAGGATTTGAGAGAAAACGAAGCCGCTCATAAACAGGCAATCGCAAAACTGAAAATGGCTCAATATGAAGTGGATCGCATTTCAAGTCTGGTGGAAAAGAATATCATTTCGCAGTTGCGCCTCGAACAGGCGCTGGCGGAGAAGGAAGTTGCCGAACATGAAGTAAAACAGGCGGAAGCGCGTGTACAGCGTTCCAACGCGGTTCTCGCTTATACCGACATATCGGCGCCATTCGACGGTACAGTCAGCCGGATGATGTACAAAACGGGAAGCCTTGTAACGCCAAACGACTTGCTGACCAATATTTCGGACGTGTCAGAAATGTTTGCCTATTTCAAATTGAGCGAACAGGATTATCTGCAATTCATCAAGTCGGATCATTCTACTCTTTCGGACAGTGTGCATCTCATTCTTCCCGACGGTTCGTTTTATGCGCATAAGGGAAAAATCGAAACTGCCGGCAGCGATTTCGATCGGGGCACGGGTTCGATTGCGTTCCGCGCTCGTTTTCCCAATCCCGACGGACTGCTGAAACACGGTATTTCGGGAAAAGTACAACTCACCGACAAAATGACGCAGGTGTTGATGGTTCCGCAAAAGGCTACTTTTGAAATACTCGATTTTATTTATGTATATCTCGTTAATAACGAAGGAATAATACAGGCAAGAAGTTTTCAACCTTTGTGCCGGTTGAATAATTTTTATGTAACGCAGGATTTGAACGCAGGCAGCGCGATTGTGTACGAAGGAATGCAATTGGTGAAAGACGGGATGAGCATTCAATGCGATACGGTTAGAATTGATAATGGACAATCAAAAATCAAAAATTAAAAATTGTAACATGTTCAATATATTTATCAAACGTCCCATTCTATCGTCGGTCATTTCGCTTTTGATTGTCTTTCTGGGATTATTGTCTATCGGTTCGTTGCCGGTAACGCAATTCCCCGACATCATGCCGCCGTCGGTTACGGTAACAGCGAATTACGTTGGCGCCAACTCCAACGTACTGGCAAATTCGGTTGCCATGCAGATAGAACGCGCCCTCAACGGCATTCCCGGAATGACCTACATGACCACTGTTTGCAACAACGACGGCGTGTTGCTCACGACTGTATTTTTTAAGGTCGGCACCGATCCTGATATTGCGGCGGTGAATGTTCAAAACCGCGTTGCTACGGCTTACGAGGAACTTCCCGAAGAAGTGGTCAGGTCGGGAATAATTGTCGAAAAGGTGGTCAACAGCATGTTGATGTATCTGAACATCACGAGTAAAGACACCATGCACAACGAGCGGTTTATGTATAATTTTACCGACGTCAATCTTCTGAAAGCGCTGAAACGTGTCGATGGCGTCGCGTATGCCAAAATTATGGGAAGTCGCAATTTTTCGATGCGCGTATGGCTGAATCCCGATCGTATGGCTGCTTTTAACCTTTCACCACAGGATATTACCGAAGCCCTGCAACATCAAAACGTTGAAGCCGCGCCCGGAAAAACGGGCATCAGCAATTCAAAAATGCAAAATGAAATGCAGTATGTGCTTCAATATTCGGGAAGATTTACCACGCCGGAAGAATATGGCGAAATTGTGTTGAAATCGTTGCCCGACGGTTCGTTGCTGACGTTGCACGACGTCGCCGAAATAGAATTGGATGCGCAGGAATACAATATGACTTCGCTTTCCGACGGTCGCCCTTCGGCTGCCATTATTATGAAACAGCGTCCCGAATCGAATGCGCGGCAGGTCATCAAGGATATAAAGATATTGATGGAAAAAGTAAAGGAAGAAAGTTTTGCGCCGGGGATGGACTACAGTTTTGCTTATGATGTGTCGCGTTTTTTAGACGCTTCCATTACGTCGGTCATAAAGACGCTGATTGAAGCGTTTCTGCTGGTTTCGTTAGTCGTATTTTTGTTTTTGCAGGATTGGCGTTCCACGCTGATACCCGCGCTGGCTGTACCCGTATCGCTCGTTGGAACGTTCTTTTTCATGCAGATACTGGGTTTTTCAATCAACATGCTGACGCTTTTTGCGCTTGTTCTGGCGATTGGTATCGTGGTGGACAACGCCATTGTGGTTGTGGAGGCGGTTCACGTGAAGATGGGTCAGAATCTGTCGCCGTTCGATGCTACCGTTGCCGCCATGAAGGAAATCGGGGGCGCGATTGTTTCGATAACGTTAGTCATGTCGGCTGTGTTTGTTCCGGTCGGATTTTTGGAAGGTACGGTCGGCATATTTTACAGGCAGTTTTCACTGACTTTGGCTGTTGCCATTGTGATTTCGGGCGTCAATGCTTTAACGCTCACACCGGCGCTTTGCGCGATTGTTCTTCGCAATCATGCGCATCAAACTAAAAAACGAAACGTGTTGAACAGATTTTTCAATGGATTTAACGTCAGTTACGAACGGTTTTCGTCCGCTTACCTGCGCGGGCTGGCAAAATATTTAGACAAAAGAGTATTCACGTGGATTACATTGATTGTATTTTTCGTTTTAACGTGGCTGACCGGTATGATGCTTCCGTCAGGCTTTATTCCCGAAGAAGATCAGGGTATGGTATATGTGAACGTATCATCGCCGCCCGGCGCAACGCTGGAGCGGACTGACGAGATTTTACTGAAAATACAGGCGGCTATTTTGCCTGTCGAAGATGTCGAGTCGGTTTCTACCATTGGCGGATACAGTCTTTTAACGGACTCGGACGGAGCGACCTATGGCATGGGAATGGTCAACCTTACCGACTGGAAAGACCGCAAAAAATCGGCATGGGAAATGATGGAAGATTTCAAGGAAAGAGTGTCGCACATCAAGGGCGCTGAAATTGAATTTTTCTTTCCGCCGGCGATACCCGGATTTGGCAATGCGAGCGGTTTTGAAGTACAGTTGCTGGATTTAGCCGGCGGGAATATCAAAGACCTTGGAGAAGTGTGCGCTAATTTTCTCGAAGCGTTGAACAGTCATCCGCAACTGCAAAACGTTACTACGGGCTTTAACCTCGATTTTCCGCGCTATCTGCTTCATGCCGACCTGCAAAAAGCGGCGCAGTTGGGCGTCAATATTGACGAAGCAATGGAAACGCTGCAATCGTTTGTGGGCAGTTTTTATTCCACCAATTTTGTCCGTTTCGGGGATAAATACAAGGTGATGATACAGGCAGCCCCCGAATTTCGGGCTAACCCGGAAGATGTTTTTCGTTATTTTGCCAAAAGCAAAGACGGCGAAATGGTTCCGTTCTCGAATTTTATGACTGCCGAAAAGACCTATGGACCCGAACAAATCATCCGTTATAATATGTACACTTCCGCGATGCTGAACGGCGAAGCGGCGCCGGGCGTCAGTTCGGGTCAGGCGATTGCCGCTGTGGAGGAAGTCGCCAAACGGATATTGCCGCGTGGTTACGGCATCGAATGGGCAGGGATAGCCCGCGAGGAACAGGCAACCGGAAATCAGGCGATATGGATTTTTGCGGTTTGCCTGCTGTTTGTTTATCTGATATTGAGCGCACAGTACGAAAGTTGGTTTTTGCCTGTTCCCGTAGTCCTTACGCTACCGGCGGGCGTTTTCGGCACCTTCCTGTTTCTGAAAATATTGGGTTTGGAAAACAATATTTATGCGCAGGTCGCCCTGATTATGCTGATAGGTTTGCTCGGCAAAAACGTTATTCTGATGATTGAAATGGCAAACCAGAACCGCCGCGAAAAAGGCATGTCAATCGTGGACGCAGCCATACAGGGAGCGATTTCCCGCCTTCGCCCGATATTGATGACCTCGTTTGCCTTTATTTTCGGATTGATACCCCTGATGATAGCCACCGGCGCAGGCAGTATCGGCAACCGTTCTATCGGTACGGCAGCGGCAGGCGGCATGTTGATTGGAACGGTTGCGGGGATTTTTCTTGTGCCGGGACTTTACATCATCTTTGAAACGATAAGTTCAAAATTCAAAACCAACAACAAAAATGAAAATGCACACTAATTACAGAACATCATTTATTATTGCCTGTATTATGATACTTTGGGGATGTGCATCACAAAAAATATCCCCTACTGAACAGGTCAATTTGCCGGACAAATACTTTATCCAATCGGATACAATCACTATAGCAACTATAAAGTGGACAGATTTTTTCCCCGACCCTTATCTTCAGGAATACATCAAAATCGCATTAAGCAATAACTATTCCTATACAGTGGCTTTGGAGCGAGTAAATCAGGCGCGGTCGGTCTTGAAACAAAGCAAATCAGCCTGGCTGCCACAGTTGGATGCAGGAGTTTCGGCAGGCGTACAGCGGTTTGGTGAATACAATATGGACGGGATTGGAAACCGCGAATCGGATACGCCCATTCCCGACCCGTACAGGGATTTCAATTTGGGATTGCGTTTCGGGTGGGAACTGAATGTGGCAGGAAAACTCGCGCACCGGAAAAGAGCGGCGTTAGCAAGGTATATGGCAACCGAAGAAGTGTTGAATTACGCCCGCTCGCAACTGATTTGCGAACTTGCCACTATTTATTACGAATTGATTGGTCTCGACATGCGCCAGTCCATATATGACCGGTATGTAGCATCGTTGAGCGCTTCTTTGGCGCTAACCCGCGAATTAGTTGCGCAAGGATTTGAGACTTCGCTTGCTACCGAGCAGTTTGAAGCAAAGATATTATCCGTAAAAGGCGGGATGTTGAGGGAAAAACATGAGATTTCCGTCAGGGAACGCGCCTTGGCGGTGCTGTTGGGCAGTTTACCGATAGAAATTGTGCGTATGGATTATGAAAAAACCAATGCCTTGAATTACCCTGAACAAACAGGTATTCCTGCGCAAATCATCCGGTACAGACCCGATATACGCGAAGCGGAATTGCAATTGTATGCTTCCAAATTAGATATAGCAGCCGCCCATGCCGCTTTTTTCCCGTCTATTGTCATTGGCGGCGGCGGCAAATTTAACAGTTTCGACTTATCAAAATGGTTCAAATCGCCGGCCTCGTTGGTTTATGATTTTGCTGCGGGAATAACTGCGCCTGTGTTCCGACAACGTGAAATCCGTACGCTCTGGGAAAACGCGAAAAGTGAACAACGCATTGCGCTAAAGAATTACCATCAACAGGTAATCGCCGCGTATTCTGAAGTGTTGGACGTACTTTCGGAAATAGAAACGACCGGAAACATGAAACAACTGAAACAGCAGGAAGTCGCCATCTACCAACATTCGCAGGAAAGCGCAACAGAACTGTTCAAATTAGATTTTGCCAGTTATTTAGAAGTCCTTTCGGTCATGGAAAAAAGCCTCGAAGCGGAGCAGGAATATGCGCGTTTATCTACTGCATACACATTGACGCATGTACTTTTGTACCGTGCGTTGGGTGGCGGAAGTTATCAATAAAAGAGTATTCAACTAAAAAATAAAAAACATGAAGAAAGTAATAGCAATTAATGGAAGTCCGCGCAAAAAGGGAAACACAATGACCCTTTTGCAAAAAGCGCTTGAAGGCGCACAATCGGTTGGCGCCGAAACAGAAATTGTACACCTGTACGACCTGAATTTTCACGGATGTAGAAGTTGTTTCTGTTGTAAAAGAAAAGAAAGTGATTATTGGTGTAAATGTGCATCGAAAGATGAATTATCGCCGGTTCTTGAAAAAGCGATGAACTGCGATGTGGTTTTACTGGGATCGCCCATATTCGTATGTAACATTACCGGAGCCATGAAATCATTTATGGAACGGTTTATCTTTATGAACGTATCATATGACAAGAACAGTAAAACCAATCTCGAAAAAAGTATCAACGTCGGATGTGTGTTTACAGGCGCTTTCCCGGCTGACCCTGTTCCAATTTACATGCCCATATTTGAGTGGCTTAAAGACAATGGAAAAACGTTGAATGGAAAATGGGAATACATCGTATCGCTTGATGCCTACCAGTTTCCCGACTATTCAAAGTTTGCGACGGGATTAATCAACGAACCGCACAAAAGCAAAGTACGTCTGGAACAATTTCCTGCAGACTGTCAAAATGCTTTTGAAATGGGACGAAGATTAACTTTATAAAAAATTTATGAGTGGCTCTTGCGAAAAGTTTTTCCGTTTCAAAATCATTATATTCGTATGAAAGAGTTAATTTCAACAGAGTTTTTCCACACATTACAGGAGGCTTCACAAACGGGTATTGATAAAAATGCCAATACTTTGCAAAACGAATATGATGATTTTGCAAACATCATTTTTTCCGTTGGCACTACTTGTCATGAGTGTATTCAAAGCGAAAAAACTGACAGCAGGATAGTCTGCCATAACATGCTCATTTATACGCGAGTTGAACTTTCCGGTTTGAAAAAGTTTTCCATAAAAAAATCGTCCATATCATTTTCCTACCTCGAAAAAGCAATTGAACTTATTGATAAGCAGGCAAATTACATTGAAGATTTCGTAGATTGTCCGCTCAAAAATAAAACCGTCAGATTAAAGTGGTTAGGTACGCTTTTGGATTATGTGGAATGGGTTTATGGATTGCACGAATTTCTCAATCAAAATGATGAAAAAGTATCTTTGAAGGTGTTGTTTGATACTTTCAATCCGATTTTCGGTATCGAAGTTAAGGAT
>Ga0082212_10010693_pt1 | contig 11720 bp, 11 predicted proteins | sample TergutNt197P3_FD_71548 | JGI IMG/M metagenome (GOLD analysis project Ga0082212, IMG submission 71548) | Neocapritermes taracua P3 segment gut microbial communities from Petit-Saut dam, French Guiana - Nt197 P3 | ecosystem: Host-associated > Arthropoda: Insects > Digestive system > Gut ... | reverse complement strand
GAGCACAAAAATACGTCCTTTATACCTGTATTCGGCTACGAAACCGTAGCGTTTATCAGCGAAAACGATACCCTTTTCTGCAGCCAGACGGTCGAGCATCATAAACCCTATATTATGGCGTGTGTTGGCGTATTCATCACCGATATTCCCCAAACCTGTAACTAAATATTTCACAAAATCAATTCGGATAATCAGCCGCAAAAGTACAAAATAGTTTTTAGTTTTCAGTTTTAAAAAAAAAGACAGTTCTTCCGAATATTTGGATGCGGTTGTCCTAAAAATATTTCAAAAAAAGTATCATTAATAAAAAAAAATCATTATCTTTACACCGTTTTTCTTAAATGGTGGACGTATGAATTATAGTAGCGATAGTTATTGGTATGACGATGATGTGCTTAACTCAGTCAGTCGGTACGAAGACATGCTGAAAAACCACACTCGTTGTTTTTTCGATGTTCATGAATTCGAGGATATTATTGATTATTACTTGGATTCTGACAATTATAACGAGGCGGCCGTGGCTGCCGATTATGCCGCTCGCATTTATCCGTTGGCTTCGACCATTCAACTGCGTATGGCCGAAATACTAATAGATAAGGGACAACCCGTTAAAGCGCTGAACCTTCTGAACAAATTGGAGCCTTTGGCGTCGGACGAATACGGAATATATCTGATGCGGGGCGCTGCGCTCAACATGATGGGAAAACCCAGAGAAGCGCAGCGACAGTTTGAGAAAGCCATACTGATGGCCGATGAAGACCGAGCCGAAGTACTTTACAATATCGGGACATCGTTCGAACGGATCAACCAGCACAAGGTTGCCTTGAAGTATTTCATGAAAGTACATGCGATGGAGCCTGAAAATTATTATGTGCATTACGACCTGGCATACTGCTACGAGCGGCTGGACGAATTAGACAAAAGTATCGTTCACTACAAAAAATATTTAGATGAAGACCCTTTTTCAGAATATGTCTGGTACAATCTCGGAATCGTGCATAACAAGATGGATGAGAACGAAAAAGCGCTGGAAGCGTACGACTTCGCTCTTGCCATCAATCAGAACTATTCATCAGCGCTTTTCAACAAGGCCAACACACTCTCGCTGCTTGAGTACCACCGCGAAGCCATCAATACTTACGTTGAATTTCTTGGGATAGAACCGGACAATGCAGCGGCATATTGTTACATCGGAGAATGCTACGAACGGCTCGAAGAGTACAGCCTGTCCAAGATCAACTATATGAAATCGCTGTCACTCGACGAACAATTTTCCGACGCATGGTTTGGTCTGGGTGTGATGAAGGCGCAAGCCGGAAGTTACGAAGACGCTATCGAGGATATCCTTCGGGCGCTTGCATTAGACAAGGATAATACCGAATATCTTTTCTCTCTTGCATCGGTTTATGCCAATATGCAGCAATACGAAAAAGCGGTTGTTCTTTTCAAGAAACTGATACAACTGATCACAGGCGATATTTACATGTGGGATTGTTTTGCACAAGTATATGCTAAACAGGGTATTTTTACCGAAGCCCGAAAAATCATCACCGAAGCACTCCATTTTAATTCCGACTCGGCATTGTTACACTATCGGCTGGCTGCCTATTACCTGCTCGATAACAAACAAAAACAAGGATTAACCATACTGGAGGAAGCACTGTTGGTATATCCTGAAGAAAGTGAGTGTTTTTTAGATGTGTTTGAAGAAGACTGCATAGATCAAGCAATCATTGATATGATGAATAAATACCATCAGGAATCATGAATATCACATTACCATTTTTACCCGAACGTCCGGGAAAACCGCGTGAGACGGGTCTTACCATGATGATGGACAAAGGGATGAGCGTTCGCGAAGCCGAATCTTTCATCGAATCGTCCGGCGAATTTACAGACCTGATCAAACTGGCATTTGGAACAGGCTTATTTGCAAAAAATATCGAAGCCAAAATAACATTTTACCGGCAGGCGGGTATCCGTGTCCATTTCGGAGGTACGTTATTTGAGGCATTTGTCGTTCGCAATCAGTTCGATGAATTTCGTCGTTTTCTCGACAGGTACGGGATGAACACCGTGGAGGTATCCGATGGCTCGATGACCATTCCCCACGACCGGAAACTGGAATATATCCGTATCCTGTCGCAGCAGGCAACCGTGCTGTCTGAAGTGGGATCGAAAATACAAGGCGTTGTGATCACCCCCGATGAATGGGTAAACTATATGAAAAGCGAACTGGAAGCAGGCGCCTGGAAAGTGATTGCCGAAGCCCGTGAAAGCGGAACCATCGGCATCTATCATTCCGACGGATCGGCTGACAGGGAATTAATTACCAAACTTGACAGCGAAATAGGGCACAACAATATTCTGTGGGAAGCGCCCAACAAAAATCAGCAGGTTTGGTTCATCAGGCTATTTGGCGCTAATGTCAATCTGGGTAACGTGGCCACAAACGAAGTTGTTGCGCTGGAATCATTGCGTCTCGGACTGCGCGGCGATACGTTTTTTGACTTCCTGCCCGATGAACTGCAACATATGAGACAAATATAAAAAACATCATGTCAGAATCATTAGAAAAGTTTGCTTTAAACCAAAAAATTACCAAACAGGGACTGATCCACAAGGTGGGCTTGATCGGATGCGGCGATGTGGGACAGGAAGTTGCCCGTATCATCAGTCAAGCAGGTATTGAAGTGATATTCATTGAAATCAATGAACAACGGGTTGCAGAAGCCTACAGGCTGATACAGGTGCAACTGGATGAAATGATCAATCGCTGGGGGCTTACTGAAGGCGACAAACGGATCATTATGTCGCGTATCAAAGGCTCTACCGACTATCACCTGATACACAACTGCGATATGATCATCGAAGCCATCAGTTCGGATAATCCGATGCATGACCGGTTTGAACTGTTCCGGCATATTGAGGAATATGTAAATCCTGATATTCCCATCACCAGTAGCGTTTCCACACTGATGATTACCGATATTGCAGCAGGCATGAAACATCCCGAAAGGGCGCTGGCGTTAAACTTTCTGGCCTCGCCGTCGTCGGTGCGGATTGTAGAAGTGGTGTGCGGATTTCAAACCAGCCAGAGTTCGTATGAGTTAGTGTGCCGTTTTGCAAAAATGATCGGCAAGGAACCCATTACGGTCAACGAATCGCCGGGCAACGTCAGTACGCGGCTGATCGTAACACTGATCAACGAAGCGTGCAACACACTGGTGGAAGGCGTATCGAGCGTTGAAAACATTGATACGATCATGCGGCTTGGTTTCGGGATGCAGCACGGCCCGTTTGAACTGGCCGACCGCATAGGACTCGAAAAAATCCTGCGGTTAATGGATCATCTTTATGCTGAATTCGGAATCGGTAAATTCAAGGCTTCACCACTGATCAGACGTCTGGTGAGGGCACGCCATTTGGGTAAACGTACCGGAAAAGGATTTTACGTGTACGACCAAAACGGACAAAAGACAGGTATGAATGTGCTGTCAACACAAATCATCAGTAACCAGAACAATTAATAAATGAAAATAATAGTCATCAACTGCGGGAGTTCATCCATCAAATATCAACTGTTCGACATGGACGGTCCCACCATCCTTGCCAAAGGTGTGGTGGACAAAATCGGGCTCAGCGGATCGTTGATCAAACACGAATCCAACGGAAATAAAAACACTTTCGAAGGCGAAATCATAGACCATCAGGCAGGAATAGAGTACATGCTCGGCATCCTCACCAGCAAGGAATACGGTTGCATCAAAAGTTTCGGCGAGATTGACGCCGTGGGTCACCGCGTGGTGCACGGCGGCGAAAAATTCAACTCCAGCGTGCTGCTCACCGACGAGGTGATTGCCGGAATCGAGGAATGTATTCAGCTGGCGCCTCTGCACAATCCGCCCAATCTGAGCGGCATTTACGCCATGAGCAGCATACTGCCCGACGTCCCGCAGGTAGGCACATTCGACACCGCTTTTCATCAAACGATGCCCGACCATGCGTATATTTACGCCCTGCCCTACTCGTTGTACAAAAAACACGCCATCCGCCGCTACGGATTTCACGGAACGAGCCACCGCTACGTATCGCAACGCACCCGCGAAATACTGACCGGAAGGGACGTCCGCAAGATCATCACCTGCCATCTCGGCAACGGAGCGTCGGTTGCCGCCGTTGTTGACGGCAAGTCGGTGGACACCTCCATGGGGCTTACTCCGGTGGAAGGATTAGTGATGGGCACACGCTGCGGCGACATCGGGCCGGGCGTCATCAACTACGTGATGCAGTGCGAGGACATCGGCCGCGAAACCGTCAATACATTAATTAACAAGCACAGCGGACTGCTGGGCGTGAGCGGCGTATCGTCGGACATGCGCGAAGTGGAAATGGCTGCGGCCAACAAAAACGAACGCGCCCAACTTGCATTGCGCATGTTCTGTTACCGCGTCCGCAAATACATCGGCGCGTATGCGGCAGCGATGGGCGGCGTGGACGTGGTGGTGTTTACCGGCGGCATCGGCGAGAACTCCGACATCACACGCTACGAAATCGCAAAAGACCTTGAGTTTCTCGGTCTTGTGTTTGATAAAGAAAAAAATAACGGCGTGCGCGGCGAAGAGAAAATCATCAGCAAAGACGGCTCGCGCGTGACGGCGATGATCATCCCGACGGACGAAGAACTGATGATTGCGCAGGACACCGAAGCGATCATCGGGAAATAATCGCTTCACGCGAAATGTTCTGCTGTCTTTAACAAAATTTCAGCCATGATATCAAAGATTTTTAAAACAATAACTGCAGCAGCGGCAACGGTCAGAAATCCGTTCAAAATGAAAAACAAAACAGATGCAATTTCCGAAAAAGCGCTGATCGGGCAAAATGTAGCGCCCAAAACGGAGAATGAACATCTCAAAAAGATGGTTGACGATTACGGAAAGAAATTAGATGAAGCATATACCAATAAAAATAATCTTCCCTACTACCAGCAAAAGGCTTTAAAACTTCGTGCCGAAGGGAAAATCGAAGAAGCCGTAACCGAAGCATCCGAAGGCGCAGGAAAAACAGACAAAGAAACAGCCGAAAGGCATATTTTTACGGCAGAATTATACATCATCAACCGCAGATTCGACGACGCCGAAAAACATTTCAAACAGGCCGCAGCCGTATTCCCTTCATACGATACAAATTTCGCGACAGCGCAATTCTATTACGACCTCAACAAATTCCACGAAGCCATCGCGTATTATCAAAAATGCCTCAACTTTGAAATTCCCCAGCAGAACAGGGCTGGAGTACTCAATAACATGGGAAATGCGCAATGTAACAACAGGGCTTTTCCCGCAGCCGAAATATCCTACCGGGAAGCCTTAACCATACGCAGAGCGCTGGCTGCCAAAGCGTACCTGCCGGATGTGACGACAACACTCGACAGTCTTGGAATTTCACATCATAAAGATAAAAACGAAAAAACCGGTGCAGAAACATACCGTCGCGAAAACCCTGCCATACGAAAGGAACCGGCTGCCCGCAACCGTGAAGCATGGCTGCCGGATGTGGCAATAACCCTGACCAATCTCGGAAATCTGCACTGGAAAAAGAACGAATATTCCACGGCGGAAACATTCTATCAGGAGGCATTGATCATCAGAAAGAAACTCGCCGTTAAAAATCCGGAGACGCATCTTCCGAATGTGGCCAATACGCTGAATAATCTGGGTGTTTTGCATCATGACAGAAACGAATATCCACAGGCGGAGGCGTCCTACAAAGACGCCCTGAAGACATACAAAGAACTGACCGTCAGAAACCCGGATGTATATCTTCCTTATGTGGCTGTTACCCTGAATAATCTTGGAATTTTACATAAAGATCAAAACGAATATCCCGCTGCGGAAGCATCCTACAAGGAAGCATTAACGCTGCGAAAAGAACTTGCGGCAAAAAATCCGGAAACATATCTACCGCACGTTGCTGAAACACTGGTCAATCTGTCTATATTCTATCAGGATTATGTGCCACGAAAAAAATTGTCGCTTCGATATGCAAGAGAAACGAAAAAAGCGGCGCGTAAGTGTCATCCTGCGCCTGAAGTACGGAAATATCTCGGTCAGGCAAAACAGGTTATTGAAGACTGGAAATAATTTTTATTGTCAAAAAGTTTTTTTATAAACCAAATGAACATCACCATATTATTAATAATTGCAGGCGCTTATCTGCTGGGTTCCATCCCTTCTGCGGTGTGGATCGGTAAAGCCGCCAAAGGCGTGGATGTGCGCGAACACGGGAGCAAAAATGCCGGAACGACCAACACCATGCGCGTACTGGGCGTCAAAACGGGAATACCGGTGTTACTGATTGATGTGTTCAAGGGCTTTGCGGCAGTAACGCTTGCTCTGCTGTCGCCTGCGTTTGAAGCCGGAAGCAATGCTTTTGTCGGGTTTCAACTTGCGCTGGGCGCTGCCGCTGTATTGGGACACATTTTCCCCGTTTTTGCAGGTTTCCGCGGAGGAAAAGGCGTTGCCACCATTGTAGGTATTCTGCTGGCATTGCACTGGCAGGCCACACTGGTTGCCGTTGTCGTGTTTTTGATCACGTTGTTCATCAGTAAATATGTATCGCTGAGTTCAATGATGATGGGGTTTTCTTTTCCGGTTTCAGTGATTTTTATTTTCAAAACCGACATTATTTCCCTGAAAATATTCTCCGTCGTCGTTTGTATCCTGCTGCTGATCACGCATCGGGAAAATATCTCAAGATTGTTGCACGGAAAAGAAAACAGGGCAACGTTTCTTTTTAAGAAATAATATTATTTTCCGAGAATCATGTTAAAGTCGCGGATCAGCATTCCTGCAGGCCGCTTTTGGGTGATGTTTTGGTGGTAATAGAAATAAAGATTGGCATCGTCGGTACCAAATATTTCGCGATACGAACGGCCTTTGTTTTCATCTTCTCCGGGGCCTATCTGATGCAGCACGGCGGTGTTGGGCGTCTTTTCCTCAATGGCTTTCACTATTTCTTCGGAAGAAACAATTTTCACCTGCCAAGGATATACTTTCCGTATTTTTTCCAAGGTATTTACCTCTTCGGCAAGATCGCTTTCCTTCACCAAAAGAGTTTTGTCCTTCAGTAATTTCGCTTCACTGTTGTAGTTTTTCAGAAAATACAGCGTTTTGGGATTCTTGACGTCTTTCAGTTTGTTGAGATGTATTTGTGCAAAACGAATCATCACCGGCAACTTGTCCACGTAATCATCTTCATCTACTTCGGAGTAGGCCAAAGGCAGTGACAGCAGTTCGGGCAAATCGGTTATGTCCTTCGTCTTTGCACCCGTCACTATGTTCATGTACAGATAGTACACCTCTTCTGTATCTTTTTCCAGCTGAATTTTCGACAAAAAAATGAACGAGAGTTTCGGATCGGTACGCATCTTTTCGAACTGCTCGGAAGTGATGATCTCGTATGGGGTGATTGTCCAGTACTTTTTCACGACGTCGGCGATCACGATGTTGTATCCGATCAAAGGATTAGCATCCATCACCACCATTGTTTTCGACTTGAAGAAATCTTCAATCTGTTTTTTATCGGCGTAGGTTACTCTTCTTGATTCCTGCGCATACATACCCGACGCCAACGCCAGCATCAGGAATACGGAAACGATTGTTTTCATACTTTTATTATTGATTGATGAATTAAAATTCTGTAATTGGTTTGTATTTGGGAACTAATGATTTCATGACTGTCCAGCCAATCAGGTAGGCCACAGCGCAAATGCAAAAGATGATGAAATATCCGGCAGGTTTACCTTCAAATCCCATGAAACTCATGTTGGTCATTTCGGCATGGGTAAACAGTTTCCCTGCTGACTTTTGCAGGATCAACGAGCCCAGACCGCCCGCCATACCTCCGATACCGGTAATAGAAGCGATTGCGACTTTTGGAAACATATCGCCCACTGTCGAGAAAATATTGGCCGACCATGATTGATGAGCGGCACATCCCAGCGATATAAGGAGAATAGGTATCCATGCGACGCTTCTGCCCATAGTTGGTTCGAAATAATATGCAAGCGGTTGCGCTAACAATACGCAAAGGGGGAAAAAAGCGAATATCAGCATAGCTTTCATGCGGGCTGCATATGGGTCAGAGCCAGTCCTGTTGATGAAAATTGTAGGGAGTTTTCCACCATAAATAGATAATACCGTTGTTATGGCATACAGCGTGAAAATCAGCGCCATCCCCAATCCCTCGGTAGTCTTGATATCAAATTGGTTTCGCAAATAGGACGGCGTCCAAAACAGAAAAAACCACCACACGCCATCAGTCATAAATTTACCGAAAGCAAATGCCCATGTTTGCTTGTAAGTAAAACACTTTTGGAACGACATTTTCTTTTTCCCTACAGCTTCCGTAATAGATTCCGAAAGTTTATCCTGCTCGATGTAATCCAATTCAGCCTTGTTGACATTTTTACCTTTTCTATGGAATACTTCGGGGTTGTCGTACATGAATATCCAGAAACCCATCCATGCAAAACCTAAAGCTCCGATAATGATGAATGCCCATTCCCATCCGAATGCTTTTGCTAAGGGAGGAATAGACAGCGGCGCTCCCAATGCGCCCACCGATGCGCCTGCATTGAATATCGAAGTAGCAAAAGCACGGTCTTTTTTGGGAAAATATTCTGCGGTTACTTTGATGGCAGCCGGAAAGTTACCCGATTCGCCCAAAGCCAACACACAACGGGCAACCAAAAAGCACCACATACTTACTGTCGCTATGGTAACAGCTACAGTTCCCGTTGCCCTTGCCAGTTCGGCTGCAGAATGCATCCCCACCCACACTTCCGTTACAACACCGCAGGCAGCATGTAGACAAGCGCCAAGAGACCACATTCCGATAGCCCACAGGAAACCTTTTTTAGTACCTATCCAGTCAATGAACCTTCCGGCAAACAGCATACAGATGGCATAGGCCAACGAGAATATACCCGTGATATTTCCGTAAACGTTATCATCCCAGTGAAATGTAGGCTTGATAAACTCATCCCACGTCAGCGATAAAACCTGACGGTCAAGATAATTAATGGTAACAGACACAAAGAGCAGGCCACAAATAGCCCATCTCCAATTGGTCATCTTTTCTGTAATTTTTTGGGTCATATTGATTTTTATTGATTATTGATTATTTTCTTACGATCTTACGGTCTTACGGTCTTAATAATGTCCAACGCCTTTCGGCACAATTCCGTTATTTTTCCCCAATTTCCGGCGGCAATTAGATCTTTCGGGAACAAGTTGGATCCCATTCCCACGCAAGCGACGCCCGCATCAAACCATGCTTTGAGGTTTTCCTCGGTAGGCTCCACGCCGCCTGTTGGCATGATACTCGTCCATGGGCAAGGACCTTTGACTGCAGCCACAAATTTTGGCCCGCCAACAGACGAGCCGGGGAATATTTTCACAATTTCGGCGCCTAATTCTTCGGCACGCGAAATGTCGTTAAGTGACCCACATCCGGGACTCCATGCTATTTTACGACGGTTGCACACAATAGCCATCTCTTCTTTCAGGACGGGCGATACCACGAAATTGGCGCCCAACTGGATATACAGCGATGCTGTTCCGGCATCCACCACCGATCCCACGCCAAGAATCATTTCGCGCAGTTCACGCGCAGCCCACTTATTCAGTTCGGCAAATACCTCGTGCGCAAAGTCCCCGCGATTGGTAAACTCGAACACACGGACGCCGCCATCGTAACACGCCTTTAAAACCTGTTTGGCTGTTTCGGCCTGCGGGTGGTAAAACACGGGAATCATACCCGTTTCCTTCATTTTTAACGCTACTTCTATCCGCGAAAATCTTGCCATGCTTTATCTGAATTAATTTGACAAAAATAATAGGATATATGCTAACGAACAAAAAAATGTTGTATTTTCGCAAAATATTTTTCATTTTTAATTTAATAAAAATCATTCAATATGAAAACTTTTTCCGTTATTCTGCTGGTAGCAGTGTTGTTTACCTCATGTCAGAATAAGCCAAAACAGAGTATTAACATTGATTCGGTGGCTTCTCCGGAAGGTACCGAACTATTTCAGCCCGAATGGGAAAACATCGCGCAGAATTATCAATTCCCCGAATGGTTTTGTGACGCCAAGTTCGGCGTTTTTATTCACTGGGGCGTGTATGCCGTTCCCGCTTTCGGTAACGAGTGGTATCCGCGTAATATGTATCGCGTGGATTCGAAAGAATACAGACACCACATCGAAACATACGGCGAACATAACAAATTCGGCTACAAGAATTTTATCCCCATGTTCAAGGCTGAGAAATTCAATGCAGGCGAATGGGCGAAACTCTTCAGGGAGGCTGGCGCCAAATACGTTGTTCCTGTAGCGGAGCATCATGACGGTTTTTCGATGTACGACAGCGAACTGAACGAATGGAATGCAGCAAAGACGGGTCCGAAAAAAGACATTGTCGGCCTGCTGAAACAGGCTGTCGAGCGCGAAGGTATGGTTTTCGGACTGTCCACCCACCGCGCCGAAAATACATGGTTTTATAATGGCGGCATGAACGTGCAGGATACGGCCGCTGTCATTTACGGACGCGGCACGGCTTTTCCTTCGGACGTACAGGATATGACCATTTCCCTTTACGGACGCAGAGCGCCTGACGAAACCTACAGCGAAAGCGTGGCACGCGAATGGCTCGCCCGTACCTACGAATTGGTCAATAAATACCGGCCTGAACTGATCTGGTTCGACTGGACAGTGAATAACCCTGTACTGATGCCCTGGTTCAATAAATTCTTAGCCTATTATTACAACAGCGCTTTGGATTGGGGCAAACAGGTAGTGGTAAACACCAAGCAGGGCTATCCTACCAATATTCAGGTCTGGGATGTGGAACGCGGCAAATCGGGCAAGATGATGAAATTCCCGTGGCAGACCGACACTTCCATCGGTAAAAAATCATGGTGTTACATCGACGGCGAAGAAAATAAGACCGCCGAACAGATTGTACACGACCTGATTGATATTGTAAGCAAGAACGGCAACCTGTTGCTGAACATCGGCCCGCGCGCCGACGGTACGATAACCGAAGAACAGCAGGCTGTTTTGCTTGATATTGGAAAATGGTTGAAAGTAAACGGTGATGCAATCTATGGAACCCGCTGCTGGAAAAAACTTGGAGAAGGCGACGCCGAGGCTACAAAAGGTTCTTTCACTGACAATACGGCAACGGCCTACAGCACGCGCGACATGCGTTTCACAACCAAAGGAAATGATTTTTATGCGATAGTATTGAATTGGGAGGAAGGAGCAGGCGTTTTAGTAAAATCGCTCAATAAAGACGCGATTGCCGATGCAAAAATCCTGAATGTAGAGTTATTGGGAACGAATGAAAAGATATCATGGGAACAAACCGATGAAGGTTTAAAACTTTCATTTCCAAAAACAAAGCCCTGCGATTTTGCTTATTCGTTCAAAATTTCTTTCAACAAAAGCGTAGGCGGACATCTCGAATCGGAAGCGGTGGACGAAGTGATGAAACACGGATAAGAATCTTGAAATAAGAAATTTTTTTCTTTTTTTTACCGACGATTGTTTTTTTTCTTATATTTTGTTTATTTTTGCACTTTCAAAATTTCATTATTAATAATTTTAAATTTTATCTATTATGTCATTCAAAAAAATTGTAGTTTTTCCG